>Ga0213919_1000502_pt1 | contig 17088 bp, 13 predicted proteins | sample McNCre317MG_FD_161056 | JGI IMG/M metagenome (GOLD analysis project Ga0213919, IMG submission 161056) | Freshwater microbial communities from McNutts Creek, Athens, Georgia, United States - 3-17 MG | ecosystem: Environmental > Aquatic > Freshwater > Creek | place: USA: Georgia | collected... | reverse complement strand
CCGGTTGTCCGGCGGTCGATGCCAGATTCACGCCGCCGGGCTCGACCGCCGCGGGGGCAACCTGTTCATCACGCATCTCAGAGACGATCTGGCCGACCAGATCAGCCCCCACCCTGCGCTGCTCACTCAGAAAGGCTGCGAGGAGGATACGGTCGCACACCGCGTTGATACGCCTGGGAATGCCCTGACTGGCGTTGAAAATCTCGCGCATCGCGTCCTGGTCGAAACCCGGATTACCTTTCCAGCCCACGCAGGACAGCCGGTGTTCCACGTAGGCCTGGGTTTCGGCCAGATCGAGCGGCCCGAGGTGATAGGAAGCAATGACCCGCTGGCGCAACTGGACCATCTCCGGACTCTGCATGATGGACCGGAACTCCGGCTGCCCAACCAGAAAGCTCTGCAGCAGTGAGTGATCTTCGAGCTGGAAATTCGACAGCATGCGCAGTTCCTCGACGGCCTTGGGGGTGAGGTTCTGGGCTTCGTCGACGATCAGCAGCGCGCGTTTGCCCTCCGCCGTCGTGGCGACCAGGAAAGCCTCGAGGGCGAGCAGCAGGTCGCTCTTGGAGAGGTGCTTGCTGGGAATGCCGAAGGAGGCGGCGACCATCCGGAGGATGTCGTCCGCATCGATCTGGGTACTCACCAGGTTGGCGGCAACGATCTTCTTCGGGTCCAGCTTCTGCAGCAGGCTGCGCACGAGGAGGGTCTTGCCGGCACCCACCTCGCCGGTGATCACGATGAACCCCTCGTTCTGGTGCAGGCCGTACTCGAGATAGGCCATCGCGCGACGATGGCCCCGACTGCCATAGAAAAACGTGGGGTCAGGATTCAGCTGGAAGGGCTTGGCCCGCAGGCCAAAATAAGCTTCGTACATGAGGTGTTCAGAATTGAATGGCGACCGACCCGATCAGGGCCCGCTCGGAATACGAGCTGGTGCCCGAGCCAGTGTTCTGCCGGGCATTGAGCGAAGCGGTGGTCTTCGCGTTGACACTGGTGGTCAGCCCGGCAGACACGATGCGGGTATTGTTCTCCAACGAACCGCCCCCCGCCCCGGCCTGCTGGTCGGCGCGGCTGCGCAAGGCCGAAAGTCCCACGGTCGCCGAGGTGATCGGGGTCAGCCGATGATTCAGGGACAACGTGGCACCCCGGGTGCTCACGCTGCTGCTCGTCGACAGATTGCCAGTCAGCGCAAACGCATCGGTCAGCGTGCTCCGGTCGGAAGTGAAGCCAATGAAGGAGAGGGAATTGCGTACGCCCGTCACGGTCATCCCGAGCTGCATCCGCCGATCGAGGAAGTAGCCATTGGTCATCACGGTCTGGGCGCCGATCACCGCGCCCCCGATTCCCGGCTGGGCCGAATTGAGCAACTGGCGGACAAAGGCCGAACGTTCCGCGACATCCGGATACTTGGATGCGTACTGCATCATCAGCAGATCATAGAGCGTCACGGCGCCGAGGACGGTCTGGCTCGTCGAGCTGACGTCCTTGCCGTAACTTCCCTGGAACGTGACATTCCCGCCCCGGGTGTTGCCGCTCAGCGAATAGCCGGTTCCGAAAAAGCGTTCGTCGACGGTCGCCGACACCTGAGTCAGCGGCGAAGGACGCCAGTCTGCACCGATGCCGTAGTTGGTCGTCGTCCGGTTTCGCGACTGGGAAAAGTTATTCGACTCCGAGCCGGCACTCAGGCGGAAGTTCAGCTGCGGCGTGATGACCACCGTTCCGGTGAAGCGGGTGCTTTGCTGCTCGAGGCTGCGCCCCGCCGAGTCGGACTGGCTCTCGCGATGAGTCAGGTTCCAGCCCAGATGGCTGCTGAAGCGCGGGTCGGCGGCCGTCAATGTCCAGCTGCTGCTCGGCATCCGCGAGATCGCTCCGCCGCTCGAATCCGTTTCGGAGTAAGAGTACCTGGCCTCCAGCGTTCCGGTGCTCCCAAAGCGGCCCTGCAGCGTCGGCCTGATCGAAAAGACCCGGACATCCGAAAGATTGCCGCTACCCGTCGCCGTGTCCGCGCTTTGCGCGCCGAAAGCGAAGGTCGGCTGCCGTGAAATGGATCCCGAGAGATCCACGTAGGCATGATTCTCCCAGGCCGTGACCCGACCGGATCCGCCGAGCGTCAGGCGGCTGTTGTCCGGCGCCGTGCCGTTGGCGTAGTAGGAGGAAATCAGGCCTAAGCTCAGTTCGCCATTGACACGCCCGCCGCGGGCGGACAGCAGCGCCGACGGACTGACCTGGGTGATCCACTCCGTCCCGGAGCCGCCACCGGCGGTGAGCCTGGCGTTGTCGGATACCGTTTCCGTGACGCGCAGGTTGGACGAAAAAGACACCGCCTGCTGCGCGTAAGCAGGGAAAACCATCAGGCCGAGCGGTGCGCAGAAGGCCGCCAGACCCCATCGGCGCGCCGAAGCCGACGATACGGAGGATGCGAGAGCCCTCACGCCTTCTCCTTCGGCGCATGACCATAGCCATAACCATAGCCATAACCGTAACCATAGCCGTAAGAACCGGCGCTCGACTGAAGCGCCTTGTTCAGCAGCATGAGTTTGACCGGACAACTCTCAATCGTCGACAGCGCCTGCTTGACCGCCGCCTGCGTCGTCTTGTTCGATTCGACGACCATCACGATCTGCCCCATGTGCGTGGCAAGCACCCGGGACTCGGTGGTGACAAGCAGCGGAGGAGAATCGAAGACGATGATCCGGTCGGAATAGCGCTCGGCCAGTTCTTCCAGCAGGTGGTTCATCGCATCGCTGGCGAGCAACTCGGTGGCCCGGGGGTGAGGCGTGCCGGCAGGCAGCAGCGTCAGCTTCTCGATGTTGGTTTTCAGGAGCACATCGCCCAACTCGGTACCGGGCGTCGTCAGCACGTCCATCAGGCCCTTCTTGGGCGGCAGGCCCAGAATGTTGAGCACGGAGGGACGGGACACATCCGCGTCGATCAGCAGGACCGTGTGATCGAGCTCCATCGCCATGCTGATGGCCAGATTGATCGAATTGAAGCTCTTGCCTTCACCCGGCAGGGAACTCGTGATCATGATCAGGTTGGCATTGGCGATCGCCGAGGCGCCCTTGCCCTGAACGTTTCTCAGCAAGGGGCGCTTGATGATCCGGAATTCGTCGCCAACCAGCGAACGGGGTGAATTCGGCGTCACGATCCCGATGGACTGCAGACGCTCGAGATCGATTTCGATCCTTTGTGTGGTACGCGCCGGCCCAGCCGTCTGCGCCGGCTCAAGCGGCGCGGGGGCTTCCGGCATGGCGGCCACGGGCGCGGGCTCCGGACGAAGCGCCTGGGCGCCAAAGGCCGAGGCTGTTTCAGCAGGCAACGCGCTCGAACTGGGTGGAGCACCCTCGCCCGCTGCCGAACCCGTATCCACGGGTATGGCGGCTGCCTTTTGAAGCAGCTCAAGCCGTTCGACCGCTTTTTCAATAATGCTCATGTTCGCCCCTTACATTCTGGCCAGCAGCAGCCACGCCGTCATCGCGCCAAACAAACCTAACAGACTGCCCACCCCGCCAAGGAAGACGATCCGTCCCCGGCGGAGATTACGCATGCGCTCGGTGTCGGCAATCATGCTCACTGCCCCCAGCACCGCCAGCCCCGTGACTTCACGTAGCACCTGGATGTCGGTGAACACCGGACGAATCTGGCTGATCAGGAAGGAAATGATCGCGCCGAAGACGAGTGCCGCCAGGCCAGCGCCAGGCATCATCAGCAGCCGGTTCGGTGCGGACGGCTTGCTCGGCACGGTCGGCGGATCAATCAGGCGGAAATCCGCGACCCCCGACGTGGCCCCCATTTCAACCGCCATTGCCGCCGATTCGCGACGTGCGACGAGCGCGTCATAATTGCCCTTGTTGATGTTGTAATCGCGGTTCAGCTGCGTGAACTCCGTTTCGAGCTGCGGAAGCGTACGCGACGCCGCCCCCAGTTGCTGGATACGTCCTTCATACTCTGCGACCCGCGCCTTCAGGGAGGCGACATTGGCCTCTGCCTCGGCAAGGGACAGCCTCATCTGCTGGAACACCGGGTTCACATTGGCCGCCGGAATCGGCACCCCGCCGCTGCCGGCTGCCGACGCGGCCGCTGCCTTCTGACGGGCCTTGAGCTCCTGGGTTTTCTGGGCTTCCAGCTCCTCGATGACCTTGCGCGCGCCGACCACATCCGGATGCTTGTCGGTGTATTTCTGCAAGAGCGCATCGAGGGATTTCTTCAGCGCCTCGATCCGCCCGTCGAGTTCGGGCACCGGCACGGCAGCCAGCGACGCGCTGGACATCTTCTCGGGCAGCACGATGGTCTCTTCGCCCGAGAGCTGCCGTTTCAGCGCATCCCGCGAGTTCTCGGCCTCGCGCAGCGCAAGCTTTGCCTGGTTGAGTTGCTCGGTGACTTCGGCCATCTTGCGGAAATAGTCCTGACCGCCCGAACCCATCGTGTTCATGTTGCGCAGCTTGTATTCCTTCAGCCGGTTCTCGGCATCGACCAGCTTCTGCTCATAAACCTTGATCTGCTCCTCGATGAAACGCCGCGCCGTGTCCGAATCCTTGCGTTTGTCGCCCAAGCCCGACTCGACGAAGATCGACACCATGGACTGCACGACCCGCTTGGCCCGCTCGGGGTCGGTATCCGTGTAAGCCAGCGTGTAGATGTTGTCCCGCCCGGCTTCACGGATCTGCAGCGCCTTGGTGACACTGAGGATCAGCACTTCCCGCTCTTCCTTGGTCTTAGTGGCGATATCCAGGTCGGCCATGCGGATCAGCTTTTCCACATTGGGGCGGCTGATCAAGGTGCGGCTGAGGATATTGATCTGCTGATCCACATTGGGCTGGACAGCCAGACCGGACATCAGCGGCTTGAGGATCGACTGGGTGTCCACATAGACACGCGCCGACGATTCATAGCGGTCAGGCAGCAGGTAAATGAATGCCGCAGCAATCGGCCCGACAATCCATGCGGTAGCCAGGCCCCACCAGCGATAGAGCCACATGCCGCGAAGGATCACCGACAGCTGTCTTAATATGTCTTCCATTGGGAGATTCCGGAGGCAGGCACCCCAGGCAAAGGCCTGGGGATGAGGTCAGCAGCGGGTCAGAACCAGCTCTGGGGGATGATGAGCACGTCGCCCGGCTTCATTTCGACGTTAGCCGAGACGTCACCCCGCTTGACGAGATCCTTCAGGCGCACGGTGTACTGCTTGTTGCCTTCGGAAGTCCGGAGCAGCACCGCCCGGTTTCCGTCGGCAAAGTCGGTCAGCCCGCCGACCGCGATCATCACGTCGAGAACCGACATTTTCTGCCGGTAGGGCATGGTGGTCGGCTTCGAGGCTTCACCCATCACGCGGATCTGCTGGGAGTACGGCCCCACGAAACCACCCGCAATGACGGTCACGACCGGATCGCGGATGTACTTGCCGAGGGCTTGCTCGATTTCCCGCGCAAGCGTGCTCGGATCTCGACCGGAAGCGGGAAGATCCTCCACCAGCAAGGTGGTGATCTTGCCATCCGGCCTTACCGGGACCGTCATCGACAGTTCCGGATTGCGCCAGACAACGATATTGACACTATCGCCGGGACCGATCACATAGTTGTAATCGAAGTTGTCGATGGTCGCGGGCGCCTGCGGATAAGTCGTCGCACACCCCGCCAAGCCTGCCACTGCACAAGCCAGCAAACCCGTCGTCAAAACGCGTTTCATAAGGTACTTCCCCTGGATACGGCCAAAGTTCAGCCTTTGAAAGATATCGGGCGGATATTACGGCAGCCCGCGTAAACGCCCGGAGAAAAACGTCACGCCCCCTTAAAAAGCACGCATGACCATGCCATCAAGCTGACGGAATATCCGCGGCGCCCGTCGCCCCGGTCACGAGGCGCCCTGGCAGCCGGTTCGCCTAAAAGGACCAGCGGGCCTCGGTATACACGCGGTCACGATCCGCATAGCGACCAAAAAGACCGCTCTCCTGACCACCGAAGATGTCCACACCAAACGCAAGCCGCCAGCTCCGGCTCGCCGACCACACCACCTTCGGACGCAACATGTAATCGGTGCGTTTCAGCATCGATACATACAGCGCCTCGGCCTCCCAGCCCTTGGCGAGCTTCGTGTTGAGCAGGATGCTGGCCCCGTCATCAGTGCGCTCCAGACCCGTGCGGGAATCGTAGGCGAGCATCCGCCGGGCGAAATACTGCAGGTTCACACGACCATCGTTGAAGGCCGGAATGTCGATGCCCGCCACATAATCGACGGTGTTCTGGTCCACCAGGCCAAACGGCGCAAGCGTCGGGTCGATGGTGTTGAATTGCCGTCCGCGGGTATGCACCACCTCGCCTTTCAGCACGAAACTGCCGAAATCCTTCGCCAGCGTGCCACCGACCTGGCTGATCCGGTCATGCCGTGGCTGAAAGATCGGCAAGCCGCCCGGCGTCGCCCCCGTCACGTAAAAAGTCTGGGCGACGTCGAGACTGCGGTAGTAGAAGCCGGAGACATCCCATCCACCAACGAGACGGGACACCCGCCCACCCCAGTTGGTATTGCCGAGGGAGTTGTCCGGCTTCACTTCGCCGAGAACCTGAGCGCCCCGCGGCAAGGGATAGAACTCTGCGCCCGGCTTGCCGATCCTGTCGTAGCTGGGAACCGGAATCCAGACCAGCTCGGCATGCGTGTCGCCGAAGTAATATTCGGCCCGGGCCGCCCACTGGGGAATTCTCAACTGCTCGAAATCCGGCAGGTAAAAGGTCCGCAGATCGCGAGCCGACACGACGTCGGCGAAGAACAGCCCAACCATCTCCCCCCAGACGATGTGCTGCCGGCCCACACGAAAATCCACATCCCCCGCAGAAAAATCAGCGTAAGTCTCACGCAGATCGAACTGGTACTGCTGGTCGCGGCGTACCGCGTCCGGGTAGAAACCGGAGTCGATCGCAAATACCGCGTCCGCGTCCGCACGTCCCGACACCTTCCACTTCAGCCCTTCGCCCCCGCCCGTCGCCGCGACTTCGGCACGCCCGCGGGCCATGGACCAGTGCTCCTTGCCGGCGTAGGTGCGCGCCAGGTCGAACTGCAGGTAGCCCTTGGCCGTCGCGCCTTCGACATCGGCCTCATCAAGCCCCGGTTCATCGGCCGCCATGACGCCTACCCACCAAGCCACCGCCGACAAGGCGAGCGCACGGTGACGAAGCTTCCGACTGAATCCTCTCATTCCCACGTTCCCCTCAAAACTGTTCTTCGGTCCGGTCAAGTCAGATCTCCGGCCCCTCTTCGCCCTTGCTGCGATCCTCGACGAACAGCCACGAACCGTTGTACTTGAGCCCGAGTTTGTTGATCTGCCCATCCTCCATGCGGACGAGTTGCTCCGCGCGACTCATCACGCGCTTGTCGTGGGTCGAGAAGACGAAGGTCGTCTTGTTTTCCTGGTTGATCTTCTGCATCAGTTCCAGAATGCTCTCGCCGGTACGCCGGTCGAGGTTGGCCGTCGGCTCATCCGCCAGCACGACCCTCGAATGCGTGACCAGGGCCCGGGCAATCGCCACACGCTGACGCTGGCCACCGGACAACTGGTTCGGGCGATGGTGGGCATACTTTCCAAGACCCACCATCTTCAGATAGAAGTCGACGCGGCTACGCCGCTCCTCCTTGCTGATTTCCGGCATCTGCAAGAGCGGGTATTCGACATTTTCTTCGGCCGACAGAACGGGCAGCAGATTGAAGGTCTGGAAGATGAAGCCGATGGTTCTGGCGCGAATGTCGGCAAGATCGTCCGGCGTCTGACCTGACACGTCCTTGCCTTCGATGATCACCCTGCCCTTGCTTGGCGTATCGATGCAGCCCATGATGTTGAGCAGCGTAGACTTGCCGCTCCCCGACGAGCCGGCGATCGCCATGAAGTTGCCTTCGCGCACCTCGAGGTTGACGTTTTTCAGTGCGGTGACATCCTGATCGCCTAGACGATAGATTTTGCTGGCGTTCTCGATCCTGATTACAGTCTTCAACGGTTCGCCTGCGTGGTCATCACGAGTGGTTGGCATCGGGACACCGGTCCATGTTGTTTGCTTTTCAAGGATAACACTATGAGCCTCAGATTTAGCCCTTCAAGCTACCGCGCACGCTGCTTCGGCCTTGCCGTTGCGGCTCTCGCCCTGCTGTCCGGCGGCGCATCCCGGGCCGATGACAACGAGTTGGCACGCAGCGTCGTCGCCAAGGCCGACGAAGTCCGCTTCCCCCGGGAGGGCTTCCAGGTGGTGATCGACATCACCTCCACCAGCCCGGGGGAAGAGGCTGACGAACGGAAGTACCGGACCCTGTCGAAGGGCAACGAGAACACCATCGTTCAGACGCTCGAACCCGCGTCCGACCGGGGCCAGGCGATGCTGATGCGCGGCCGCGACCTGTGGGTCTTCATGCCCAACATCTCCCAGCCCGTCCGTTTGTCCCTCGCCCAGCGCCTGACCGGCCAGGTGGCCAACGGCGACCTGGCCCGGGCCAACTTCGCCGGCGATTACGAGCCGAAGATCCTGCGCAGCGAAACCGTGGAAGGCGAGAAGATGCATGTCCTCGAACTGACCGCGGTCGACCGGGGCGTCACCTACGCCAAGGTGCTCTACTGGGTACGTCAGTCCAACAGCTGGCCTCACAAGGCGGAGTTTTACTCCGTGTCCGACCGCCTGCTGAAGGTCTGCCGCTTCGAGAAATACCAGAACCTGGGTGGTCGTACCCGCCCGACCCAGCTCGTCATGGAAGATGCGCTGAAGAAAGGGGACGTCTCGGTGCTGCGCTATTCCCAGATGTCGCCGAAGGATCTGCCCGACCGGGTGTTCACCAAGCAGTACATGGACAAGCTGAACCGCGTCGACTGATCTCCCGATACACCCCGTGCGCGATCTGTCCGGACCGGGCGATCACGCACGACGGGTAGCGTCCGCCCCGCGCCATCCGGCACATAGGGCAGCACCCCGCTACGGCATCGCCGCAGCAACGCGCGCACCTCGGCAAAGTCGACTTTCACGAACGCTGGCGTCGCGCCTCGAACAGGCACAGGCCGCTGGCCACCGAAACGTTGAGGCTCTCGACCGTGCCATACATCGGGATGCTCACCAGTTCGTCGCAGGTTTCGCGGGTGAGGCGCCGCAGGCCGTCGCCCTCCGCGCCAAGCACCCAGGCGATCGGCCCCTTCTGGTCCACCGTGTAGAGGGTTTTCTGCGCCTCGCCCGCCGCACCGAGAATCCACACCCCGGCTTCCTGCATTTCCCGTAGCGCGCGGGCCAGATTGGTGACGGTGATGTAAGGCACCGTGTCGGCTGCGCCGCTGGCCACCTTCACGGCAGTCGCGTTGAGGCCGACGGCCTTGTCCTTGGGTGCAATGACCGCATGGGCGCCGGCCGCGTCCGCAACCCGCAGGCAGGCGCCCAGGTTGTGGGGGTCCTGAATGCCGTCGAGAACCAGGAAGAGCGCGGGCTCGGTCAGCCCATCCAGGACATCGGCGAGCTTGAGCTCCTTGCGCCGCGCGTCGATCCGCGCAACGACGCCCTGATGGCGTCGGGTGCCAACCATGCGGTCGAGCCGCTCGCCGTCCGTCGGAACGACGCGCATCCCCAGTTGCTCCGAGTGGTGCACCAGATCACGGGCACGCGGGTCCTTGCGCTTCGAATCCGTATAAATCTCGAAAATTGCCTCGGGATCATGGCGGAGCTTGGCGAGCACCGCATGAAAGCCGTAGATGAGACGGGAACTGCTTGCTGTTTCAGACACGGGGTTTCGCTTTCTTCTTCGCGCCGCCAGCCGCACTCTTGCGGGGCTTCGCGGTCTTGGCTGGTTTCGTCGCTGTGCTCACGGACTTGGCGCGCTTCGCCGTCGTCGCTGCGCCATCCTTCCGTTTCTTCGCCGGGGCCGGCATCGCATCGGCCTCGGCCATTTTCACGACCCGGCGACGGCCCGGCTTGTCGACCACCTCTGACGCAGGCATTTCCGCGGCAATCTTGTCCCGCGATGTCTTGCCAAGCCTCTCGGTCGCCCGCGACGGGCCGGCAAGCAGCCGGAAATCAATCTTGCTGGCTTCCATATTCACCCGAACCAGTTGCACGCGGATGCGATCGGACAGCCGATAACGCTCACCGGTGCGCTCGCCAACCAGCGTGTGATGGGCATCGTCGAAGTGGAAATAGTCGTTGCCGAGATCGGAAATATGCACCAGCCCCTCGACGAATACGTCGTCCAGCGCAACGAAAAGGCCGAACGGTACCACCGCCGACACACTCCCGTCGAACTCTTCGCCGATACGATCCTGCATGTAGTAGCACTTGAGCCAGTTCTCGACGTCCCGGTCGGCCTCGTCCGCACGCCTCTCGGTCATCGAGCAGTGCATGCCGATCGCCTCCCAGTCACCGCCGTCCTGAGCCGGCATGTAGCGTTCGCCCCCGAGCACCGCCTTGATCGCCCGATGCACGAGGAGGTCGGGGTAGCGGCGAATCGGCGACGTGAAATGCGTGTAGGCGTCGTACGCCAGTCCGAAATGCCCCACGTTATCCGGGCTGTACACGGCCTGACGGAGGGACCGCAGCATCACGGTCTGCAGCAGTTGCAGATCGGGACGGCCCTGAATCTTCTCGAGGAGGCGGGCGTAATCGGCCGCCTGGGGCTCCTCCCCCCCGCCGAGTTGCAGGCCGAACTCACCAAGAAAATCCCTCAGCTTGGCGAGTTTCTCCGGCGTCGGGCCTTCGTGGACACGATACAAGGCCGGATGTTCGTGAGTCTGCAGAAAATCGGACGCACAGACATTGGCCGCCAGCATGCATTCTTCAATCAGCCGATGGGCGTCGTTGCGACGCTCCGGCACGATCTTGTCGATCTTCCCGTGATCGTCGAAGATCATCCGCGTTTCCTGGGTTTCGAAATCGATCGCCCCCCGCTTGGCCCGGGCCTTCAGCAGCACCCGGAACAGCTTGTCCAGGTTTTGCAGGTGGGGCAGCAGTTCGCCGATCACCTCGAGCGCCGCGTCATCCTTGTCGTACAAGGCGGCGGCAACCTGGTTATAGGTGAGCCGTGCCTTCGAGAACATCACCGCCGGGTAGAAACGGTACTGCTTGATCACCCCGGTCAGTGAAATCGCCATGTCGCAGACCATGCACAGGCGCTCGACCTGCGGATTGAGCGAACACAGACCGTTGGACAGCTTCTCGGGCAGCATCGGAATGACCCGCCGCGGGAAGTACACCGAGTTTCCCCGGTCGTAGCCTTCGGCATCCAGCGCCGAACCGACTTTGACGTAATGGGAAACGTCCGCGATCGCCACGACCAGCCGGAAGCCACGCCCCTGACGCTCGCAGAACACCGCATCGTCGAAGTCCCTGGCGGTCTCGCCGTCGATGGTCACAAGCGGCAAGGCGGTCAGATCCTCCCTCCCCTTCCAGTCCATCTTGCGAACCTTGTCGGGCAGACGACGGGACTGCTCCTTCGCCGCGCTCGAAAACTCGAATGGCAGTTCGTGCTTGCGCAGCGCGATCTCGATTTCCATGCCCGGGTCGGCGTAATTGCCGAGCAGTTCGACGATGCGGCCGATCGGCTGGGCATAGCGGGTGGGCTGTTCGACGAGTTCGACCACGACCACCTGCCCGGCTGCCGGCTTGAACTTCGTCTTTCCCGGCGCCAGCAGGATTTCCTGGGAGATCCGCCTGTTCTCGGGCACTACCAGCGTGACGCCGTTCTCCACCAGCACCCGGCCGACGATGCGCGTATTGGCACGCTCGAGCACTTCGACGAGTTTGCCTTCCGGGCGCCCGCGCCGGTCCAGTCCGGCGATCCGGACCATTACCCGGTCCCCGTGCAGCAGCTCGCGCATCTCGTTGGGGCCGAGGAAGATGTCCGGCCCCTCCTCGTCGGTAACGACGAAACCGTAACCATCCGGGTGTCCCTGGACGGTGCCGCGGATCAGGTCGGCCTTGGCGGGCAGCAGGTAGGCGCCACGCCGATTGCGCATGACCTGCCCGTCACGCTCCATCGCAAACATGCGGCGCTCGAAGAACTCAAACTCGGCCTGATCGATGTCCATCGCAGCGGCCAGATCGGAAAACGGCAAGGGCACGCCGCGATCGGCAAGGGTCTGGATAATGAACTCCCGGCTCGGCAGCGGAAAATCGTACTTCTGACTCTCCCGTTCAAAAAAAGGATCGCCGCGGCGCAGTTCGCTCAATTTCCGGGGGCTTCTTGATTTATAAGTTGATTTATAAGTTGACACTTTATCTTTCTGTTCTATAATGACCGCCATCGTTGCCCAGATGGCGAAATTGGTAGACGCGCTAGTTTCAGGTACTAGTGCCGCGAGGCGTGGAGGTTCGAGTCCTCTTCTGGGCACCAGGTTTAAGGAAGGCCGGTCATTCGACCGGCTTTTTCATTTGTGCTTTCCAAAGCAAGCGGCGTTGCCGCCACAACTCTCCTCTCCACCATTTTTTCTTCGAGCAAGCGTTTGCGTAGAACTTGCATAAACATCATTTGAGCCTATAATAGCGCCTTCGCTGCCCAGATGGCGAAATTGGTAGACGCGCTAGTTTCAGGTACTAGTGCCGCGAGGCGTGGAGGTTCGAGTCCTCTTCTGGGCACCAAGCTTCAAGCAAAGCCGGTCACTCGACCGGCTTTTTGCTTTTTGATTCTCTTGTTCGGCTTCTTTTTTCCGACTCCCCTGCTCCACTCCCCCTCTTTTTCACCCGACCAGGCCGGGCAAAAAGGAGGAAAAGGAGGAAAGAACGCCCGAGGCTCAGGCGCCGAAGGGGTGGCGCTTCAGAATGGTTTCGTCGCGCTCTGGCCCGGTCGAGATCACATCGATCGACACCTCGCAGATTTCCTCGATGCGGTGCAGATAGGCGCGCGCCTCAGGCGGCAGCGCGTCCCAGCTCTGCGCACCGAAGGTGGTGCCACTCCAGCCGGGCATCGTTTCGAGAATGGGCTGGCAGCGCACCACCTCCTCGGACCCCATCGGCAGCAGGTCGATGCGCCTGCCATCAAGCATGTAGCCCACGCACAGCTTCAGTTCTGGCAGGCCGTCGAGCACGTCGAGCTTGGTGATGCACAGGCCCGACACGCCGTTGATGATGATCGAGCGCTTGAGTGCTGCGAGATCCAGCCAGCCGCAGCGACGCTTGCGGCCGGTCACCGTGCCGAACTCGCGGCCGACCGTGGACATCTGGTGGCCCGGCGTCCCAGCCGTTTCGAAATCCAGCTCGGTCGGGAACGGGCCGCCACCGACGCGCGTGCAATAGGCCTTGGTGATGCCCAGCACGTAGTGCAGACGGCCCGGACCGACACCGGAACCTGCCGCAGCCTGACCCGCCACGCAATTGCTGGAGGTCACGAAGGGATAGGTGCCGTGGTCGATGTCGAGGAGTGTGCCCTGTGCGCCTTCGAAAAGCAGGTTGCCGCCGGCCTTGTTGATGGCGTAGAGGTCCGCCGACACATCGGTGACCATCGGCCGGATTTCCTCGGCGTCGGCCATTGCCTGATCGAAAACCGCCTGGAACTCCACCGGCTCGGCACCGAGGTACTGGCTCAGCACGAAGTTGTGATACTCGAGGTTCTCGGCGAGCTTCTCCGCGAAGCGCTTCGGATCGAACAGGTCATAGACGCGCAGGGCACGGCGGGCAACCTTGTCCTCGTAGGTCGGGCCGATGCCCTTCCCCGTCGTGCCGATCTTCTCGCCGGCACTCTTCTTCGCCTCGCGGGCGCGATCGACGGCCGAGTGATAGCCGAGGATCAGCGGACAACCCGGGCTGATCTTCAGGCGCTCCCGGACCTTGATGCCGCCCGCCTCGAGGCCGCGCACCTCGGCCAGCAGGTGGTGGATGTCCAGCACCACGCCGTTGCCAATGAAACATTCGACACCCTCCCGGACGATGCCGGACGGCACGAGGTTGAGCTTGTATTCGGTGGTCCCGACGACCAGCGTATGACCGGCGTTGTGCCCACCCTGGAAGCGGACCACCCCCTGGGCCTGGTCGGTCAGCCAGTCGACGATCTTGCCCTTGCCCTCGTCACCCCACTGGGTGCCAACCACCACTACGTTCTTTGCCATGATTCACTCTCCCTGAAGCGGTTCGACCTGCCAGGCACCGCCCCGCAGAACCAGACGCCGGTCACAGCCGGCTTCGCGCCACGTGCCGTCATGGCCGGGCAATTCAATCGTCACACTCTCGCCGACGCGACGCAGCGCGGCGACCGCCTCGGTGAACCCGGCTTCGCCGGTGTCGGCGGCGAGAATCGAGCCGGTCATCAGCGGATCGGGCGCCTGCGTGGCCAGCTCGCGCAGATCGAGGCTGAAGCCCGTCGCCGGCCGGCCCCGACCGAAGGCCCTGCCGACGCTGTCGTAGCGCCCGCCAAGGGCCAGCGCCACCGGCGAATCGCCGCCATAGGCGGCAAAAACCACACCGCTGTGGTAGTGGTAGCCGCGCAAATCGGCCAGATCAAAGCTGATCGGCAGGCCGGCCAGCCGCATCGACAATTGCTCGAGGTCATCAAGGGCGATCTGGATCTCGGTATCCGGCGGCAGGATCTGGCGCGCCCTGGTCAACACTTCCGGCCCACCGTACAGGGTCGGCAGCACGAACAAGGCCAGACGAAGCGGCTCCGCCACGTTGGCGAGCAACTCGCGCAGGCCGGGCAGATCCTTGGCCTGCAGGCAGTCGAACAAGGCCTCTTCGCGCTCGGGGAGCAGCCCGGCCTTCTGCGCCAGCGCCTTGAACAAGCCAACGTGACCGAGGTCGATGCGGGAGGTGCCGACGCCCGCAATCTGCAGGGTTTCGGCGAGCAGGCGGATGATCTCTGCGTCCGCCTCGATGCCGTCGTGGCCGTAGAGTTCAGCGCCGAGTTGCAGCGGCTCGCGGGTCGCCGTCAGCGAAGAGGGCAGCGCGTGCGCGACGCTACCGCAGTAACACAGTCGGGCGACACCCTTTCGATTGAGCAGATGGGCATCGATGCGCGCGACCTGCGGGGTGATATCGGCACGGACGCCCATCGTGCGGCCGGACAACTGATCGACGAGCTTCAGCGTCTTCAGGTTCAGATCCTGGCCAGCCCCGGTCAACAGGGATTCCAGGTACTCGAGCAGTGGAGGAGCCACCAGTTGGTAGCCATTCATACGGAACGCATCGAGCAGACGACGGCGCAGATCTTCCAGTTTGGCGGCCTCGGCGGGCAGCGCGTCCTGGATATATTCGGGTAGAACCCAACGCAACATGGGTAAGGCGCCTCAGGTAAAGACAATCAGGATGACGAGGCCGAGCAGCATGGAGCCGAGACCGATGAACCGTATCTGCCCATCGGCCATGCGGGTCAGGCGGATGAAGGTTTCACGCCAGGTTGCCGGTGCGACGAAGGGAATGATGCCTTCAACCACCAGCATGAGCGCAAACGCGAGGATCAGCGTACGCCCCATTATTTCGAGTTCTTGCCGCTTCTCGCCGCCTCCGGCGCAGGAGCTGCCGAACGCCCGGCGGAACTCTTGAGATACTTGAAGAATTCCGAATTGGGCTCGACGACGATCACGTCGGATTTGTTCTTGAAGGTGTTCCGGTAGGCATCGAGGCTGCGATAGAAGGCAAAGAATTCAGGGTTCTGGCCAAAGGCCTGGGCATAGATCGCCGACGCCCGCGCATCGCCCTCACCCTTCACCTTCTGCGCCTCCCGGTAGGCCTCGGCAATGATCACCTCCCGCTGCTTGTCCGCGTCGGCCTTGATCTTCTCGGCTTCGGCGCCGCCCTGGGAGCGAAGTTCGTTCGCAACCCGCTTGCGCTCGGCCTCCATGCGCCGATACACCGACTCCGACACCTCGGCCGGCAGATCCACCCGCTTCAGGCGGACGTCCACGATTTGTACGCCGATCTTGCGCGCGTCCTGGTCAGCCTTGACGCGCATTTCATCCATGATGCGGTCCCGCTCCCCGGACACCACCTCATGCACCGTGCGCTTGCCGAACTCCTCGCGCAGGCCGGCGTTCACGGTCTGCTCCAGGCGCGTCCTGGCCCGCGTTTCGTCGCCGCCCACGGAGATATAGAACAGCTTCGGATCGACGATGCGCCACTTCACGAAGAGGTCCACGAGAACGTTCTTCTTCTCGGAGGTGATGAAGCGCTCCGGCTCGGAGGTATCCAGGGTGAGGATGCGCTTGTCAAAATAGCGGACGTTCTGGATCAGCGGAATCTTCGCATACAGGCCGGGTTCGCTGATCTGGCCCTTCACTTCGCCGAGCTGGAACACCAGCGCGTGCTGCCGCTGGTCGACGGTGAAGAGGCTCATGGACAAGATCGCGAACACGAACAGGCCGATGCCCGCGAAAAATGGCAGACGTTCACGCATCAGCGCTCTCCCCGCTCACGATTACGGATGGATTCACGGGTTCGCGCATCGCCCAACAGCGCGTCGGGACGCGGCGGCGCCACACCGCCCTCAGCCGTCCCAGGCTGCGCCACAGCCGGCCTGGTACCGCTCGGTGCCGGCTCCTGGATGGGCGCCGAGCCGGGTGCCGCGGTGGCCTGGAGCAGTTTGTCCAGCGGCAGATAAAGCAGGTTGCTGCCGCCCTTCGCGTCCACCATCACCTTGGACGTGCTGGAAAGCACCTGCTGCATGGTCTCGATGTACATGCGCTGACGCGTCACTTCCGGCGCCTTCGCGTATTCGGTGTAAACCTGCCTGAAGCGGGAGGCGTCGCCTTCGGCCTGCGCAACCACGCGCCCCTTGTAGGCGTCGGCCTCCTCGAGCAGGCGCGAGGCTGCGCCGCGGGCCCGGGGAATCACGTCATTGGCGTAGGCTTGACCTTCGTTCTTCTGGCGCTCCCGGTCCTGACCGGCCTTCACCGCGTCGTCGAAGGCCGACTGCACCTGCTCGGGCGGCTGCGCGTTCTGCATCGTGACCTTGCTGACCTGGATGCCGGTCGCGTAGCGATCGAGGATGTCCTGGGTCAGCTTCTGCGCGCGGGCCGCCACCTGCTCACGCCCCTCGTATAGCACGAAATCCATCTTGCTCTTGCCAACAATCTCCCGCACCGCGGTTTCGGCCGCCTGGATCACCGAATCGTCGGCGCTGCGGTTGTTGAAGAGATACTGTTGAGGATCCTTCAGGACGTACTGG
>Ga0213919_1000501_pt1 | contig 17127 bp, 16 predicted proteins | sample McNCre317MG_FD_161056 | JGI IMG/M metagenome (GOLD analysis project Ga0213919, IMG submission 161056) | Freshwater microbial communities from McNutts Creek, Athens, Georgia, United States - 3-17 MG | ecosystem: Environmental > Aquatic > Freshwater > Creek | place: USA: Georgia | collected... | reverse complement strand
TGCACAACTTGGGTCTGGCGCGCGCCAACGCCAAAGTGTTTCAAACCCTGCTGGGCATCAGCTGGATGTGGTTTTTTGGTGCGGTCTTTTTGAGCCAGTTTCCTAGCTTTGCCAAAGAAGTGCTGCACGGTGACGCGCAAGTGGCATCGCTGTTGTTGGTGTTGTTTTCAGTGGGCATCGGTGCAGGCTCGTTGTCGTGCGAGGCCTTGAGCCGTGGCCGCGTAGAAATTGGCTTAGCGCCTTTGGGTGCGATAGGCATGACGCTGTTTGCGGTGGACCTGTACATGGCCTCAAACCAACTGCCCGATGTGCCGTTGATGGGCATTCAAATGTTCATGGCGCACAGCCAGCATTGGCGCATCATGGCCGACTTGTTGTTGCTCAGTCTGTTCACTGGCATTTACAGCGTGCCCATGTATGCGCTGATTCAAATCGAGAGCAAGTCCCACGAAGTGGCGCGCATCATCGCGGCCAACAACATCATCAATGCACTGTTCATGATTGCCAGCTCACTCATCGCAGGCGCCATGCTGAGTGCGGGCATGACCATCCCCGACATCTTCTTCTGGACAGGTGTGGCCAATGCGGCGGTCACGCTGGCCATCTTCGTGGCCGAACCCAGTTATTTGCACCGATTTGCCGCTTGGCTGCGCGGGGTTTGACCCAGCGCAAGGGTATGCCAGCTTCTTACAATTAAGCTCTGCACCTACAAAGTCAAAACGTCTTACCGTCCTATTCGAAAGTTCCTATGTCCGACACACTCACAGCCACATTGCCCACCCGCGAAGTCACCCTCGCTTGGTCTGACGCTTTGTCGTTAGAGCTGGACTTCATGGACGACACCCACCGTGAGTTTGTCGACCTGCTGGCAGCCACCGAACTGGCCGATGACGACACCTTGGCTGAGCGCTTCGCGGCGTTGATTGAACACACCGAAGAACACTTTGGCGGCGAAGACAAGTGGATGAAAGACACCAAGTTTTCATCGAGCAACTGCCACACCATGCAACACAACGTGGTGTTGGAAGTCATGCGAGAAGGCCTGCGCCGTGGCCGCGAAAAAGGCGACATGGCGGTGATGCGCCAAATGGCACACGAGCTGGGCATTTGGTTCCCGCAACACGCCCAGACCATGGATGCGGCTTTGGCCTTGCATCTGCGACGTGTGGGGTATGACGCTGCCACTGGCATCGTCACTGCGCCTGAGGCTTTGCCTGAAGACGAAATTCACGGCAGCGGGAGCTGTGGTGATGGTGGGTGCGCTTAACTGGCCTTTTAGTTCGCTCTGTTGCATCTTTGGCTTGAGACGGCCCATGCAACTTGGGCGCCTTGTTACGCTCATGTCCCCCGAGAGGCGCTACGCGCCTCTCTCCTCCTTGACTTCGCTCCACAAGACACCCAAGTTGCATGAGCCTTAAGGTGGGTAAACGATAGTCCGATAGTGCCATGCCACCTCATTGAAGCTATGGTTGCATGGACCACATTCAAAGATGAGCCCAAAAATTTATGAGGCTTTTATGCTTAAATATCTTTTTAATTACAAAAAGTAAAAAATGAATGCTTTGAAAATACTTTTATCAATCGTTATATCTGTCGCTTTGACAGGTTGCTACACCATGGTCCAGAACCCGCAGCACGAACCAGTCGCAGGATTTGTGAATGGTGTGAAAATTGAAAATGGCGTGAAAGACAAAAGTCCTCGCGTTTTTATGACAGATGGAATCGTTACCCTTAAATCTGACTATTCAAAGTGGACAGATGTGCTTATCTCGAGATATGAGGCAACTCAAAAATCAGGGACAGGCAAAGCGCAACCTAATAAACATTTACTTATTTCGTTTCAGGCTATTTCATGCGGAGGCTCGTTTGTTACAAATTGCATGATCACTGTCTTAGTCGAGAGAAGTGACGGGATTCACTCCGTTTACAGCAGCACAGATAATTTCTACGGGTACGGATGGAAGCCAACAATGGATAGCGCCATCGACGATGCTGCAAGGAAAATGGCAAACGATCCGAAACTGAATAAATTTATCTACGAATAACAAGCTGTTTGTCACACCTACATATTTGGGTGAACAATGACAATATTGTTAGGACTTCAAGACAGTAGGTGAGAACGTAATTTAGCCGCAAGCGAAACAGAAAGTTCAACTCCGCAAAGGCAAGCAAGCTTCTGCGCTCGCACATAGAGGGGTTTGGGTATCTGTTGTAGCGAAGTCAAGGAGGAGATTCAGGCTTTGCCTGAATCGGGGGACATGAGCGTAAACAGGTGCCCAAACCCCTCGCACCCCGAACAACGACAAAAGAAACTCAGGCGTAACGCGTACGAGCCAACGCAGCCCCAGCCGCCAAAGCCTCCAGCTTCTTCACAGCCACCTCACGGCTCATAGGCGCCAAGCCACAGTTGGTGCAAGCAATCAAACGGTTCTTAGGCACGTACTTCAACGCCATGCCAATGGTGTCGGCAATTTGCTCTGGCGTTTCAATCACATCGCTGGCCACGTCAATCACACCCACCATCACGTCTTTGCCTTCCAGCAACGCCATCATCTCGGGCGGCACGTGCGAGTGGTAGCACTCCAAGCTCACTTGCTGGATGCTGCTCTTGGCCAAGGCCGGCAAAACTTTTTCGTATTGACGCCACTCGTCACCCAAGGTCTTCTTCCAGTTGTTGTTGGCCTCGATGCCGTAGCCGTAGCAAATGTGAACGGCTGTGGTGCAGGTCAAACCTTGCGCGGCGCGCTCTAGGGCTTTAACGCCCCAATCGGCAGCCTCGTCGAGGTAGACGTTGAACGCGGGTTCGTCAAACTGAATGATGTCCACGCCATCAGCTTGCAGGGCCAAGGCTTCTTGGTTGAGCAACTCGGCAAAGGCAAATGCCATGTCGATGCGGCCTTGCACAGCGTCTTTGCCCTTGCCGTAGAAACGGTCGGCCACGGTGTCGACGATGGTCATGGGGCCGGGCAAGGTGAACTTGAGTTTCTTTTTGGTGTGGGCACGCGCCAGTTGCGCTTCAAACGCATGCACGCGACCTTTGAGGCGCAAGGGCGCGATGACTTGCGGCACTTGCGCGTCGTAGCGGTTGTTGCGAATGCCCATGGTGACTTTGTTTTCAAAGTCGATGCCTTCGACTTGCTCCAAAAAGCCATGCACAAAGTGTTGGCGCGATTGCTCGCCATCGCCAATCACATCAAGTCCTGCGTCTTCTTGGGCCTTGATCCACAGCAGCGTGGCGTCGGCTTTGGCTTGCAAAAGCGCGTCCCCCTCGGCTTGCCACTTGGGCCAGAGTTTGTGGGTCTCGGCCAACCATTCGGGTTTGGGCAAGCTGCCTGCGATTGCGGTTGAAAACATGGTTCGGTCTCCGGTTTGGTTTTAGGTAGATGTTGTCAATGAAAACTCTTTGGCCAGCAACTCATACGAGCGGGCCTGGGCTGCGGCGTCGTGCGTCCAGGTGATGATGACCACTTCGTCGAGCTGCAAACGCTCGGCGAGCTTGCGCAACTTGTCTGCCACTTGTGGCGCACTGCCCACGAGAGCGCCCGCGCGCAATTCGGCCATGGCCACTTGCTCGGAGGCGTTGTAGTCGCGCACCGCTTGGTCGGGCGGCAGCAAAGCACCGATGCGCCCCGTATTGCGGTCCATCTTCCAACGGGCGCGGCTTTGGAACAAATGCCAAGCTTCGTCTTCGGTGTCAGCCGCCAAGGCCCACACGCACACGGTGGCACGCGGCTTGGGGTTGCGTTCGTTGGGGCGGTAGTTGGCGCGGTACAGGTTGAAAGCGTTGTCCACGCCCTGCCCTTCGGTGATGAAGTAGGCAAAGGCGTACGGCAGACCGAGGTGAGCGGCGAGCTGTGCGCCGTAATCTGAGCTGCCCAACATCCACACATCGGGCGATGTGGCGCCGCTGGGATAGGCAAATACACCGTGACCGGGATGGCCTGCGGGAATGGGCTCGCCCGTGACCCAAGCTTGCAACTCCATCACTTGCTGCGGGAAGTTGTCAGACGCGTGGCGGTCGGGGTTGAGCAACTGCGCGGTACGCCCATCGCTGCCGGGCGCACGGCCCACGCCTAGGTCAATGCGGCCAGGAGCCAAGGCATCGAGCACACGGAATTGTTCAGCGACTTTCAGGGGCGCGTAATGCGGCAGCATGACGCCTGCACTGCCCAGCCTAATGCGCGTGGTGCGTGCGGCAATGGCCGCCATCAGCACCTCAGGTGCGGTGCCCACGATGCTGGGATGGCTGTGGTGTTCGCTCACCCAAAAACGGTGATAGCCCCAAGCCTCGCACTGAGTGGCAAGGGCTAAGGTTTGACGGATGGCGGCATCTTGGCTTCGGCCAGACGCAGCAACGGATTGATCGAGGACAGATAGTTTGAGCACGGACAGAGCTTAACTGGCTCTGCCGCCCCGCGCTGTCACGCAGGCACTAGGCCCCACGGTTTACGTAGGCTGTGCGCGTGAACGGCGGTTGATTTGACGAACCGACATCAGCGCGTCAAAGAAACCGTGCAACCAATCCATGTCGATAGGTTTTTGCAGTAACTGCACGCCATCTGGCAAACCACCTTTGGCTCGCACATCTTCCGCACTCAACCCGGTCATGACGACGACTGCCAAATTGCTGAACAAGTTATGCGCGCTCAGTGTTTTCAAAAACTCAAAGCCATCCACATTGGGCATCATCAAGTCGGTCAACAGCACTTGGGGTTGCAAGCTGGGCATGTCGAGCAAGGCTTCCATGGCTGACGCATACATGACGGCATCCAAAGGCAAGCCCCATTGGTCAAAGTTGGCTTGCAACATCAGACGGGTGTTTTCATCATCTTCCACCACCAACACACGCAAACGGTCTTCGCCTTGCATCATGGATGCAGGCGCCAAGTTGTGACGGCGTTGGTAGTCTTGAATCGACTGCAATGAAATGCGACGGTGACCACCTTGGGTTTTCCACGCTTTCAAATCGCTTTTTTCCACCAACCCTTGCACGGTACCCACAGAGATACCCAACATTTTGGCGGCGTAGCTGGTACCGCAATAGCCGTCGTACGGCTCTTTAGAAGGGGGCATATTCATTGAAAGTTCCTATTCTCTTAACCAATCTGAGTAAAGTTACACAAGATATGCAACCATTTGTATGCAATTATATATTCAATTAAACCTATCAAAGTAATAAAAACGATGAAGGACAGATCAACCAAGAGGAAACTCTCACCCAAAGAAAAAGCCCAGACACCGTGAGGTGGCTGGGCTTGGCACGACGCGAAAGCGTTACTTCAAGGCTTTGAAGCGCACGCGCTTGGGCTTGGCCCCCTCTTCACCCAAACGCTTCTTCTTGTCGGCTTCGTACTCTTGGTAGTTGCCGTCGAAGAACACCCATTGGCTGTCGCCTTCAGCGGCCAAGATGTGGGTCGCAATACGATCCAAGAACCAGCGGTCATGGCTGATCACCATCACTGAGCCCGCGAATTCAAGCAGCGCATCTTCCAAAGCGCGCAAGGTTTCCACGTCCAAGTCGTTCGATGGTTCGTCCAGCAGCAACACGTTGCCGCCTTCGATCAAGGTCTTGGCCAAGTGCAAACGACCGCGCTCACCGCCGGACAACATGCCGACTTTCTTTTGCTGGTCGCCGCCGTTGAAGTTGAAGCGGCCGCAATACGCACGGCTTGGCATTTGGAACTTGCCCACGTTCATGATGTCCAAACCGCCGGAGATGTCTTCCCACACGGTTTTGTCATCGTTCAAGTCTTCGCGGCTTTGGTCCACAAAGGCCATCTTCACGGTTTGACCGATCTTGACTTCACCTGTATCTGGCTGCTCTTTGCCTGCGATCAGCTTGAACAAGGTTGACTTACCGGCGCCGTTGGGGCCGATGATGCCCACAATCGCGCCAGCAGGCACGGTGAAGCTGAGGTTGTCGATCAACACACGGTCGCCAAACGACTTGCTGACGTTCTTGAACTCGAACACTTCATGGCCCAAACGCTCGGCCACAGGAATGAAAATTTCCTGGGTTTCGTTGCGCTTTTGGTATTCGTGATCAGACAACTCTTCGAAGCGGGCCAAACGCGCCTTGCTCTTGGCTTGACGACCTTTGGGGTTGGAACGGGCCCACTCCAATTCTTTCTTCATGGCCTTGGAGCGCGCATCTTCGGTGCGCTGCTCGGTGGCCAAACGGGCTTCTTTTTGCTCCAACCAGGTGGAGTAGTTGCCCTTGTAGGGAATGCCGTGGCCACGGTCGAGTTCCAAAATCCACTCGGCGGCGTTGTCCAAGAAGTAACGGTCATGGGTGATCGCAACGACAGTGCCTGAGAAGCGGGCCAAGAACTGCTCCAACCAGTCCACCGATTCGGCGTCCAAGTGGTTGGTGGGTTCGTCGAGCAACAGCATGTCGGGCTTGGACAGCAGCAAACGGCACAAAGCCACGCGGCGTTTTTCACCACCGGAGAGCTTGCCAATGATGGCGTCCCAAGCGGGCAAGCGCAGCGCGTCAGCCGCGATTTCGAGTTGGTGGTCCGAGGCGTCGCCAGCGGTGGCGATGATGGCTTCGAGCTGGGCTTGTTCAGCGGCCAAAGCGTCAAAGTCGGCATCTTCTTCGGCGTACGCGGCGTACACCTCTTCAAGGCGGGCTTGTGCGGCCTTGATGTCGCCCATGCCGCTTTCGACGGCTTCGCGCACGGTGTGCTCGGCATTGAGCTGGGGCTCTTGCGGCAAATATCCGATCTTCAGACCAGACATTGGAATAGCTTCGCCTTCAATCTCGGTGTCAATACCGGCCATGATCTTGAGCAAGGTGGACTTGCCCGAACCGTTGGTGCCCAGCACGCCAATCTTGGCTCCGGGGAAGAAGGACAGGGAAATGTCTTTCAAGATCTGACGCTTGGGCGGCACGATCTTGCCGACGCGGTTCATACTAAATACGTACTGAGCCATTTGGTTTTCTTTCGGGTAGCGAATGCAATAAACTTCTGATTATCCTCGGCTGAGAGATACCCCCAAAAATGGGCTCAAAACCCAACTCAATAAAAAATAAATACACAAAAGAATGATTTTTATCGAAATAAGCATGAAAATACGATTTTGTTACCTCAATTCAAATCTCGACATGCTTAAAAAACTGGCAATTCACCTCATGTGTCTTCTAGGCCTTGTTTCGACTTTCGCTAGCGCCCAAGGCAGTCAGCCCACAAGTTGGAAGTTTCAAAAAGACCAAGACAACAAATGCGTGGCCCAAAACCTTGCAAATCCTGGCTTGGAACTGATGGCTCAGAAGTTGACCATCGCGACAAAGGAAACGTCTGATCTCAAAAGCTACGTTGTCTCGGTGAACGAGCAAACGGTGGTGCCTATGAGCCGCGTCAACTTGACCGATACAGCCTGCAAATGCATTCGCATCCGTAACATGAGCGCATTGGCCGCGAACGATTTAAACATTCGAATTCAAGGGCAAACGACCAGCGACAAACCTGTCGAACTGACTTTGAATGTCAAAGACATGGCCGCCGCACTAGAAGCGCTCAAGTCGGATAGCTGTAAAAAATCGTAAAAATAAAATTTGTCAGATCCGTGCGACAATCTAATTCGTTGCCGCCGCCAGTTGCCGCAACATCAGCACTTCTGCTGGAGCTGGTTCCAAACACTTCTGTTTGTGATTTCTAGAGCTCACCTGTAAATATTGCCGACCTTTGACTGGGTGGCCTTCGGGCCAAGCGGGTTGGTGTCATGCGCTGACATAAAGCGCTCCATCATGAAATTTGAAGATTTAAATTTGGCTCCGGCCATCCAAAAAGCTGTGGCCGAACAGGGCTACGAAACCCCCACCCCTATCCAAGCCCAAGCCATTCCAGCGGTCCTCGCTGGCCACGACTTGTTGGCAGGCGCCCAAACCGGCACCGGTAAAACAGCGGCATTCACACTGCCCATGCTGCACAAGCTCACCATGAGCCGCAGCAAAGAAAACAAATTTGGCGTCTACGGCGTGCGCGCCTTGGTGCTGACCCCCACCCGCGAACTCGCGGCCCAAGTGGAAGAGTCGGTGCGCAACTACGGCAAATACCTGCAACTCACCTCCACCGTCATCTTTGGTGGCGTGGGCATGAACCCGCAAGTGGCCCGCATCAAAAAAGGTGTGGACATTTTGGTGGCCACCCCTGGCCGCTTGCTTGACTTGCAACAGCAAGGCTTGCTCGATTTGTCCACCGTAGAAATCTTGGTCCTTGACGAAGCCGACCGCATGTTGGACATGGGCTTCATCCACGACGTCAAGAAAATCTTGGCATTGGTGCCCAAAGACAAACAAAGCTTGTTGTTCTCTGCCACCTTCAGCGACGAAATTCGCGAGCTGGCCAACAACCTGCTCAAAGACCCACAAAGCATCCAAGTCACGCCCAGCAACACCACGGTGCAACGCATCACGCAAGTGGTGCACCCTGTGGGTCGCGGCAAGAAAAAGGCTTTGCTCGCCCACATCATCAACGAGCACAACTGGAGCCAAGTGCTGGTGTTCACACGCACCAAGTTTGGCGCCAACAATGTGGCCGAGTTCTTGACCAAGAACGGCATCAGTGCCATGGCGCTGCACGGCAACAAGAGCCAAACCGCACGTACCCAAGCTTTGTCTGGCTTCAAGACCGGCGAAATTCGCGCCTTGGTGGCCACCGACATCGCGGCACGCGGCATTGACATTGACGAGTTGCCACACGTGGTCAACTACGAAATCCCAAACATCAGCGAAGACTATGTGCACCGCATTGGCCGCACAGGCCGCGCTGGTTCAAGCGGCGAAGCCGTGAGCTTGGTGTCGTTGGACGAACAAGGTTTCATGCGCGACATTGAAATCTTCACCAAACAACAAGTGCCTGTGGTCGCCGTTGAAGGCTTTGGCCCAGATGCGGACGAAAAAGCCGAGCCTATCGCCATGGGCCGTCAAACCCTGTGGGGCGGCTTAGGCAAGCCACCAGGCCGTGACGTGATGGCAGCCGCAGCGAAGGCTGCGCGCGGTGAAATGATGCAACGCATTCGCGACACCAAAGCTGCTGGCGGCGGTCGCAATGGTGGTGGCGGTCGTGGTGGCCAAGGTGGTAACGCCGAAGGCCGCGCACCTCGCCCCAGCGGCCATGTGAGCCGTGACCGTGTGGGCGATCGCCCTGCACGCGATGGTGAGCGCGCTCAGTTTGGTGACCGTCCTGCACGCAGCGGCGAGCGTCCTGCCCGTGATGGCAATCGCCCGCAAGGTCAAGGCCAGCGCCCTCCTCGCCAATTCGACAACCGCGGTCCCCGCAACGATGCACCACGCCCACCGCGTGATTTCGACGCGCCCCGCGCCCCACGTCGCGACGACGACGAATTCCAGCCCCGCGCCAACGCGCACTTGGGCACCCAAAGCGGCGTGAACGCCTTTGGCCACAAAACACAAGGTGGCGGTCAACGTCAACCTGACCCCACACGCACCAGCGTGGACCTCATGACCGAACGCAAACGCGGCGGTGGTGGTGGCGGTGGCTACGGCCGCCGTTCAGGTGGTGGTGGCGGTGGTGGCAATCGCTCTGGCGGTGGTGGCCGTTCAGGCGGTGGCTTTGGTGGTGGCGGCGGCGGTTACGCCCGCTAAGCACACTTGGCCCCTCTCGCCTTGGCTGGCGAGACGCACAAAAAAAGCCCGCTCATCAGCGGGCTTTTTTGTGGTCGTTGAATGGCATCAGCCTTCGCACTCCGGCACAGGCGTCGGCAAAGCCTTCTTCTCGTAAAAGGCACGCAAGTTGTCCATCGTCAAGGCGGCCATGGCGCGGCGTGTCTCCTCGGTTGAGCTGGCCATGTGCGGGGTAAGCACCACGTTGTGCATGCGACGCAACTCAGGGTCCACCACCGGCTCGTCCCAAAACACATCCAAGGCGGCTCCGGCCAAATTTTTCTCTTTCAAGGCCTGCACCAACGCTGGTTGATCGACCACCGAACCACGCGCGATGTTGATCAAATAGCCTTTGGGGCCCAAGGCTTGCAGTACCGCTGCGCTGATCAAATTTTTGGTTTTGTCGCCACCGGGCACGGCCACCACAAGGTAGTCCACTTCAGCGGCCAAGGCCGTCACGGTTTTGTAAAAGGTGTAGGGCACATCGGCTTTGGCTTCCCGTCCCGTGTACGAGATGCGCATGTCAAACCCAGCAGCGCGCTTGGCAATGGCACGACCAATGCGCCCCATGCCGACGATGCCTACGCGTGCACCTGTCACTTTGCGAGTCACGGGAAAGGTGTCACTCACCCAATCACCATTGCGCACAAACCGATCGGCTTGCGGAATGCGGCGGCCAATCGACAGCATCAAACCCAGCGCCAAATCGGCCACGTCATCGGTCAACACGCCCGGTGTGTGCGTGACCACAATGCCTTTTTCTTTCGCTGCAGCCACATCTACCCCGTCGTAAGTCACGCCACAAATGGCAATCAACTTCACATTGGGCAACATGGTCAACAGCTTTTTATCCACCATCGCGGCGCCCATACCCACCAAAGCAGTCACTTTGCTCAAAGCGCCTGGATCTTTGATGTGGGTGTGGTCGTGCACGATGTAGTTTTCTTCTTGAAGCGCGTTCATCATGAACGGCGGCAAGGGTGACACTTGCATGATTTCTTGAGCCATGGCGGAATCCTCCAGCTTGTTCTTTCTTATGAGCCCTACTCTACCCGCTGATTGGCTAACATGACAGGCATGACTGAAGGCTCCCCCACTCTCACCATCGAAGGCGCAACCGCCACCCTCACCCTACGCCGTCCCTCGTTACGCAACAGCTTGACCGACGACGACCTCAAGGCACTGCTGGCCCACTTTGAAACACTCAACCGCAACATGGCCGTGCAAGTGGTGGTCTTGCGCGCAGAGACCACAGGACAAACACAAGCGGTGTTCAGCGCGGGCTACAACGTGGGCGGGTTTGACAACGATCCGATGGCCCCTTTGTTTTTTGAAAAAATCCCCGAGGCTTTGGAACGCCTGCGCCCAGTGACGGTTTGTGCATTGAACGGCAGTGTGTATGGCGGCGCGACAGATCTGGTGTTGGCCTGTGATTTCATTGTGGCGCAACGCGGTTTGTCTTGGCGTATGCCCGCTTGCGCGCTGGGCTTGCACTACTACCCCAGCGGCTTGCGACGCTATGTGAGCCGCTTGGGTTTACAAGCCACCAAGCGGGCTTTCTTATTGGGGCAAGCCATAGCGTTTGAAGACTTAGAAGCGCTAGGTCTGTTTGACGCACTGGTCGAAGCTGAGGCGTTCGAGACCGCACTTGCGACAACAGTACGCACTTTGTGCGGCATGGCACCTTTGGCGCTGCAAGCCACCAAGAAAAGCCTGAACGACATTGCGGCTGGTTTGTACAACGAGCCCGCATTGAAAGAGCGTTCACGCCAATCGGTCTACAGCCAAGACTTTGCAGAAGGCCGCGCGGCGTTTGCTGAGCGACGCACGCCTAAGTTCACGGGCACTTAAAAGTTTGTGCAAGACATAAAAAAAGGGAGCCCAAAAGCTCCCTTTTTGTTTTGGTCCCTGACGAGGCCAAGGCTGAAATTAAGCCTTCTTGGCGTAAGCCGAGCACCAGCCTTTGCTAGACACTTGCTTGCCAGCAAACAAGGGGCAGCCGCCAGCAGCGTCACCGGCCTTGCCTTGGAACAAGGCGCAGTTGCCGCACTGTTGACCTGCGGCGTATTTGGGTTGCTTGGCTTTGTCCACTTTGGTGGCGTCAGCTTTGTAACCCAAGCCAGCAGCTTGAGGGTCTTTCTCGTCCACCATCGCTGCTTGTGCAGCAGTTGTTGCGAAGGCGGCAACGCCAGCAACAGAAATGGTTTGCATCATGAATACGCGACGGTTGGTAGGTTTGGTCATCAATGTCCCCTTGGGAAAGTTTGAAATTGGGCCAGAAGATGCTGGCAGCGCGTATCTTAACGATGGATTCTGGCTTGCGATTGACAGATGTCAAACACGCCCATTTTTTGCATACGCGCTTGGACCCGCGCCAAAGTCTCAACCGTGTCCACATCCAACACACAGCCTTCATCCGCCACATCAATTCGGCACACCGTGTGCTGAGCCACCACCGCACGCGCGCCCTGGTCGCCAGTGAGTGTGAGCAGCGCGGCGCGACATGGCGCACCAAAACCAACGGGATGGCCCTGCTTACCTTGATACAGGGGCAGCACCACGGCATGTTGCTGCAAGGCTGTGGCGACCGCCAGCAAAGTGCTGGCTTGAACCAAGGGCAAGTCCGCGGGCAAAATCAACCAACCGCAGGCCTCAGGCGTGGCCGCCACTCCGCAAGCGATGCTGTCACCCATTCCTGGGTTTTGTAAATGCGCCGTGTGCTCACGGGTCACCACATGACACGGTAGGCCACTGGCGCGCACGGCGGCCAACACGTGCTCACGTACGGACTGGCCACACAACATGGCTTGGAGTTTGTCTTCTGTCGCCCCAGACGCCTTAAAACGCTCGCCCTTACCCGCCGCCAAGACGATCACCGTGGGAAGAGAGGTCACGATTTCGCGCAAGACGATTCGGCAGCCAAAGGCGCAGCCACTGCCGCGTTTTTGATTTGCACGATTTGCGCAATGATGGACACCGCAATTTCTGCGGGTGTTTTAGCGCCAATGTTCAAACCTACCGGACCATGCAATCGCTCAAGGGCCTCTGCACGCACGTCAAAGTGTTCCATCAACCGTTGCTTGCGCGTGGCTTGGTTGCGGCGTGAGCCGAGTGCGCCTACATAAAACGCCTCCGAATTCAAAGCTTCCATCAAGGCCATGTCGTCCAATTTGGAATCGTGCGTCAGCGCCACGATGGCAGTGTGTGCGTCAGGTTTGAGTTCTAGCACCACATCATCAGGCATGCCCATGACGCGCGTCACACCATCCAAGCCCAAAGTGGCGGCATACTCTTCACGCGGGTCACACACCAACACCTCGAAATCGAGCAGCTTGGCCATGTGCGCCACGGCTTGGCTGAGCTGGCCTGCGCCGATCAACAACAAGCGCCAGCGTGGGCCAAACAAAGTGGTGAGCGTGAGGCCATCAAACTGCAGACCATCTCCGCGAGCAGCTTCGCTGAGCGTGACTTCTCCTGTCGACAACTGCAAAGTACGCGCCACCAATTGGTGCGAAGACGTGCGTTGCAACACCTCTTCAATCCACACCACCTCTTTGACTGGCTCTTGCACCAAACGCAAAGTGCCGCCGCAAGGCAAACCAAAACGCGCAGCTTCTTCTTTGCTCACGCCATAAGCCACCATGGACGGGTGCGTGAGCGCGTCGTATTCACCAGCTTTGATGCGGGCAATCAAATCGTCTTCAACGCAACCACCCGACACCGAGCCACTGACCACACCATCGTCACGCACGGCGAGCAAAGCCCCCGGTGGGCGCGGGGCACTGCCCCACGTTTCCACCACCGTGACCAAGGTGACGCGCCGCCCAGCTTGACGCCAAGCCAGCACGTCCCCCAACACACGCAGGTCTAAGCTCTCCATGTCGTGCCTTTAAGCAACCGCCGTTTGCTTGAGTGCTTCGGCCGTGATGGGCAAGCGACGCACGCGCTTGCCAGTCAACTTAGCCACCGCGTTGGCAATGGCGGGTGCCACCACCGCAGTAGCTGGCTCGCCAATGCCTCCGGGCTTCTCGGTGCTCTTGACCAACACGATGTCAATCTTGGGCACTTCGTTCATGCGCACAGGCTGGAAGTTGTGATAGTTGGTCTCTTGCACACGGCCATTGGTCATGGTGATTTGGTGCTTCAGCGCCGCGCCCATGCCAAAGATGATGCTGGACTGCAACTGCGCTTCCACCGTGTCGGGGTTGACCATGTGGCCCAGGTCTGCCGCGACCGTCACGCGATGCACTTGCACCTCGCCATTGGCATCCACGCTCACCTCGGCCACTTGGGCCATGTAGGTGTCATAGCCTTCCATCAGGGCGATGCCCAATGCACGGCCTTTGGCCAATGGTTTGCCCCAGCCCGCTTTGTCGGCGGCGAGCTTGAGTACATGGGCAAAGCGAGGTTTACCGGCGAGCAAGCTCATGCGGTATTCATACGGATCTTTGCCAGCGGCTTTAGCCAACTCGTCCATGAAACTTTCGTTGGCGAAGGCGTTCATGTTGTGGCTCACCGCACGCCAGTAACCCACGCGAATGCCGGTGTCGTGAATCACCAAGTCGTGCTGGGTGTTGGCAATGTTGTAGCCCGCCACAGCAGCTTCAGCCATGAACGGGTCCATCGTGTCTTTGGGCAAGCCAAAGGCGCGTTGCGTGACCGACTGCGACGCCACTTTGAAATGCAAAGCGACGGGCTTGCCCGCGGCATCCAAACCGGCCTTGAGTTGGTTCACACCCACGGGGCGATAGAAGTCATGCGTCATGTCGTCTTCGCGGGTCCACAGCAATTTGACGGGCTTGTTCACGACCTTTGAAATTTGCGCAGCTTGCACGATGAAATCGAGCTCCAAACGACGGCCAAAGCCACCGCCCAAGAACGTGGTTTGCAATGTGACGTCTTCGGGCTTGAGGCCCAAAGCCCCCGCCACCGCACCTTGCGCACCTTGTTGGAACTGCGTGGGGCCAATCAGCAGCGCCTTGTTGCCTTGCACATGGGCCGTGAAGTTCATGGGCTCCAGTGGCGCGTGCGCCTGCATGGGAATGACGTATTCGGCTTCCACCACTTTGGCAGCACCTTTGAGTGCAGCAACCACATCGCCTTGCGGCTTGATGATTTCCAGCACTTTGCCAGTTTTCAAAGCTTGGCGGGTGCCATCGATCACACTGGCATCGCTCAAGGCGGCACCGGCACCCTCGTCCCATTGGATGGTCAGCAAGTCGCGGGCTTTTTTGGCTTGCCACCAGCTGTTGGCGACCACAGCCACGCCGTCGTTGATTTGCACCACGTCAATCACGCCAGCAGACGCTTTGGCTGCTGAGCCGTCAAAGCTCTTGACCTTGCCGCCAATCACGGGGCATTGCGCCAGCGAGGCGTAGACCATGCCGGGCAACTTCACGTCAATGCCAAACTCGGCCGTGCCGTTGACCTTGGCAGGCGTGTCCACACGTTTGGTGCGCTTGCCCACGATTTTGAAATCTTTGGGGTCTTTGATGGGTGGCTTCTCTGGCACTGGCATGCTGGCTGCGGATTGCGCCAAATCGCCATAGGTGGACTTGAGGCCTTTGGGGCCGTAAATCATGCCCTTGTCTGCTTTGATCAAATCGCGGTCCACATTCCAACGTGCGGCGGCAGCGGTGATCAACATTTCACGCACTTGCGCGCCTGCGACGCGGAGCTTGAGCCAACCGTCGCGCACGGAGGTGGAACCACCGGTGATTTGCGCGCCCAGCAAGGCGTTGACATACACCGCATCCGGTGGCGCAGCGGCCACTTTGATTTGGCTGATGTCCACGTTGAGCTCTTCGGCAATCAGCATAGGCATGGAGGTGTACACGCCTTGGCCCATTTCAGAACGGGCAGACAGCAAGGTGATGACGTTGTTATCGGCAATGTGAACCCACGCGTTGGGCGTGTGCACCGTGCCTGCGGCCATGGCTTCGCCAAGTGTGCCGGGCAAGTTGAAGCCGAGCATCAAACCGCCCGTGACGGCAGCAGATGTTTTGAGGAATGAACGGCGAGAGGTTTGTGTGTGTGTCATGGTGTGTCTCCGGCAGTTCAGGCTTTGCGCATCATGGCGGCGGCATCTTTGATGGCAGCACGCACACGAACATACGTGCCACAGCGGCACAGGTTGGCGCTCATGGCTTGGTCAATCTCGGCATCGCTGGGATTCTTGTTTTTAGCAAGCAAAGCTGCCGCGCTCATCAACTGACCCGATTGGCAGTAGCCGCACTGAGGTACGTCGTGTTTGATCCACGCCACTTGCAATGGGTGGCTGTTGTCTTTAGAGAGGCCTTCAACGGTGGCGACTTTTTTGCCGGAAACGCTGGAAAGCGGGGTTTGACAAGAACGTGTGGGCTGCCCATCCACATGCACCGTACAAGCGCCACACAAAGCAGCGCCGCAGCCAAACTTGGTGCCCGTCAGGCCCAACTCATCGCGAATCACCCACAGCAGTGGGGTGTCTGTTTCGGCGTTGGCCTTGGCGGCTTTGCCGTTGATCTGAAAATCGACACTCATGAACGTCTCCTCAAAATAAGTACAGTGGAGTATCAATGAAAAGTATTTACGATGTGTGAACACCTTTTCGGGTTTTCCCTTTATTTGTCACACACGACACACAAAACCACCATGAGTCATATTGCCAACCTTCGCAAAAGTTACGAACGCGCCGAACTCAACGAGTCGGCTTCTTCAGCAGACCCCATGCAGCAGTTCGACCAATGGCTCAAAGAAGCGATCAACTCAGAAGTGCCCGAGCCTAACGCCATGACTGTGGCCACCGTCAGCAGCGACTTGCGCCCCAGCACGCGCGTGGTGCTCATCAAGGGTTATGACGCGCGCGGCATTGTGTGGTTCACCAACTACAACAGCCGCAAAGGCCAACAACTGGCGGGCAACCCGTTTGCGGCGCTGCAGTTTCATTGGGTCGAGCTAGAACGCGTGGTGCGCATCGAAGGCCGCGTGGAAAAAGTGAGCGATGCCGAGAGTGACGACTACTTCAACAGCCGCCCACTCGATTCACGCATCGGCGCATGGGCCAGCCCGCAAAGCCAAGTGATTGAGGGACGCGGTACCTTGGTGGCGAACGCAGCCAAATACGGCGCGCAGTTTTTGTTGCAGCCACCACGCCCCCCGCACTGGGGCGGTTACCGCTTGGTGCCCGAGCAATGGGAGTTTTGGCAAGGCCGCAAGAGCCGTTTGCACGACCGCTTGCGTTACCGACAATCGGCTGAAGGTGTTTGGATACGCGAACGCTTGGCGCCTTAAAAGCTCATCTGAGCCCCGACCTTCAAGCTTCGCCCCGCCAAGGGCGGCGCATTGGGCGGCGTGTTCATGCCCATCGTTTGCGTCAACACCGAGGTAGACGAATACGCCAACTTGTTTGTCAAATTGTCGAGTTTGGCAAACAGCATCCAGTGCGTTTGTGCGGTGTGCGTCTGGTAGTTCAGCCCTGCGTTCCACAAGGTATAGCTGGCCGTGGTGATGTCTCCGGC
>Ga0213919_1000495_pt1 | contig 17274 bp, 22 predicted proteins | sample McNCre317MG_FD_161056 | JGI IMG/M metagenome (GOLD analysis project Ga0213919, IMG submission 161056) | Freshwater microbial communities from McNutts Creek, Athens, Georgia, United States - 3-17 MG | ecosystem: Environmental > Aquatic > Freshwater > Creek | place: USA: Georgia | collected... | reverse complement strand
ATAAAGCAAAAGTCTTTAGATGACGCAAAAAGTTCGGATGATACCTTGTATTGACAGAAGTCCGTTACCAATCCAGTTGTTTGCCCAGTTGTGATTGTTGTTCCTGATGATCCAGAATAAATATTGGTTCCTGCAACTGATAATATCTTTTGACTACCGTTGTTTGAATATCTGAAGTCGTACAATCCAACAATTTTTGATGAATAAGCTGTTGTATTATACTTCTCACCACCTTTTCTTGTTATAAAAGAACCTTTTCTATCAAAATATCCATTCTTTGCTTGTTCAGCATTAACGGCTGGTTTTGAAGTCAAAGAGGTATTGTTTTTAATCCCTCTTAGATTATCAAAGGTTAATGTTTGAAAAGGTATTCCCATAATTTATCTAATATGCGTTGTTACTATATAAACAATTAATCCACCAAATAAAGAAGATAAGAAAGTTAATATAGGTCCATAAACTTTAATATACGTCTTTAATTTTGAATCAATATATTTAGTTCTTGATTCATGTACTGCGCAACGAGCATCTCTACTATGAAACCCATTTAGAGTTTCATCAAGTTTTTGAATAATCATAGAAACATCTTCTTTAATGTAGCTTATATCTGTTTTTAATGAGGCAACATCTTCTTTTGTTTCTATCATTGTATTTGTTAAATCAGATATATTCATTTTTTCTTTGGTATTGCGTTTACAATTCCTTTAACAATTTGCAGAATAAAACTAGGAAGTGATTTTTTAATAAACGCAAACACTCCAAGAACAACAAACGGAACTCCATATCCAATTGTTGTAAAAATATTATCAGGATTAACTATTAAACCTACACATTGATTTACTAAGTCAAAAGGTTGTTGTTCCATTTTAATTCTCCTTATGGGTATGTTTTTTCATACCATTAAGCACAGTATGAAATAATGTTACTCGCAGCATCACTCTCTATAAAAAACATATATCTTGAATTCTTTTTTAAAATCAATTCATTAGATCTAACTATTGATCCTGTTGCTACAGAATCAACAACATTGTTTGGTGTATAAACAGAAGCAAAAGAATAACTAGGTATTAGAGAAATAAATAATAATATTTTTTTCATCATATTAGAACCCTTCCAATTTGAGATTGTCTTGTTGAAGATAATCTTTGTTTGTTTGAACAATTTGTAGAGTTCCAAGTTACTGATCCAGTAAATGTACCATTATATCCATTTCCAGATAAGTCTGTAAGTGAAGACCCTGATCCTTCTGTCAAATCATATCTAAGCAATAATCCTAATGATGAAGGCTCTATACCATACCAATAATAATCTTTAATTTCCGTAGGTGTTAACGCTCTATTATAGATTCTAATAGGGCCACCGTTAAAGTTAAATCCTGTTGCAACAATTTGGTAAATATTTAAAGTTTGTCCTGTAGCTGCAAAAGATCCATATGTATATTGTGTTGAAATTTCTAAAACACCATCTCCCCAAATCTCTCTATAACCTGATCTCATTACAGCAGCAGCGCATGTCCATCCAAAATGCGGTCTTGTTCCTGCATAATTTCTATTAGCCCCATCATTAACAAAAAAATCTAATACATATCCACCATACAATGACGTAGTTTGAAGAGCGTATCCCTTTGCAGTTCTTCTATAAGCTATTCTTGTGCTATTTCTTTGAGGATTTACCCATCCAAGAATTGTAAAATCTGCTGTGTAATCAAAATTGAATGCATCATTACTAGTTACCGAAACAGCCCCAGATGTTCCTATATTTAAAGAATATGGATTATTTTGAACTAATCTTCTTTTATAATTTTCTAAATAAATTCTATCCCATTCATAATAAACGATTGTAGCTAGTCTTATTATTCCAGAATCATTAGGATGAACATCATCTCCAGAATTGTAATCAGTTCTTAAATTCCAAAAATTACCAGCATCACCAGCAGTTCTAAACTGACCATAATTTTGACGAACACTAATAAAAGTAACTTGTGGATATGATGTTTCAATTAAGTTTTTAAGCAAAACATTCCATGAATCAGCCTGTCTTGAGTTAACTGAATTAAAACTTGTAATTGAAGGAATGGACATAACGTATGTTTTAATTCCAACACACATATCCAACATTGAAGTCCAATTAGATAAAAATTGTTCTGTTGTTAATACACCAACATCATTTGCCCCACCATCCATGACAAGAATTGCTGGACACAAATCAACAACATCAGTTTGAAATCTTGCTAAAATGTGATCTGTTCTCTGAGAACCAATTCCCATATTCTGATATGAAACGCCACCCATTAGATTAGATAATTCTTTTGCTATAGATGTTCCTGTAGATCCATCCCAATTACTTATATAAGAATCGTATCTTCCTATTAATGAGTCTCCAATAGTTACTAATTGAGGTGATTCTATGTGTGCTTCAATAGGGAAATATGATCCAGAATAAGATGTTTGAGACTCCCAATCAAAATTAGTATCTGATGCTATTCCATTATATGCGTATGATGTGATATACGTTATTCCAGTTAATGCATGAAGGTTAGTTCCAGCCATATTCCAAACAATCTTATAACCTATAAAGTCGCCCTGTATAACATCAAATCCATTTTCTAAATCTATTGTATTTACTGTGTTGTCAGTAATCTGTGAAATCAAATTACTTGTTGTGTGAATCCTATTGTAAGTAGTTCCTGACTTTCTCCAAATTGAAATAGAGAACTCATTTACGGACTGCTTATCATCAAAAGCAAATTTAAATCTTAATACTTTTCCTGTTTGCCTTATCCTGCTTGGATTTCCTGTTGTCAGAAATTCTTTAGTTAAAGATCCACTAGTGCCCCAGTTTGCAGCACCTGTTGCCGCAGCATTATTTGGGCAGCATTTGACTAAGATTCCACGAGATGGCAAAACTGATATTGTCATTTTTACCTATAGTTTAAATCAATAACTAAATCCCCTGCTGATCCTGCTGTATATGTTGTTAGAGTGCTAGAATTTGCTATAGCAAAACCTAATGGAAAGTTCATTCCAGCTTCTCCAAAAATATCTTTCCCAATATCTACACAACTATTTGCAGGAACAACATGTTTCCAAGTTGCTGTAGCCCCTCCTGCTGGAGTTGTTGCTGTTCCATGAAATTGAATATATCTTGTTGATGCGGTTGTATTGTGAACCGTAAACGAAAATAAGTTTCCAATAGTAGCTTTTACATTAACTGTAGTAAAAGAATTGTTTTGATAATTTGTGTAAGAATAAGCAGAAGATACTATAGGCTTAATCATCACACCGATAACACCATTAGTATTATCTTCAGCAACAGGAGCAAACTGTTCCTTGACAGCCAATGAACCTGTTGAATCATATTCAATATTAACGCTTGGACCTAATGTGTTTACTGTTCCCATAATACCTCTTAAACTTTAGGAAAATCTTGTTTTGCTTTCTGTACAGCCAAAATAGCTTCTTGTTTTTTTTCTTCTGCTTTTGGGTCACCAACTTCTTTCATATATAAATATTCAAACCATAAACCATCAGATACAGCATATCCTTTTTTTCTGTTCGCTATTACCCATTCTTTATAAAAATCTGATGAGTGGATATCCGCTTCAATCACGTCTTCAATAATTCCATCGTTGCATTTGTAATTTGGAAATCCTCTTGAATCGAATAAAAGTCCTAGCACTTTTTCTGATTCTACAATTTCTCCATTGTACTTAGCTCCGTCTACAAACTTGTTTACTACCCATCCATCTTTAACAACGAATTTCATAAAACCTCTTAAGATAAAGTGTGCACAATTACTTTAACATCTGACATTGTAGAGTTTGATTGATTGTAAACCAATGTCTCTGTTGTTGATATTGTCTTAGCAATAACTTGAGTCATATCCCCATAGCCAACACGATACGGGAGTTGGTTCACTGTTGCTTTTTGGTAAGCCTCAATTTGTAGATAAGAAGTATAGATATAATCTGTTACATCCGCACAATAAAAACCAACCATTAATCTAATGTGTTTGTTTGAAAGATCTGCGTCTAAAGCACCCCACATAGTTTCATCCATTGGTGTACCATCAGAAGCTTCAATCCTATATTGTGAAAAATCGTACTCAATTCCTTTTGTCGCCCAGTCTGCTTTAGTCATTGTCTCCCAAGCTGTCCCATTATGACTATACCATGTTGTTCCACCATCTTTACTTATAGATACCTTTACTCTACTTGTATACGCCCCCTGTTGACCAAATTGGCAATATAACCTTCTAAGAGTAGATGCCATTGATCCAACATATTCATTTGAAGCTGTTGCAGTAACAGTGAACCATTTCCCAATTGGGCTTGGTCCAGAGCCTCCAACATTACCACAATCAATTCCATTTTCGAATACACCGCAATGAATCCAATCAATTGAATAATTTGCACCAGGAGTACCGCTTAAAGTAACTTCTCCAGCACCTGTACCGTCATTAGTTAAAACTGTTATTCTATATTCAACACCATTAATTTTGACATAGCAGTTTACTACGACATCAGATCCAGGAGCCGTAGAGAAATGACCAACTCCACCGCCTTCATCAATCCATGTTGCGCTATTTGTATTTAGATTGTCATAAGTCCAATATGTTGAATTACTTCTTGACTGAACAGTCTCTAAACTTACGTAAGGATCAATGGCTAATAATTGCTTCGCAACAACAAACTTATTTTTTTCATCTGCTACAGCAGGATGAGTTATCGTTACTGCGTTTGCTATTCCTGCAAGCAAGTTACCATCCCAAACAGTTCTTGTGATTGTTGTTCCTGATCCAGATCCACCAGATCCTGCAATTCTATAATTCCAATTTGTATAACCATAAGTATTCTCAGTTAAAGAACCTGTGGCATAATTACAGAGAACATTGGTTACTGTGTATGGGCTACCTAATTCACATAATTTAGTGCAGTTGATTAAATCGTTTATAAAAATGCTTACTCTGCCAGGTGTTGTGTCTGCATAATTGTTTGTGAATAGTGTCGCTATGTTTTTTCCTGTGTTTAATAAAGCTTCAATATTACAACCATCAAAGGCAAAACAAAAAGAACCACCACCATCAGATTCTACCAGTTGTCCATTAAAATAAATTTTTCCACCAACACCACAATTCAAGAATGTGCCATCATGGTATAATGCATTATTACAATTTACAAAAACAGATCCAGTCTCAGAATAAACAAGACAACTATTGCTAGTTCCAAGATATCGATCCAGAGTTATATACGCTGTTTTAGCTACTTCCATTGTAAAAGCTTCATCATGAGAACATGTTTGTGTGCCTAATGTAATTGAGCAATTTGCCAAATCATGATTCCCTGTCAAAGTAGCGCTAGGGGCATAAAAATTAACATCATCAACAAAAGTTAAATCTTCTTCATAAACACCATTATCAAAACATTGAATTGTCATCCCAGCAATTGCTACAGAAAGAGCTTTTGTGAATGTTAAAAACGCTCTATCTAATGTTTTACCATCATTCTCATCAGACCCATGTTTCCCAACATAAAGAATGTTTTGTTGAGTTGCATTTATAGAACTGTCAACATCATAATATTTTCCGTCAATATATCCTACTGTCATATTATCTCCAGTTTAACCTTCTAAAACTCTATATTTAACAGAACCAACCCATCTTATAGGAGTTTCATTTATTCCATGTACAAATATCTTTGCAGTATTATCACCAGCATTCTGTCCTATAAGTATATTAAAAATCGACGAGTTAACTCTATTCAATGCTATTGAATGCAATGTTTGATTATTAAAAACAGCAGACCCAACTCTTGTCCAACAAGTGTCTCCATAGAAATATCCTCTTGTTGCTGTTGTTCCAACTTGTTTGCATGTAGCTTCATAATAAACGGTCATCATACTGTCTGGGTTAACAACATGAGAAAATATTTCTTCACATTTACAAACTAATAAATTTTGTCCAGTAGTTGTGAAATTATAAGCAGATCCTGAAAGAGTTGTTGAAATTTGAAATGTATCAGCGGTTGCGTTAACAACATAATATATAGTCGTAGCTGCAAGGCCAGTTGGAACTGTTGTTGCTATTAAACAAACTCTATCACCATTAACTAAACCATGCCGTTTTAAAGATATAATATCAGTAGCAGGATCAGCATAAGCGCAAATATACATTGCTGAACTAGCTCCAGTAAAATCAATTGCGGCACCACCGTTTGTTAAAGATATTTGAAAAGTATTGTCTGTCTTATTTATTACATAATAAAAACCAGTTGCAGCTATTCCTGTTGGAAAAGTTGTTGCGTTAAAATTTACAATATCACCATTTGAAAAACCATGAGAATCTTTTGTGATTGTATTTAGAGTAGCATCTGATGTGCAGTATCTTATAATGGTTCCAGTAGTTGTAGTCTTATCAACCAATGCAACTGTTTGACCATCACTAGAAGAACCTTGAACAGGTAAAGTTGTTACAACTCCCATTTTAAACCTCTTTATTAATACTTCTTACCGATAAAGTATGGTGTTATAGTTCCCGAAGAAGCATTTGTTCCAGTAATACTTATTCTCAATAAACTGCATGGAATAGATGTTAATTCAATTATTTCAGATCCAGAAACTCCAGAAGTTGTAGTTGATGAGTTTGGAATTGAGTCATAATTAACACCATCACAAGATGATCTTAGTTCAAATGTTGCTGTTTTAGTAACTCCTCCGGTTGTTTGATCAGCCCAAACAGCTTGTACACTACCAGCAAAGAATTTGCTCACATCAATTGAATCAGAGTTGTTTGTTGAATTTGTTGATACAGAACTCAATGTCATTTTTTCGTATGTTTTTCCAATCTCTGTTTCTGTTATTCTTGCAAAAGAATAAGAAGACAATAAAACCAAAAAACTTGTGATTAATATAAATTTATTTTTCATTTAATAACTCCCTAATAAATTCCAAAAGGCTGAGTGTATCGCCTTTGTATTGTTGAATTCTCAATCATTTCCTTAAAAAACTGTTCTTTTTCTTTTAACTGAATTGCAAAAGGCGTTCCATCTCCACCATCTTCTTCTTTTTCTTTTGCTCTACAAACACAGAAATCAACCAACATATCATGATAAATTTCATCAAACTCAGGACTTTCTGAATCATCATCCATCTCAACACATCTTTTAAAATAAGTGAGTTTAAGTGCGTTTGTTTCTGTTGTTTGTGGTGTTGGTTCGAGAAGAAGATTAGATCCAATAAATCTATAAATATAGTCGTTTGTAGATGATCCAGATGTGCCGGATGGTAAATCGTATCTTTCAAAAAATACTAGTGGCTTTGTATAAGTTGAATATATCTTTTCTAAAAGGCGAGCCTTAATAAAATCATCAGGTAAAGCGACCGTATCTGTACCTGCAACTATACTAAGTTTTGCTGATGTTAATGAGATTGGGTTTTGAGCCAATATTAACATCTTCCAATAATGACGATTGCCCTCGTTGATGTAGGCGTTTAGTTCAGTATCAGTCCAGAATCCTGGGTCTACCTCGTCCAACTTTTGCCTTGCCCTGGTCCTGATTGTCAGTAGATTCATCAACTACCTCAACATTAGTTTCCCCCGAAACTTTTGCAATATTAGATAACTCTTCCTTATCTTCTTCAATCCATTTCTTCAAATATTCTTTTTCCCATTCATTGATTTCTGCAAGCTGTTTTTCAAATCTTTCTGTTCCCATTCTTTTTTTATCAGACACTGTACCTTTTCTTGCATGAACTTCAGAAATCGCCTGCTCTTCGTATGTCAAAGCCTCTTCAATTGTCTTTCGTATGTTCTTAATGCCAGTCTTTACTTGTTCTCTATAAAACTCTTTAAATGAAGGGAACTTCTTTTGCATTGATTCATTATAAACAAGGTGCACAACTCCTTTATGCCCTCCTGATGACCACTTTGTTAGGTGTCTGATGATGTCTGTATCCCATATTTCTTTTGCCTCTTGTGGTCCAAAATTGAATGGCTTGCTATTCATTCCCAATTCAACGTCCCATTTTGTAACATTAAAAACTCTTGGATTAGCATTTTTGTAATCCTTAGCCATGGCATCATACGCAGGAACGTAACGAATACCATCGACAACTATTTCTCCATTCTTTAAATTTTCCATTTTTCCCCCGTTAAGTTATTATTATTTTATTTTCAGCAGGAGGTGTCCGAACAACTCCCTTATGAAAATTCTCTAAAGCTTTTCTCCACTGACTTCTGTGGTCTTTATTCCACCACTTACGATACTCTTCTCTCAATGCTTTTTGCTTTTTCTTTTTATCTTCTCGTGAACCTAAAAACTTTCCCCATAATTCTGTTGGGCTAGGATATTTATCAATAAGCTCCCAATAAACATTTCCAAGCTTTATCATTGCCCTATTATCTGGAAGAGTAAAATTACCATCGTCATCCTCAACAGTAACAACAATTCTCTCCAAACCTGTTCTTTTGTCTTTATGAATAATCTGGAATCTTTCAATCATATCATTCCAAACTAATTTACAATCATCTCGAACTAGCTTTAACATATCAGTAAACGTTTTATTTACTTTTGGTTGTATCATAAAAATTAAGGATTTGGGGGTGAGCCGAGATTCCCACCCCCATTAAATCCATTCTACTTACTTATTAGTATATAGGCTCAGCTAAATTGTAAACACGTACCAAAGATTTTGGGTGCATGGTTAACACGTTCCCATAATGCTTGGCGTAAATTACAAATGCATCATAGCCAGAGTGCCATTTTACAACGTTTCCTGTTGAATCATCGAGTTTCAGATCATAAACATCTGAACGCTCAACAAAGGCAGGATCATACATATAAACTTCTGTGAAAGAACAATCAGTGTCAAGATGAATTGGTAAACCGTTCCATGTTGGAACAGCTTCAAAACCAGAATCCATTTTCTTTCCATCTGAAAATTCTTTTGCAGGTGTTAAAACAGAAAGGTATTTTCTGAACTGCCCAGCAGGGTTCATGCAAAGTCTCTTTACTTGACGACCTGACTCAACCTTGACTCTAGCAGCAGCTCTCTGAAGCAAATCATCGCTTACATTTGCACCTAAAGCATTGATAGAAATACCATCCCATTGATTGTATGTTGAGCGACTAATTCCTTGGAATACAGTTAGCTTTGTTCCATCGTCTGTAAGAAGAGGGAATCCAGCTAATTCTTTTCCTTCTGTAGGTGCGCTGTCTGCAACATCTTCACGGTAGATCCATGAATTATCATCGCATGTCTGAGTTGATGCAAGAGTAATTGTCTTTGCACCAATATCAACACCAACGATTTCAATTGAGTCTACTTGTTTAACAGAACCAGCGTTGATGATATCAACAAAAGTACCTACTCTAAAGTGAGTTGGAACCCCATTATCAAAAGTAACTGTTGCAGATCCACTTACTGCACCGTTAACTTGTGCCAATTTACCAGATCCATCACGGTAACATTGTGCATTGAGTTCTTTTGTTGCATCTTCAAGACCTGATTCAGTCTGGAATGTTACGTTGTCAGCAAACGCATCTTCATTTGTCTTTGCGACTTCCATTGAAAGTCCAGACAATTGAATAATGTGAGTGAAGATTTTAGGATCAACAGTAGACTTCAATGGGGTTTGATTCCCAGGTGTTCTAAGAGCTTCAAGCTCGTTTTGAGAACCTTGTCCACGTTGATTTCCTTTAACATTCGCAGAAAAAACAAAACCAGTTCCAGTTGGTTTTTTATCAGACTTTTTTAATTTAGGGAAAGTATCAGCAGTCATATTCTGGATATTTTGAATTTCTTTGCCAGTATAGACTTCTTTCAACATCCCCTCGATTGTACTTAATTGCACAGACATTTTAATCTCCTTTTATCGTGACGCCCTCAGCTTCTCAGCAAGATATTTGGTACGGTCACCCCTGCTATCCATACCTGGTTTTGTTCTATCAGGAACAGCACCAGAACGATTGACAGGTATTTCTCCTTGAGCCTTTTCTGAAACGTACCTGGATCTTTCTGATTTTCTGATCTCGTCAACCATTGTTTTAGTTTCTGTAAACGCATTCTTTAAAGCTTCAATGCTGAAGTTTCCTACAACATCATTTTTGCAATGCCTTAATAATCTATCTCCTACAAACTTCTCAAACAAACCTCTCTCATTTTCAGAGAGTTCCATTTTTGAAGTAGAGTATAAATCGTTAAAAGCTTTATCATATGCGCTTAACTTATTAGTTGTCTCCAGTTGGTTTAATCTCGATGTAAGAGTTTGAATCGGATCATTAGCTTGATTAGATTGATTGTGCGCTTGAGGGTTATTAAACCTATCAACCGCACCTTTTACAGCTTCAAACATATCTGGATTTGATGACAACATTTGGTCAAATTGTTCCAGATGCGCTAAAGCTTCCAACCTTTGTTCAAGCTGTTTCTTCGATTCGTTAACCTCTTTGAATCGAGTATATGGGATGTTTTCAGGCAGTTTTTCTGGCGTTTCGGTATTTAACGAGTCCGCACTCGGGGCGCCTTCTGCTGAAACATTTGTTGAGCTTGTTGACGAGACAGGCTCTGTCTGTGGAGTGTTAGTCCCAGACGAATTAACGTCAGTGTTTAATTCTTCAGTCATTTACTTCCCCCGTTGAAGTTTACGCCATTCCAGGCTGATTCGGAACCTGTCCCCCCATTTCTGGAGGGACCATTCCGCCACCCTCTGAGCCAATCCCAGGAGGTAGAGCTTGGGGGAAACCTTGATTAACTTGGTCCCCCGCCGAATTCTGTTGCATCATTTCTTGAGTCATTCTCATTTTGTCGTCCGCTTGTTGACTTATCGTTTGAGCAATTTCATCAAGACGCTGTTGAAAAATTCCTGTTAGATCTTTGAATGTAGGTTTCTTCATTTCGTCAGTTAAAACTTTTTGATGGATGTCTAAGTTATCGAATGATCTTAATTGTGGGTAAGCTTCAGGAGATAATTGTTGACGATCAATCTTCTTTAAGACTTGTAAACAATATTTTGCGTATTCTACATCGGGATTCGTAACTCCTGAGAATCTTGGTATCCCAAATCTTTTTAAGAACTCAGCATTACCCTCAGGGTTTTGTTGTGGGTCTAATGGACCAAAGAGTCCTTGTTTTGCTAGGTCTGATAGCTGAGCTTGCTCTGCAACCTTAGATCTTGGCAAACTCGAACCAGCTTCTATTCGAATACAAACATTGTCTCTCAAGTCTTTTCCTGTGAAATCCTGAATCTCAATATCAGTGACATCCCTACCATAAAAAGACATTTTCTTGATTAGGTCTGGTCGAACTTCTTTGTAAAATTTCTGAATAATTAAAAGCTTCTTTTGTTGTCCATTCTCTAAGAACTTTTCCCAACGTTGAATAAAAGGTGAAAACTTTGAAAACGTTTGCTCTAAAAGCATATTAAGAGCCGCTGCCGTATTTACCCCGCTTGGTTGACCACCACCCAAAACCTCATTGTCCATTGCAATAGCGTGCATTTCACGAACACACTTTTCTCTCTCTTCCATCACGTTCCCAGGCAATCCGATTCCTGGTATGATCTCAGGTTTTGCCCCATTAGCTCCTACAGGCCTATAAGGTACCTCTAAACCAGGTCTACCATCCCAATACCCTTCAGGGATACCGCAACCGTCAGGAACGAGCCTTTGAGGGCTTGCGTGGGTCATTCTTGTAAGGATTATCAGTGCGTCAATTGCATTTAGTCTTTTTTGAAGTGATGTAAGATTCTCAACTAGAGAAATGAAGTGCCATCTTAAAGGGCTCTTTATCCATCCATAAACCGTGTAAGGATGCCAGGATTCTTTAAAACCTTCTTTATAATATGGTGAATCGTTTACATAAAGAAGGATCCCGCCACACTCTACAACCATCAATCCGTTTGGATGCTTACTAGTTGGCTTAATATAGCACTCAACTGGAACCGTAGATTTGTTATCCTCAATGTTTCCCTTAGATCCACCTAAGGAATACCCTGATGAAGTTCTAAGTCTTTCCCTGTAAGATAACAAAGAAGATATTCCTTTTGCCGATACTACTTCTGAAGATCTTCCAGTATATCCATTTCCTTTAAAATTATAAGCTGATTTAGTCCAAGAAATATCTTTTACTTTTGCTTGTAACCAATAAGATCCATGTTCAATGTCAGGAATTACTTCAAATGGGCTCAGCATTTCAACGGCATTATCTCCAATTGCCTTTCCACCTAATGCCTCAGATTTCGGACCTTCTGTTGGATCCCAATAGTCTTTTCGAATAACTGTACCACAAAGAAGTGCGATAATAGCTGCGTCAATACTTAAAATTTGCTCTTCGTCCATCTCCCATTTTGTATCTAAAACAATTTCTGCACACTTTGCAGCGTTTACATCTTCAACAACATTTGAATCATTCGCATACGCAATCGCAGCAGGCTTTGATTTCGTCATTAAAGACACAATCGTCATTACAATTGGGAGAATAAGGTTTGTAATTGGTCTTGGGATCCATGAATTGAATTTTGTTTCTGGGATTACTTCGTATTGATGAGATTGCTTGTTGTAATAGATGTGCTGATCGCCCTCGAAAAAGCGAATGTTCTCATCCCAAACCATTGATAGATTTTCAATGTAAGGGCGTCTCTCAATATAAAGATCTTCAATCATTCCAGCAAGAACATCTTGATCTTCTTTTTTCTTGAGATCTAACTGATCAATTTTTTCTAAATCTAAATATCCTGCCAGATTATTAAATGCTTTAGAGGTTCTCGGGCCACCTAAAACATCACATTGCAGCCATCAAATCTTGAAGCTGCCTCTCTGCCAATTTCTTTTCCGCCTTTTCCTCATCCGTCTTCGCTTCTAAACTTTGCAAAATCCCCATAGGATTAACAGCTACCGGATAAAGAGGAGTTTTATCTTTCTCAACTTTAACTTGTTCAAGAGGCTTGTTAGATAAAATACATTCCATCAAATCAACAAGACGCTCATTTTCTTTTCTTAAATACACAATTTGATCTTCAAGTGATTCTATCAGTTTTTTATCCGCATCTTTCATGCTGTAGTCTTCCCCCTGTATATATCCACTTATCACCAATCTTTTCACCACACTTAAAACAATTATCGTTCTGAATCTCTTTGATAACTTCAGTCGATGTCTTTCGTCCTGAAACAGAAACAATTTTAGTCGATCCTTTTATTCCGCACTCTTTAACTAAACACTCATGCAGTTCAGGAAACTCTTCTTCTTTTACAAAACACTCAGGGCAAATACCAACAACCATTGTGTTTCCATTATCCAAAACACAGTATATTTCATTGTAGTGCCCAGATAAGTGACCATTTAAGTTGCTCATCTGAACACCACATTTACAACACTTTTTTGGCTGTAAACTAAAGCTCATTATTTTGCCTTACCAATGATAAAATAGTCACCAGTATCTGTTGTTGTAGCATCTGTAATCTTAATCTGATTTGGAGAAACATCTTTTGCAGGTAGAACAGCCTTATCACCATCAGAAGCAAAACCCCATGACATAATGTCACGGATATGACGATTACCTACTGTGTAGGTGCTATCTGTCGTTGCTGAAATAGTAAGGGTTGAATCTCCACCCATGCTAAATGTTCCATACTCCATGATAAGGCCATTTGCCCATTCAACCACATCAGTTGGTGTGTTAGATGCAGCAGCCAAAGCAAAGTTACTTACGAATACTCCAAGTAAAGCTACTGTTAAGATTAGTTTTTTCATTTTAGTTCCTTTAAAATTATTTACATTTTGCTTCAAACTCAACAGAAGTTAAAGCACTCAAATCTGTGTTATCTGATACGATTACAAGAGCTCCTGAGTAAGCAAGAACAGATACACTTGCACCGCCTGCAGCTATTACTTGACCAAAAGCATACCCAGACTCAACTCCTTTAATCTCGAAATCTTCAATATAAGCACAACCAAGACCGGCGGCAGTAACAAGCTCTGAACCAGTATCATAATCACCATCCATTGCCAATGATCCACTAATGATCCACTGATTATAATTTTTTGTTCTGCTTGAAACAGTAACTGTTGGGACAGCAAGAGCATCAAAACAAATCGATGCTACAAATAGCAAACCAACAACACTCAATAAAAGTTTTTTCATTTTAATTTCTCCTTCAGAAATTGTTTTTAAACAATTCTACAATTCCCCCAGACTTCTTTCCATTCAAACTATCAAAGTGCGCTTTCCAGAAATCTTTACTCACTCCATCCAACCCTTTGTAAATATCTTTTGGTTTTGTGTATTGATCCTTAGCGTATATTTTATAAAGTTTCAAAGAATAAACAAAGGCGTCAACTAAATCTTTTAACTTTTCTCCAGGAAACTCCAAAAGCTGCCTTCTTAACGCCAAAGAATTTACCTTCACCTTTCCGCTCTCCATCACGTCTGTTATCGATATTGCCCTTCTAACCTTATCCGTATCTGGTCTCAGATAATCAACCCTAACTCCCAATTCTTCCAAGTCAGACCCAAGCGCTTTTTGAAATGCCACATCCTCAACACCAAAGAAAAACTCTTTCCAACTCTTATATCTGTCACATACCGACTTGCATGTTTCTTTTAGTTCTTTGTAACTCCACATTCCGTGCAGAGTTTCAATCTCGTGAATCATTCCATCGTAGCACAACCCCATGGTAACAATCGCAGACTCGCAAGAATGTTCTCTCGCTCTTTCCTTTTCCGTGATAGCAGGATCACAAAAAGAGAATACAGCCGCTATGTCGTCTTGAGAAGGTATTCGATCGCTTGGCATAACCCAATCTGGTTTAAAAATGTCTCGATCATCATAACCATAGACGCCAAACCTAAAACGATCTCGAAGATGAGGAGGAAGTTTATCCAACGTGTTTTCAATATATCCATCTGCAATATTCTCTCTGTTATCGTCAGGATTCATCAAGATTGAAAGATAATCGTCTTTGTCGACCTGATCCCCTGTCGATGGGTTTAAATACTCGTGCCAGAGCTTATAGGTCCAATGAGCCCGTTTGGGAGGGTTACAATCAAAGAATGCTTTATTGCTTAACCCTGTTCTTTCGCTCAACCTCGTCAAGGCGACACACATTGACTCGTAAGAAATCTCAGAACACTCGTTAAAGAATATCGTCGAGTATTCCTTACCAAGAATCTTATCCACCCTGTCTTTATCGTCGAGACCACCAATCCAAATCTCAGACCCATTTGGAAACACAACATAAAAATCAGACCTATCCCATTTACAAAGTTGTCGTAACCCAGGCGGGAAAGCAACATCCATAACCTTTGGGAGGGTGTCTAACCAAATTGATTGCTTAACGTGATTGAAGTGTTTTCTTAGAATGACATGACGTGATTTAGTTTTCAAAGACCGAATAACTAAAGCATAACACAGCATGAAGCTTTTTCCAGACCTTGAACCACCTTCAAACAAAACATTCTTTGCTTTTTTTTTAGGAGTTCTGTTGCTTCAATCTGCTTTTTTGTTTTCTGAAACATTATTCGTACCATTTCTTTTCTTGCAACGAGTTTAAAAGATTAATAAAACTACTATTTTTATTTAAATCCCCTATTAAACTTACAATCTTTTTACCGTATAATGGATTTTTTGAGAAATCTATGCCCTGATCTGGTATCTGAACACCAAAAATCTTGTTTGATCCTTCAAGATCTCTGTGGCCTTTTTTAATTTTTCCATATCCCATGTTTGCCTGATACAAATATTCATCACCAGACTTTGAAGGGTGTTGTTTTTGATAATTAGAGCCAAATTTTAGCTGCTCTTTTAGCGCTTCAACCCCTGTGTAAGCATTTCCAAAAGGAGTTTTATCTTTGTTGTATTTTGGGTTTAGGTGATAAAGAACATCAGGTTTATTGTCGTTTCTCTCATCAGAACCATAAGTAGATCCAACATGATTCTCAATCATCGATGTGGCCAAAGCAACTCTTGGATCAACTCCAAGAAAATTCGCTGAATTTATTATGTCCTGAACGTTATTTATTTTTGCGTTTGATGTGAAATTGTTTCCATCACTACTATCAAACAAGGCTATTCTTCTATTTTTTCTAATGTTATTATAAGCATTAAAAGCATTATTCAAATCGAATGAGTTAGTTATGTAATCTGATAATGGCATTTATTAACCCCTATTGGACGTTTTTAGAACTACAAATCAGCATCATCTCTTGAAATTACAATCTTTAATTGCTCACCATTTGCGCCGGTTTGTTCTTGCCTTGTTGAGAACTCATCTTTCTTCACACGCTCTAAAACTTTCAAAGAAAACTCAGGGTTATTATCTAACCCTTTTATAACTTCAGACCTCGCTTTTAAGACCACTTTTTCCTTAAGTAGGCGTTTTCTATCGGAGTAACCAGGCGTTTTTTTTTGAAATTCGTATAATGTATCTGGATTTATGTCAGCATAAAGACAAGCTTCTAAATCTCCGCAACCCATTGAAAACGCTTGTTCAAGTTTGCCGATTGTCTCCGGAGTCATTTTTGTGGGCCTTCCACCTCTTTCAGCTTTTGATTTTGGTCCTCTTTTACCCATAGTGTAATATGCAAACTTTTATGTTTAGATATGGTATTATTTATTTTTTTTTGTTTTTAGTCAATCGAAATACAAAAATATCCACTACTACCAGCAAACTCAACAAATTTGACGAATACTAACCAATTAAAAAACAAAGAGTTTTATTTTATTTCAACAAAACAGTTTACAAAACCAACAAGATAGATAATAAATTTTGCGTGACGAAACCCAGAAAAAATCTTTTCAATTTCCTTGATGAGCCCCATATTGCAGTCCTAGCTGGGTTTGCGTCACAACTTATCTCTTCTAATCTGCTATGGGGCTCATGAGGGCAATAGAAAGATCCAAATGAAAAAGTTAATATTCTTTGTTGTTTTATTATCATCACTATTTGTTTTTAAAAACACAGATTATGTATGTATGACAAGGTGCATGCAACAAGGATATTCATACGGTTATTGCAAGGTTCAGTGTTCTTACTAATTTAATAAATCATTTACAAATATCTATAATTTATAAAGTTTTGGGGTATTATGCACAGGGGATTTGTAAAAATATATAGAAAAATAACTGAATGGGAGTGGTATAAAGACCCCAATACAAAGAGTCTATTTATTCACCTTTTAATAAACGCAAACCACAAAGACAGCTATTATAGAGGGCACTTGGTTAAGCGGGGAGATATTGTTATTGGAAGAACGGCATTATCAATAGATTTGGGCATTTCC
>Ga0213919_1000494_pt1 | contig 17321 bp, 31 predicted proteins | sample McNCre317MG_FD_161056 | JGI IMG/M metagenome (GOLD analysis project Ga0213919, IMG submission 161056) | Freshwater microbial communities from McNutts Creek, Athens, Georgia, United States - 3-17 MG | ecosystem: Environmental > Aquatic > Freshwater > Creek | place: USA: Georgia | collected... | reverse complement strand
TAAGGGTGAAAACGATACCGTTTGGGACAATGTTTTAGAAGCTTATAAACAACTTAATCCAGGTTGTTTTCGGATGGATACGGCGGTTTATGCAGGGCATCCCTACCCAACCGTGACCAATGATTTTACAAACTTTGATTGTCAAACGACTTTTGAGTTAATGGTCAAACTCAATACCCAAATTCCGAAAACGAGCCATAACGGTATTTATGCCTTTATGCCGTTTGCAGATGCAAATAACCCATTATTAACCCCTCCAACAACATCGGCAAAGGTTAACGACCATCGGAAATATATTGCAGCTTTACAGAACACGGCTAAAGTATCCAATAGTAATTTAACAACTTGGATTAGAAATGCTGTGATGCACAAAAATAGTTTTAACGGCAATTCAAGTATAACACCAGAAGCTAACATTCAAGATTTACGGGTAAATGCTGAAAATCCTAAATGGTCTGTTTCTAATAATTGGAACGATAGCGAAGCACAGGCACAAATAGGATTTTGTGTTGACCCGATTAGTTGTGCCTTATTGATTGTAATAATTATAGTTTGTGCGAAGTCATTGGGCGGTATTATTCAAATTTGTAAAGATAAAGAGCCTACGAGTTTTCAAGGGCTTGATGATATAGCGCTAAGAGCTTTAGATTTTAGCGCGTCAGGGAGCGACTTTGCAGGGTTAAAAGGTGGTAAAACGGACACAAAAACAACCGACAAAGAAAAATGTAACGCGAAAGCGGGTTACAAATGGAATGATACAACGGGCGTTTGTGAAAAAATTGATACTGGCGGCGGTGGTACTGGCAGCGATGGAGCGACAGACCCACCAAAAGCACCTTCAAAAAATTGGATAGACGGTGTACCTAATGGGGTAGTAGTAGCAGGGGGCGCGGTTGCTTTAGGATTTGCAAGCGGTGTAATAAAACTATAAAAAGTCTTTGAAAATGAAAAGAGGGAGCTACCATGAAGCAAAATTAAACGCCATTGAAGAGGCGGCGCGGCAAGAACGGATAAATGAGTGGCGTAAAATTAGGGCTTATTTGGAATTGATACACTGTAAGAATTTTCTACTTTTTTAAAGGTTGTAAAGACCGTAAAAAGGTAGAAAATACTGAGGGGGGTACTATTTTTTAATCATAGTACCGATGCAAAGGATAACAGCGACTAAAGCCAATACGTAGCAAGCCGCAACAAGCCCGACCGAAGCGCCAGCAGCTTTGAGAACATAAGCAAGTCCAATGAAGGCAACGCCACAAATTAGCGTGACCCATGTGGATTTTTTAACAGGTTCAGCGCTTGTTTTTTTGTGGGCGACTGCAAAGGTTTGTGTACTTGAATTGACAACGGCAAAGGATTGAGACGGCGCAAAAGCCGCTAAGAAAAGAACGACAAAAAGAATGACTTTTTTCATAAAAAGTTGATTTTGATAGTGAAAAATTATTATGTAAATTAAATCTAAAATAAAATTAAAATGAGTGTTGCAAGTATTGGCAAATCTAAAGGGCGGCGCGGCGGCACTGCAAAGGCGCTCCCTAAAACCTTAAAAGTCAAAGTTGCAGGTATCGGTGGTATTGGCACAGTTACCAAAAACTTCACAAAGGAAAGTTGCTCGAAATTGAAAACCGACGGGGTTAAAAAAGTCGAATCGCTACGCAAACAAGGCTTTACAGCCCGTTTAAAGCAAGACCCCCTCACTAAAACTTGGTGCGCTTTCAAGGGTGCAAAGTCTAAAAAATAAACGGAATAGCTAATTTTTTACCATTTTTTTTAATAAAAAAGGGTTTATTTAGACAATATCAAATTTAACTTAACTAAAAGGCTTCTATTATGTGTGAAAAATGTGAAGCAAAAATAAAAGGCTTAACAATGAAAAAAAAGCGTAGAGGTATTCGAGGGCTGAACACAAACGGGCTTCTTTCGACAGGCAAAAATTTAGCCGCAACCTTTGGCGGTTACTATGCAGCCGATTACTTAACAGAAAGTGTTGATTTTTTGAAAAGTAACGACGTGACCGACGGCGTTATTAAGGTAGGAACAGCATTAGGTGCGGGACTTATCCCTATGGTTGCCAAATCCGATATGGCAATGAGTGGTGTACTTGGATGGGGTTTGCACGGTGTTAAAAAACTGATTAACAGCTTTGCGACCGATGCGGCTAAACCATTCGTACACGGCAACAGTTGGGACAGCTACGACCGCAACGCGGCAACAAGCAACGGTAAACGTATCTAAAACGGTCTAAAACGAGCGTTTTTAGCATTTTTTAACCAAAAAAAAATGAATTTTTCGACATTATTAAAATTAATTTAACATGAAAGATATTTTTGGAAGGCACGATGAAGACCTTGATTTGTTTTACAGCGAGGTTTTAAATAAAATGGGTTCTAAAAGCCCATTAGTTGAAGATGCTGAACTACTTTTAGGGTGTGCATTTGACAAAAACAAGTCAAGTCTTGAATTTAACCTTTTTGACAGTTCGACAAAATTGCCTTATGAACGCCGTTTATTAGAGCAAGATTTAATCCGTGTAACACATATTGCCGGTGAGTTTTGGAAGGTCAACGAAGCGACTGGCAACTATTCAGTAACACCGTTTACTTACCCAGAGCAAGCCGTGTTTATTGGTAAAAAAGGCACTGATACCGAGATTCAGGCAATGGAGGCGGTTTATTCAGGCGTTTTAAATCTTATGCGTTCACGTACTGAATTGCTTAAAGATTATCCAGTACGCAGCCTTTTAGTTGCACCAGAACGTCAGCAAAACGACGGTAAATATTACCACACCGTTAATGATGACCGTTACAAACGCCTTACAATTCAACCGTGTTTTGGTGGTAAGGGTACAATGAAATTCACATTGGACTTGTCGCAAACAACGGCTAACATGATGGAGCTACTCGTTGGCAATCTCGATGCAGCAGGGGCAACAGTAGCAGGGGTTAAAAACCACTTTATTATCCGTTTGCGCGGCTTTAGAGCCGTTGGACAGGGCGAGCCTTTCCAAGTTTTCAGAAAGCAGTACACCGAAAGCTTAGGCATTCGTGAGTAAAAAAGATTCGAGATTTGTTTTTTTTTTAATTAAATGAAGAGTTTTAGTAGGTAAAACGGCGAATTTTTAAACAATTCGCCGTAATGCTTTTAAACTTTAAAAAATTACGCAATGCCTAAATATTTAGATTTGCAGCAAGCCCAGTTTGTGGGCGACTATACCGAAACGATTGACATCGAAATCAGAACAAATACTGATTGGTTTGCATTTCCAACCGTTTCGGAAGAATTAAAAAAGGCTGATATAATTGGCGTGGCGCTACTTTGTGGTGACGGCGTGGCGCGGTCTATTGTTACAAATCAATTGCTTTTAACACCTTCGCAAATGTCAGGGTGTATTTTGCAAATTGATGCAAAAAACCGTAAAAAGACTAATATTCCTTTAAGATTGTTCAATATGGACGGTAAACCACAAATTTACTTACCTATTTCTATTCAGTCCATTAACGCGCAACAGTCAAAAATAATTTTTCCTTCAAATTCGACCGTTTCAGGTATCGTACAACTCGTATTTTTTACAGCTCAATAGCCGTAAAATACTGAGGGGTGCTAAAAATTATGCAATAACTCAAAATCATTTATCTGAAAAATGGAAATCGAAGAAGTACCAATTATTAGAAGCATGGCGGCGGTTAAAGCATGGTTTTTTGCTCAAGACAGCGCAAAATTTACCCTTTATGCGGGATATGGTAAGGTTCAGGGTGAATCTATGCGTAGTACGAAAGATGAAAAAATTGAGCAAACCGATTTAGCTTGGAAAGAGCTTGAAAACTGTTTGTCCTGGTGTAACTTCAAAGGGTCGTTTACTTTAATGGTCACACAGTCGAAAAACGGAACAGGCGGCGGCAAAACCTGTAAAATTGCTTTAAAAGGTGATAATACTGAGGGGGCAGCCATCGGAAGTTTAGGACAAGGTTTTTTAACTGAAGAACAATTTGATAGACGGTTGCAAGATGCTTTGCATCGAGAGAGACAAGAGCGCAAAATTCAGGATTTAGAGGCGCAAGTACAAGGCTTGGTAAACGGCGGCGGCGAAAAACAAGGATTTTGGGAACGCATGGCAGAAAAGGCTTTAGAGAATGACCAAAACGGCGAAGCAATAAACGGCATTGCTGACAGTCTTAGAGAAATTGGAACAGGCATAAAATATATGCTTATGACAAAAGCAGGCGGCGGCAGGCGACCAGAGCGCCAGAGCGCCAGAGCTTCACGCGAAAAGAAAACCGACAAAGAGCCAGAAAATACTGAGGGGGGTAATGAATACGACGGTAACGAAATTTTAGAAATGTTTGAAGCTACTGAAAACCTTATACCAGACTGTGACCCTTTGGCAGTCCATAAGGCAATGATTAAAATGTTTAGCGAAATGTCCGAAGGTGAACGAGAATTTTTGATTAACGAAAAGCTAAAACCTAATTTGTAATGCCTGTAATGGATTTAGATTTAATAGAACATAATGATAATTTCAGGGAGTTTACAGAAAATGACGTGTATTATGCCCGTTGCGCGGGTTTTATAATTCGCAACATCGGAAATACAGTTGTTTGGTTAAACCACGTCTGGCCCCTATATCCAAACCAAGAATATTCTTTACAATCGCTTGTTATTCACACGATTGTGAATAAAAATTACTTTATACAATTTAAAACGCCGCAGGAATTATTAACCGCAGGAACGCCAATTGTTAATCATGTGGTAATTGCTGAAGAATACTACGGACATATCGAAGAATACAGCAATTACGCACCATTAAAATAACAAAAGTATGTTAGTTTCACGGGGGCAAATGCCACAAGGTAACGGTCAAACAGTTATTTTACAAGTAAATAACCCTTCTAAAACGTTTAAAACGGTTTTGGATTTGGTAGCAGGGAACAATGTAATTAATCACAGTTTGGGGTTAGTTGCTCCTTTCGCATCGGAACAAAAAGTGTTAGACAACAGCACGGGCGCTGAAATTTCGCTTAGAACGGTTCAGGAAACAGCTAATTCTTTAACGCTTTATTCTGTAAATCCACAAAAAAACGTAGCCATCTCAATAGTAGCATAGTTTTATGAAAATAAATGATGATTTGCAATTAAGCTTTATAGACGTTCCTAATCGGAATACTGGCGGGTGGTTCTTAGGGTCAGCGATACCAACGCGGGCCGCGATAGATTCATGCAGCGTTTTTAATTTCAATCAAACTAAAGCGGGGCAAAACTTTACTTTACCTAATCCGACCGACACAGCAAATTTTAAGGTAATTTGGATTAATAATGTCGGAACGGCGGCATTTTCAATTTTTGCGAGTGCAACAAATAAGACTTTAATTTTACCAAATGAAAGCATACAAATTTTATGGAACGGTACGACATGGAGTTTTTTGTTGGGCAAAAACAAAACTTTTTCACGTGTAAACTACCTTTTTGCAACTGATATTAATGTAAACATTGATTTTTTAAATGACGTGTTTTTAATTGATTTGTACGATGTTAAAATAGCTAATCACGATTTTAACATAAGTGCGACGGGTTTTATAGATGGGGGTGTTTATACTTTGCAGTTTAAAAATTGCAGTAATAACAATTTTGTTTTTGATGCGGCTATTTTTCAGGATATTAACGGCGCGGCTATTTCAAGAAAAATAAATGGTAGTAAAGTCCTAAACTTCACGTGTTTTACAAGTATTTCAGGAACGAAATTATTATTAACATCCGAAACAAATAGCAATGTTAATACTGAAATTAAGGAAACACACGGTAATTATACGATATTAGAAACGACAAAAGATTTTTTTTATCAAGATACGAGTTCAAATTTTGACGGCTATACTTTGACATTACCCCCTCAATATCCTATAAACGGCATACTAAATATTTGGTTTTCAGATAATAGGGTTATGAATTTTATGTCAACGGCGGGTTACATTATTATCGCTCCAAACGCGGGACAAACGATTTTAGCGAACAGTGAGGGAGCTATTTTAAAAGGGAATAGAGCTTTTCATGAGCTTGTAAGTTTACAATATTTTGAAAATGGTTTATGGCGTATCGTAAACCATTTTAAACCACAATAAGCAAATTTAACCTAAGTTATGACAATATCCGACATTCTAAAACTGCAAAGGATTCCTTTGCCAAATTTCGCAGCCAGTGGCGTATTGGGTACGGCGGCGGCGACCGTTGACCGTGCGGCGGCGTTTTCCATCTCGCAAACGACGGCGGGCGTTACGGTGACATTACCCCCTCCTACAATTGCCTTTGATGCTGATTTTTGCGTCGTGCAAAACATTGGAACGGTAAGCATTACGGTAGATAGCACGGTAATTCCCGCGAAAAAATACATGATATTTTCCTACGGTTTTGACCAGTGGCTTCCAATTCAGGGAGGCGCGGGTGCTATTTCTTTGCCTAATAACTTGGTGTACAAGTACTACGAGCAAAAATTTTTAAGTGCGGGTAATAACATTATTACCCATAACCTTAACCTTTTGACGCCTAAAGCCTACCACTTGGAACTTAGGGATGACCAAACAGGCGCACAAGTTTTTGCAAGAATTACAAATGAGCAAGCTAATAGCTTAATTATCAATGTTGTATCAAACACAGCAACGGTTAATATCACTATCATTGGCTAATAAATTCTAAAATAATGATTGGTTCTGAAAATGCACCTATGCCCGTTCTGAACGGCATAACACCAGAATTAAGGACACAATTATTAAACGCCTTAATTCAGTTCCCTACGATTGAGCAAATGCAAGAAATTTGGTTCACGTATTTTGAACCATGTTTGCAAGCGTCCGATAATTTAGAAGTATCTAAATATGAGAAATTTACGGAGAATAATTTAACCTATATGTTAGAAGTTTTACAGCAACTTAAATAAATTTTAATTTAAAATTAGATTCAAATTATGCAATCAATTATTCAGTTTTTAACGTTTATTTTCACTACGATTGTTACGAGTGTAAATGCAGTTTTCGTGCACTCACAGCGCGGCACGGTAACGCGCAGCTTCACAGCGCAAGAAGCCAACACACTTAACGGTACAAATGGGCAATGGTCGGACGCGTTCCCAAATTCGATTTTTACCCATAAGGACGGCACGTATCAAGTTTTGATTAATAGCCCGCTTGTTTTTACGTATAATAACGTAAAAATTGGTAATGGTAGCGTGGCAAACGTAACGGTCGTAAATGGTGCGGTGGTTAGTGTTTCCCTTGTAGAAACAAGTAGTGTTACACTTTCGCAAATTCAAAACGCACAAGCAGCCGCAACACAGGCAGCCGTTCAGCAATCAAACGCCCATTCAGACGCGAACGACGCCGTAACCTTGGCCAGTGCGAATGCACACAGCGACGCGAACGACGCCGCAATTTTGGCAAATGCAAAAGGTTTTGCAACAGCACAAGCAGCAGCAGCCCTAACAGATGCAAACGCCCATTCGGACGCGAACGATGCCGCAACGATCGCAGCTTCTAAGACTTACACGGACACGAAAGTAACCACTGCCCAAGCCGCAGCAGTAGCCGCAGCAAACGCACATTCGGACGCAAACGACCTTTTAACTTTAAAAGATGCTCGTTCCTATGCTGATAGTGTGGGCCAAGTTGCACAACAAAATGCAGCAGCTTACACAGATGGGCAAGTTTTAACAACACTTGCAACTGCAAAAGCTTTTGCAACAGCGCAAGCAGCAGCAGCGCAAGCAGCAGCAGCAAGTGACGCGGATACAAAGGCTAATAAAGCCCTTACGGATGCAAATACCTACACGGATTCCAAGATTCAGGCGGAGCGACAACTTGCTCAATTGGGTATTAAAGACCGTCGCCGCGTAGAATTGCAAAAAGGCGTAGCAGCTTCTACAATTCCTGCAATTGCAAATCTTATTGACGGTACAGTTTGTATTGAAGTTGGTGTGAACGACGCAAACGGACAGGTTTTCGATACTGAAATGGATATTCAGGTAACGGATTTGTCAAACACTTCTATAATTGTCAAAGCTTCTACGAATGACGCTTTGATTTTTGAAAAAGCAAGTGACGGGAGCTTGAAATTTGTAAGGAAACTAGATGACCGTTTGATGGAAGTCTATAACAAACTTAAAGGTCAAATTGACGGAAAAGTAGGTTATGATGAATTTGCAACCGCGTTAAGCACTGTTTACGACTACATCAAAACTAATTTGGTGTTTGCAAGCCCAAACTCGTAACGCCATCTATACCGCAACAACAAAATACTCAACAAAATGACGCGGCATTAGGTGGCTTTAATGATGGGGTAGGCAGCTTTAACGATGGTGTAAATGTGTTCACTAATCAATAATGCCTACTTGTTACAAACATAATAAAGGAGCTATTTAAAAGACATTAAGTAGCTCCTTTATTGTTAAAAAGAGCTTTATTAAAAATCAATATTAATCATTTTAAAAAATTTCAAAATAATGAAAAAGAGTCTTATTTTATCTTTTTTACTTTTTTCTACTGCCTTTTTGCTTGCTCAAAATGTCAATAATATGACAAAAACAACAGGTGACGGTAAAATCGTGGTCACGACGGGAACAGGGCAAAGCGGTTATACAACGGTTAGCGATATTGTCGCTAAAAATAACCAGGCAATTAACCTTCAGGCAAGTGGTGAGTTTGGGAATTTTAATAACGTGCTTTATTATACACGAGATAATTTAGCAATTGGCGCGCATGTTATTGAAACGAACATAAATCATAATTCTGACAATATGTTTAGGGTACATGTGTCTGGATATGACTATGGCAATGGCAAATTTATTGATTTTATAGTTATTGGCTATACTTATAATGGGCCTGTTTTAGGTAATATAGATACTACTGTTAAATCATTGTATATATATTCATTGAATGACATGGGTAACGACGCTTTGCTAAAGCGTATTGGTATAAATCAAAACGGTAAAGTTTGTATTAGTCTCGGTGATGTTAATACAAATCTTTATTATGTAAGATTTAAAATAGATTATACGGGGACTTTATGGAATGTCAGGGATAGTGAAAAGGGATGGTCTGTATCGTTAAGTACACAGCCAAATTTTGGTTGGAAAGACATTCACCTTATGGCTAATAACAACAAAAAGGCTGAACCAGCTCGCATTTATCCAAATGATTCGGCGGCTGATAGTGATGTAACATTAAAAAGCGGTGATTTTTATTGCATTTCGGGCAATCGAAATGTTTACCGAAAGCCTTAAATTCATTTGCAAGTTTAATATAAATAAATCAAAAGTACCTACTTTTTGTGAGTAGGTACTTTACAATCCTTTTAAAAATGAACATATTAGAATGAAAAATTTAGATATTACGGGTTTAGTAGGTAGTCTTGGTAGTTTAGGTTTTTGTTATATTAATTTAACGGAAGTCTTACAGCAAGCTTCAGCCGTTATTTCCCTTTTAGGTAGTGCGGGCGCTTTGTGGTTAACGTGCATAAGCATTGCCAAGCAAATTGATAAAAAAGGCAATGTAAATAATGAAAAATAGTGATGTTGTACTAATTATTATCGCAGCTTTTGCGGCGGGATGGATAAGCAGGGGCGAATATGACAAATATAAAAAACGCACCATTAAGCCCGCCAGTACTGAGGGGGGGGTAAAAGGCACGTCTAAAAGAATCGTTTTCTAATGAAAAAGCAACATAAAGTAATTTTAGGGGTAGGTTTAGCAGTTTTAGGTTTTGCTATCTATAAAAATAAAAGTAAAATGACACCTACGCCAGACCCAAGCCCAAGCCCAAGCCCTACGCCTACAAACTATAATTCAGAATTTGAAAAATACATGATATATGTTTTTGATTTTGAAGGCGGTTTGACAATAGATAAAAATGATAGAGGCGGTTTAACAAATTGGGGCATTGACCAAAAAAGCCATCCCGACGTAGATATTAGAAATTTGACAAAAGAACAGGCTAAAGCGATTTATTGGAATGAGTACTGGCTACGGAGCAAGGCTTCTTTAATTCCTAAATCTATTCGTTTCCTTTATTTTGATACTTTCATAAACGGCGGGGGCATCAAAGTTTTACAACGGGCGGCAGGGGTTAAAATTGATGGTTCATTAGGTTTAATGACCATTACAGCCGCTAGTAGGGTCACACCTCAAACTTTTACAGCCGCACGGCGCACTTATTACAGCTTGATTATTAAAAACGACAAAACACAAGAAAAATTTAGGGATGGATGGAATAATAGAGCAACAAAAGCACTAAACGCTCAACTTGAAATTAATTCTTTTGCATAACAAAATAAATTATGACAGTTCAAGAAATAGCCGTTAAATACAGTTTATCTAAACTCAATAAACTTTATTTGAAAGTCTCAAAAGACGTTCAAGTATATGAGAATCCTATGGGTAACGGTAAGGTTTGGCAGGGATGGACAATAAAAGGCGGCACAATAGCAGGGCGTTTAAATATGTGGATAGGACAACACATGTACGACCCAAACAACGCACCTAACCCACCAATTCAGGGCATTTGGTTTGAATTTTTCATAAATGACAAAGTAGATTTTGTAAATGGTAAAAGATACTATGTAAGATTTGAACCTAATATGATAGATTGGAAATTTACCGAAACACAATTGACGGCTGAAACACGCGCAAACATGACTTTTTATGAAGGCTTTTACAATGATTTAGAAAAAGATTTGACCGAATGGAAAAACAATATTGTAGATTCAGCAAAAAGCGGTCTTAAAACTGGCTTAATTGCGGCGGGTGCAATCCTTTTTACAGGTTTTGTAATTATACCTTATTTCAAATTTCAGCTATTCAGGAAGGCGGTAAAAACGGTTGCAAAGGATATTAAAAACTCATAGTATGAAAATAACGATTCAGGTTTTTATAGATTCCTTCGAGAAGTTTTATACTGAGGGGGGGTATGAACAACAACGATATTGGGATATGTACGGCGCGAGCTTAGCGATAGATAACGATATTACAGCCTTTCCAGGCGCGAGCTTTGCGAAGCCTCCAAAACCTTCAAACGGTTATGTCGTAGAAGGGGCCAAGGCTAAGGGCTATTTTTGGTCTGTCAGTGTTGCGAGCTTCGCGCAGCGTGAGAATTTAAAAATAACCAAGTACCCAACTATTTTATTTTTCGATGTAGATAGTAATAAATATGTCGGTAAGTTAGAAGGAGCGCCACACGGCGCGGGAGAAGTAGCAGCTATTTTGACAAAAATTTTTGCCCAAAATTCCAATAGTGTCACGCCATCACGCGCAACTATGACACCAACAGCAAAAAAAGCGGCGGGTTTTGGCTTATTTGCCTTTGCTTTACTTTTACTAAAACCTAAACATCCTTTAAAGAAATGATAGTGCAATTCTATACACAGGTTTCATGCGGGCCATGCAGGGTATTAAAACCGATTGTCCAAGCAATTTGCAGCGAAACGGGAACGACATTAGAAATAATAGACATTATCCAGGATAAAGAAACGACCACAAAGGCGGGTGTGTGGGCGACACCTACGACCATTGTATTAGATGCCAATAGGGTAGAAGTAGCTCGTTTAAACACCAAGTCCGATGTCGAAACGCGATTAAAGAACTTAGTAACGGTCAAAAATACTGAGGGGGGTAAAACGATAAGCCCGAAAACGAAAAAAATAGTATTTGGCGGTCTTGCAGCTTTGTTATTAGCCGCCGTTTTTTCAAATTCTAAATAAATCCTTATGGTTTTTAAAGACCCAATTTTGGGAAAAAATATTGATTTGATAGTTGGTGATACGGTACAATTAAAAGACGGGTCACATGCTGAAATCGTTTTAACGAGCGACACCGATAAAATTTTAAGCGGCGACCTCATTGTAAAAAATGCGGCGGGGCAACATAAAGTAATTACAATCGAAGAAGTAAGAACAGTTTTAACGCTTATTTTTGATATTGTGAGATTCATTAAACAAATTTTTGGTAAATAAATTATGCAGCAACAAACAACCAATGGCGGCGCATGTCCAGCGCTCGAAAGATTACTAACATTTGCAGACAATGTTCAAGCAATGCGTGTTTTAGAACGCAAACAAAGTGAAGGACTTAACAGCGATGAATTTAACAGACTAAGCGAGTTAAAAAACAAGGTAGATAATTTTTTCATGCTGCCTAAAATTAACTATGTCAAAGCGCAATAATTTTTAAAAACAGCGTCACATTTCGAGCATCCAAAATCACGGACTATACATAATGGGTATTATGTTGGTCGTTTTTTTTTCCTAAACTTTTTTTTAACGTGTCACAAAATAGGGTGGCAAGCGAATTTACAAACCGTATAGGTGCAATCAAAACTAAAAGCAGTTGGAAACCGCCATACAAAAATTTAGCAGTCGTAGAACTTGGATGGAAAACGGAAACTAACTTTAGATATGCACAAGGCAAAACGGGCGTGTATCTTATTAAAAGAAATAACGTATTAGTTTACGTAGGTGCAGCTCGCAATGTCTATAAATCAATGCTAAGACATTGCGAGCTGCACAGGGGCGACTGTAATAATGAGGGACACTGCAATAAACAAAGATATTTTGATGATTATGAAAAGAATAATTATGTCGTTCGTGTAGTATTGACCAATACGCCTAAACAAGCTTTTGCTTTAGAAAGCGCTTTGATTAATAAGTACAAGCCCCGCGATAACCTTTACATACCCGAATTATTTGACCCCGCAGTTATAAAAGAATTTACGGACGCTAAAGAAATGACTTTCGATAAAGCACCGTTTTAAAAGAGGGTTTATAAAATGAATGATTAGTTTGAAAGCCTATATTTTAAAAGAATGTAGGCTTTTTTTGATAAAGATATTTTTATTTATTCTTATTGTTATTAACCATGTTGTTGAGCCTACTTTAAAATGTAGGCTTTTTTAGTTTAAATAATAAAAATGACAGAATTAAAGAAAGACCTAAATGTAGAATTTCCAGAAAATTCTGATTTAGAAAATTACCTTTTAGAAACGGCAATGACAAGTTGGAATATCCCAATTCAAGCTTTAAAATACGCATCTTTTAAAAGTATTTGTCTTAAAGATGCACTCATAAAAGCTTTTAATAACAAAGAGATTGTTATAAAAGAAGGTCATATTTTCTTTAAAAACGAAAAAATGCACGGCATTGGGCATTTTTTCAACCTGTTTTTTAATGAATACTGAGGGGGCATGTTTTTAGCCTGTTTTTGACACCTCAAAAACAGGCTAAACAGAATAAAATTTTGCAACACTTTTTTTTTAGCCCAAAAAGGACTACTGAGGGGTCACGGAGCGGGCAAAATACAGCTCAATCAGGCACGCCAGGCGTCACGCCAGGACAACACGCACAAAATAAAATTCTGTTTTTAAAAATTTTAATCCTGGCGCGAATCAGGTAGGCGTATAAGCCTTCAAAAATTTAAAATGCCATTGTGTGTGCGACATTTTTATATGTTCAAACTCAATAACTTTTTGAACATAAACGGGCGTATGAGACAAATCAAACTTTGTTTTATTGGTTTTTTCGTTTAGAACAATGTACAATTTTAACGCATGTTGCCAATTTAAAGCGGGTAGTCGGACATTGTCATAAGACCAGTTTTGAGCATCTTTTTCAATGCCTGTCAAAAAAGAATAGTACAAAAAACGGCGGGTTACTTCTTTACGAGCGTGTAGTTTTAACATCGAAATTGTATGTTTGAAAAATAATTTAAAAAAAGTTGTTAAAAAATTTGGTGGTTTAATCTAATTAGTAACACCTTCGTGAAAAATTAGAAAAAAGATATAAAATGGCTATTGAAAAAAGAGAAAAAAGAGAAAAAAGAAACTCTTACAGGTTAACACCTAAGGCTTACGAAGCTTTAGAGAAACTAAATGAATTAGGATTCGATAAAGCAATTGCAGTAAGTTTATCACTTGAAACAGTAGGCGAAAATCCAGACTTCTTTAAAGACTACTTTAATAGAAAAATAAGCGCGGCATTTAGCGAACGCGGACTTTAGCGCGTAAAAAACATATAATTTTAGTAAAAAGACAGTAAAAAGACTGTCATATTAGGGTAAAATAATTTTTTCACCTAAATCAGTGGTTTATATTTTAGTGTAAAAACTCAACATAATTTATCTTATGGCTATGTTCATATTTTAAATATGTTTAAAAGGTCACTAAGTATAAACCAATGGTTTATATTAGTGACCTTTTTTTTATGGATAGCCATGACCTTGTAATCCTTGATATAGATTACGTAAATGTCCCATTGGTACACATGCGTAATTTCAGAATGAAATATAGACTTTCATGGAGTCAATACGCTTTTTTGAGCGTATGCAAACGCTTTCAAGACTACGAAAGTTTTGGATGGTGCAAGGCAGGGCATGGTAACGGGTTCGACTATATCACAGGTTTAAAAAATTACATTTTTTGGTCAATTGGTATTAGTGTTGACACTGGCAATAAGATGTTTGAGACAATGATAAGTAAAGGTTTTATTTATCAAGAACAAACAGGGGTTACTGATTCAGGTGAACCAATTTACGACACCTCAAAATTTAAAGTGACTTCAAAATTCGAGGTGACAAAATCACATAAGGAAGCAACAAAAGGTATTACAGACACGCCAGAGCCAGAGCGCCAGAGCGACCAGCCAAAAAAACCTAAAAATACTGAGGGGGTACTTTTTCAGGATGTCGAATTTTTTAAAGACATCGAAAAGTTTAAAGTTGTAATTACTGAGATACTTCCAAAATTACAACGAGTTGACTATAAACATTATTTTGACACTTTTAATACTTTTTATACGCCAAAAGGTTATAGGTATAGTATTGAAAAATGGAAGGTTCAGGTTAAAACATATTTGAATAAAGCGGTAATTACAGGCACTCTAAAAGTAACAGAACCAGTTAAAACGGATGGTAACAAAGATGAACTATTCGCGCAAATTAAAAAATGGGTGAATAGAATTGAATTTCCAGACCCTAAAGACCAAAATTACAGAGGTAATTTGCTTGAATACCTTGATTTAGCAACTAAGGCAATTAATCAAAATTTGTTCAGTCAGGAACAAATTGATTATACCGATAGAATTAGACAAAAGGTTCATAATAATACAGAGCTTTTGGCTTATTATGAGTATAGGGTTACATTCGTAAAGAGCCAAAATACTGAGGGGGTCAGTACACCTCCAGAGACACCGACCGAGAGCGCCACAGCGCCAGAGCTACCAATAGAAAATACAAATACGGAGAGGGCAATTATTGAAAAGACAGTTACAACGACCGCAACTACTGAGGGGGCAACAATGGAAGCGAAAAATACACGTATTAAAAAATTAAGGGGTAAATTAGGGACGCCAAACGTTCAAAGAACAATAACAATGCAAGAAGTCGTTGAGGCATTAAATAAAGAATTAACTAATACTAAAAACAAAGATTCAAGCTAATGGAATTACCACCGATGGAATATAAATACATCAAGCCAAGTTCTAACGAAACGCCTGAAGAACGCGAGGCGCGGTTAGAAAATAATAGGCTTCACGCCTTAGAACTTAAAGAACGGTCACGTCAAAAATACGGCGCTCCTTCTAAAGACCAAATTCTTGTGTTTGGTTTTAGGTCTAATAAATAACGTATTAGAATTACTTTTAACAGGGTCGAATTCGACGCGGTTAAAATAAAAATTCAGGCTTATGAAAAGAAACGATGAATTAGAAGTAAAAGTAAAAGAACTGATGCTTTTTGCTGAAAAAACAAACAACATTGCTGCCAAACTTATATTAGAAATTTTGCTTTGTTCTTTATATGCAGGGCAAAGTGTTCTTTTAGCAAAAGAATGCCTTAAAATTATGGATAGTACTTTAGTACCAAAGGTTTTATCTGAAATTGAAACGGGCCTGGCAAAATTAAACTAAAATTTTTTACGGAAAACTTAAACAATTTATTTTTTAAAACTTAATTTTGTAAACTTTTTAAATCTAATTAAAGAATGACTGACTTATTTGGAAATGTCTCTTACAGCCCTCAAAAAGAAAATGACGGTAGTATTATTCCAAATCTTACACAAGAAGAACGTGACCAACGTTGGAATACTTTAGACGCGATATTACGTAACAGTTTTGTAAATGACCCAGTTTTGCAAGGGAGATTACAGACAAGAATACAAAAAATGATTAAAGAACAAGATTCAGAAAAAAAAACTTTGAATGATGGCTAACTTAAAATTTCAAGTGTCTGAAAATGACATTGTAGGATGGTTCTTAGATAAATCCGAATTCTTTTTGATGGAATTTGATTTGTTTAAATTGGAAACTGATTTGAGTTTCATTACGGTAAAAGGTCGAAACATACCTATTAGACTGGTAAATTTTTTCGATTACCTTCATTGGCGGCGCGAATGTGAGACAGAGACACTACCAGAATTAGAAAATTCTGATTTTGAATATGCTGACTACACAGAAGTCGTTTAAAAACAAACATCTAATTAAAGTAACCAAAAAAAGCCCTTGAAAGGGACACTACGTACATAGTGAAACTAACAAGGGCTTAAATCTAATTAAAGTACCACAAAAGTATAAACAATGAGTGAATTAACAACCACTTACACCAATCTTTTATCAGATGCGATAAAAGAAACTAAGTACAACCACACGCCAGAAACGGAAGCAACGCCACAAGTTATTTTGGGCGCGTCCGATGGTGTACTACTCATTGGGGTTTTAAAAAAAGATGGAATTTACCACTTCTACCCCATCCAATCCGAAACAACAGAAAATGACAGTCAGGCAGCAATGGGGGGCGTTACAGCTTCACAAGGGGGTAATACTTTTGTTCCTTACATCGTTATTTGTATTGTCATTTACTTACTTTTTTTTAACAAAAAATAAGGCATGGGCGCAATAACAAATATCCCCACCAAAACGGCGGCAATTGCAGCTTTAACGGGCAAAGATATTTTAACCTTAAAGCAACAATTTTATAGGCTTAAATTGCAAGGATGGAGTTCTAACGAACTAACACCCGACAACGCCGAGAAGCTAATTAATAGCTACCAATTACACAGCAACAACGAGCAACAAAATACGGCAACAACTGAACAGGATACGGTAGAAGTACAGCAACAACGGCAACAGGCAGCAACGGAACGGGCAACGATGGAGCAACAACGAAAGGCAACGGAGCAACGGGAAAAGGAGTTAGAGCAACAGCGACAACAGGCAGCAACGGAACGGGCAACGATGGAGCAACAACGACGGGCAACGGAGCAACGAGAAAAAGAGTTAGAGCAACAACGGCAACAGGCAGCAACGGAAC
>Ga0213919_1000490_pt1 | contig 17374 bp, 29 predicted proteins | sample McNCre317MG_FD_161056 | JGI IMG/M metagenome (GOLD analysis project Ga0213919, IMG submission 161056) | Freshwater microbial communities from McNutts Creek, Athens, Georgia, United States - 3-17 MG | ecosystem: Environmental > Aquatic > Freshwater > Creek | place: USA: Georgia | collected... | reverse complement strand
GGTGGATTGGGTGCTGTGGGAGGTCTTAGCTCCCTAGTAGGTACCGCGGGCGCTCAGGGCGTCTATGGCAGCGGTGGCGGCGGCGGTGGCGGTACTTCAGGTACCAGTGCTGGGGGCGCAGGCGGTACCGGGGCGCCTTACCCATTGAACGGAGTCGCGGGCGCTACCGGGGCCAGCGGCGGGTCTAATCTCGCCGGCAACGGTGGCGCGGGTGCAGGCCGAAATACTGCAGGGGGTTCCGGTGCGGGCTCCAGCGGTGCCGGGGCCACAGTCAACGGCACGGGCGGCGCAGGCGGCGGCGGTGGCACTGGCTACGGTGCGGGTGGTGGTGGAGGTGGAGGTGCTTACTACAGCACCACCCGTGGCGGCGGCGGTGGTGGCGGCGCGGCAGGGCATCACGCGTCGAGTAGTGACCCAACAGCTACCGCGGGGAGCACCGGTGGGAACACTCCCACAGGTGGTGACGGCGGAGCTGGAGCGCAAGGGTACGTTCTGATTACTTGTTGGTAAGGACACAATGACGATCGAAGACAAATTTTACGATGACGATGGCTGCGAATACACCGCGGAGCTAATCCCCGCGCGTGTTGTGATTCGGAAGCAGTCCGCGGATGCGACCGAGCCTAGCGTTGTGGGCACCGTGTTTCCCAAGGACAAGGACGTTGAGACGTCGCTGTCCAGCGAGCATGCGCTCATTCACGGCGTGGGGCCTTGGGCCAAGAACAAGGCCCGCGAACTGTTGGGCCTCGATGTCGTGGTGCCGGCGCAAGTGCGGGCAAAAGCGATGAAGGCGACCTCGTGAGTGACCAGGCGGTAACGCAGGTCATTCGAGGCAAGATCCAATCTGTAGAATGGACCGGTGTCAAGGTGCGTGCCGTTCCTGACGAGAACGGCCGCACTTTCGAAGACCCAGAGTGGATCCCAACACATGTGCCCATTCAAGACTTGGGGGTGCTGTGCTTTCAGGACTACCGCCCCTGGTATGTCAGGGCGCGGGATGCGCTCTTGGGCAAGCTACGGCCGAATGTCGGGCACGTCGCTTTAGATCGTAACCTAAAGCCCGCACCGCGAGCGGCTTGAACAGCTAAGGAAAACAATGGCAACAGTATTGACTAATCTTGCCCGGTCGCTTGTGACTGGGCTTCTGGCGGCGTCCAACATCCGGTATATGGCTTGGGGCACTGGCGCTGGCACGGCGGCTGCGACCGACACGACCCTCTTCACCGAGGCGTCGGAGTCGAGGGTATCCGGGGCACAGACCCAGCAACAGACGACCACGAACAACGACACGTATCAAGTGGTCGCGACGATCACGTGCGCCGGCGCAGGCAAGACCATCACGAATGCCGGCATCTTTGATGCCTCGACTTCGGGAAACCTTTACATGAAGGGCGACTTCACGGGGGTCGTGCTGAACGTCGGCGAAGGTATCCAGTTCACCTGCAAAGCTGCATATAGCTAATCATCATGGCCGTCACTTTCACTGCGTCAGGCACAACCGGGCTCGTTACTCAGGGCTCGACCGGGAGCCCCAGTCCGGGGCTACCCGCGACTCCCCAAGACGGGGACGTTTTCCTGCTGTGGGTCGTGTCGCGCGACAACGTGGCGCACTCAGTGACGGCCGGATGGACTCAGAAGTTTCAAGCTAACAACGGGGCCTCGACGCGCGTATCTCTCTGGTACGCGCGTTACAAAGCCACTGCCCCCGACAGTGGTCAGGGGCAAGTCAACGCGGCCCCAACAATCACGCACTCTGGGACCGGCGCGTGCGCTTCGCGCATCGCCGGCTTCCGCGGTTGTGTCGCGACGGGCGATCCTGTCGACGTCATGTCGGCGAACCTAAGTGCGACCGGTACTTCGATCAGTACCGCCGGGGTCACCCCGACCATCGACACTGGTTTGGTGGTGCATTTTTTCGGCGCAGGTACGGCCAACACGGCCAACGCCCTATCGGCGGCAGCAGGAATCACGACGGCGTGCTTGGCTGCTACGAACACGGCATCCAACACGGGTGGGCGCGCATGCCTCGGCGCATACTACCGCGCGTCTACGCTGAAGGACGTCGCAACTGGAACCGCGTCCCTCACATGCAGCGCCGCCCCGGCAACAACGACAGGCTGGGCGGCAATCCAAGTTGTCCTCAAATCGACTCTTGGGGCCAACGAGGTTCACGTTCGCCAAGACCTGCAAGGCGCAACTGTCACGGCAAGCGCCACGACGATCGCGGCGACATACGCCAATCCCGTGCTGGCGGGCTCGACCCTGGTCGCACACATTGGGTACTACTCGGCGCCGCAGGCAATCACGTGCTCCGACAGTGTGAACGGTAGCTGGACCGTTCTGTCGAACATCGCCGACAGCTCCGCCGGGTACTCTGTTGCGTCAATAGCCTTTCAGAACAGCGGCTCTGGCACGCCGGCGGTCACGGTCACGTTCCCCACGTCGGTGAGCTATCGGGCGATTGAGATCATTGAGGTCGCGAACGCTGCTACCAGTGGATCGATTTGGTACGGTGGGCAGAACCAGGCCAACCCGACGACATCCGCGGATGCACAGACCTCCGGCAACGTCTCGATCTCCGAAGGAAACAGGCTGGTACTGGGACTTTCATCGGACCCGAATGCTAACGCGGCTTCCGCAGTCGGAACCGGGTTCACGATCGTTGGCGCTACCTGGAACACGGGCGGAAACGGATCGGTAACCGAGCAAAAGCGGATCACATCCGGCACAACCACTGCTGCAACGTATACGTCAGCCAACACTGGTGCGCACGTTACACTTTGCACAGTGATTGCAGAGATCGGGACAGTCCTGACTCAGAACCTGACGGCGAGTGCCAGTGGCTCGCCAACGCTAACGCGGTTGCGAAACTACGCCGGTGCGCTCACATCGTCTGCAGCGGTGGCAGCGGCCACTATCGCCCGTGTGTCGGCACATTATCAGAATCTGACTACCTCTGTATCAACGGCCCCTAACCTGTCGAAGTTCGCGAGCCGAGTGCGGGCGCTAACGGCAACCAGCGGAGCGCCACCTGCAACGCCGTCGCTTGGCGTGCACGTGCAGGCGTTCAAAGTTTTCGATACTGCTGGGACCACCTGCGTCACGGCCACACGAGTCACGCAAGCCAGCGGATCTACCGTCGTTTGCGCAGCCGGCATCTACAGCCTTTCAACTGAATCGTCGGCACCGACCGACACGTATTCGAACACGTATTCGTCAGTAGGTGGCGCAACAAGCTACCCGAGCCTCTCGACGTCAGGCGTTAGGATTTGGGCCAACACGAGCGTTTCCGGCGGCACCGGGCACTCGTGGACGAAAACAGTCAATGACAGGTCCGAATCGACAATCTCCGCCGTGGAGATTGTCGGCGCGAACCACATTCAAGCCTATTCAACTACGCAGGGGTCGGAGTCAACGACAACCTACACTTCGGCGACAGTCACAGCCGTGCGTGATTCTGTGCTGCTGTGCTGGCTGCACACCGAGGGGTGGACCGATGGCCCCTCCAGCGCCGCTGGTTGGACACTGATTGAAGAGTATCAAGCCGGCGGATCCTCGATCCACCAGGCTCTGTTCGCGCGCACCGTAAGCGCCGGGGACTACAGTTGCACGGTCACCACGAATGCAAGCGCTTTCCCTGGGGTCATCTCGATTGTCGTGGTGGACAACGACAGCACGTCGGGTGGCAATCTGGCCATCATCACCGCGGGTAAATCGCGAAATCTGACGACTTCTGCCACGCAATCGACCCCAGGCTTTGTGCGGGCACCGAGGTTGAATCAGACGGCCACCGGCACCGCAACAGCACCGACCCCCATCGGGCCGGGCGGCAACCAGACCAAGGCCCTTCTGGGGTCTGCTTCGGCTGCCGCTTCTGCCACGAAACTGGTCAGTATGGTGCGCACAGGCGCCGTGTCGGCCGCGTCCTTGGTTCAACGCCGTGTTGATTTGACCCGGCTGTTGACCTCGAACGCGGCCCCCACCCTGGATCACATTGCAGCGTTCTACCGAAGTCTTGAGTCCTCGACATTGGGCGGGGGCTCTCTGCTGCGCGCTGGGTTGCGCAATATCTCAGCTTCTACCACGGGCGGGCCCTCTTTCGCACGACAGGTATCTCGGGGGCGTCCGCTGAGCGCGGCTGCCTTGACCTCGGCCTCAGTGTCGCAGCTCAAGTCGTTCGTTAGGCAGTTGTCTCCCACAACGGTTGGAACCCCGACATTCTTGGCACTCCGCAGTCTGAAGCGAGAACAGATCGCGGCGTCTGCTGGCGCAGCCAGCCGTGTGTCCGTCGTGTCGAAGCCCTTGTCGAGCGCAGCTTCGTGGGCGGCCTCGATAACGCGTGTCGGTGCGCGGTACCGCAACCTGTCAACGTTGTCGAACATGGCGCCTTCCATGGCGGGGGAGAAGTCACTGGTTCGACTGTTCAACGCTGGGTCTTCAGGTGCGCCTGCCCTGATTTTCTCTGGTGACCGCCTACGTGATTTTGTCACGGGGGCTGTAGGGTCCCCCACTGTCACGCGTATCATCGGCTTGCGTCGGTCTTTGACCTCCAGCGCTTCGGGTTCCTTTACGAGGATTGGGCAGCTCCCGTTCTTTGCAAGCCAGTCCGGGGCCCCCGGCATTGAACAGATCCACGCCTTCATCCGGAACTTCTATGTCCTGTCTAGCTGTGCCCCCTCACTAGCACGCCAGTACTTTCTATCGCTGCTGCGGGCTTCGGCATCTACCCCCTTCATGGGGCGCCAGGTAGATCTCGTTCGCTCGGCATCCGCCCCGGGGGCAGCAACACTTCGAAGGCTGCTGCCCCAGGAGCTGGCTGTCGAGAATCCCGCGGAAGCGTCTATGCAGCAAGACACAACCCGCTCCCGCATACTCGATACGACGGCCATGGCCGTTGCCGATGTCACGCGACTTGTACGAAAGTCGCTGTCGTCGGTACAGCATGCCTTTATATCTTGGGTGCGGGACATACTGGCGGGGCCCGTGGTTTCTCGAACCTTCAGCTGGGGGGACGAGCTGCGGTCTCTCGCCGCGGCCTCGGGGGATGAGATCAAGGCCCAATCCTTCACTATGGGAGACTTTCGCCTATGAGTTCGATGGGGCCTTATGTGCCCGATGAGCGCATTTTCATCTACCTCACGTTGAGTAACGGGGCTCCGCAATCCCTCGCGCTGGAGTTGCAGGGCCCCGCCCCGGCGGCCCTGCAAACCCTGACCTTGGCCGACGGTGATCTGGTACTGTCCAGTGGGCGGTACCAGTACTCCTTCGTGGGGGCACTGACCGACGTAGGCCTGTGGAAGTACCGCTTCCGCGGCATCGATTCGCAGGGTCTAGAGTTCGCATGCCCGCCACGTCAGCGCTGGGAAAAGTTCGAGATCAAATAGGAACATCATGAATCTAACCGCCGTCATTGCATGGGTTCTTGCAAACCAAGAGCTCACTACCTTCATCGTTCAACAGATCATATTCGCCGTCTTGGCGGGCATCTTCCGCGCCACCGGCCAGGTGAAAGTGTCCAAGTTCTTCGGCACTCTCACGACTTGCGACATGGGGCGCGTCTACAATTGGCTCCGAGACATGAGTCCCAAAGTGACGAAGCTGATCAAGCTGTGGTCGGCGTCCATCGTCCTGTTTGTCGTCAGCCTCGGCTGCGCCGGCACTTTGGAAGAGGCCAAACTCGCGGGGGCGAAGTCTCATGCCAAGGCCGCACTGGTGGCCCCGGCAACTGTGCCTTTGAGCCCACGCTGCCAGTCATTATCCGATCGAGAAACCTACTTCACCGGCGGGGGCATCATGCTCGCCGGGCTCAGTGCCGCGGCTGCGGGCTCGTCCTTGGCGCTCAAGTCTGACGACTGGGATACCGCACTACAGCTGACCGCCGGCATCTCCGCAGTAGGGGCAGGCGGGCTGACCTGGTTCGGCAGCTCTGCCAGCACATCGTTTGCCAGGGAGTGCCAGTGAAGTTCTGGCCGTTGCTGCTCCTCGCAATGGCCTGCCAGACAGGGCTCACCGACGAGCCCCGTCAGATGGCAAGTGCATGCACTAAACAGGCGTGTACCGATATCGATGCCGCCGCATTGAAAGGCTCGTACGTGACTTCGACCAAACTGACGTGTTGCCAACATCTGCAGAATCTGGCCATCGCGGCGCTCATTGGCGCCGCGGGATGCGGGCCTGTTACGCCCAGCCCCGTGAATCCTCAACCCGGTGTGGCCGGGGCGCCGAGCGTCGACGGGCGCGCGGCATGCATCACCGCGACCAAGGCCAGCGACATGCGTAAGCAGCAGGCCGCGGACAACGGCATGACAATCACCGCGCTTGCCAACGAGCTGTGCTCGAGCACAGAAGTGCAAGCATGCTTTGCCTCGGGGGTCTGCCAATGATTACCCAACGCATCATCCTGGAGCACCACAGACACCCGTATCGCCTGGGCCGCCATGTCTACCACGACTCGCGCAGCCGGGCTTTCACCGTTCGTGGAGGCGCTCCTATCACGAGCGTCCTGCATAGGCCGAACGACATCATCGCCCTTGACCAGGGCAACCTCGGCGCATGCACGGGCTTTGCCGCGGTGAAGTGCCTATCGACCGCACCGTTCACCAACCGCTTCACCGCGGTAGAGGGCCGAGGGGTGTACTCGGACGCCACGAAGTGCGATCCCTTCGACGGCGAGTGGCCCCCAACGGACACAGGCTCGAACGGCCTGTCTGTGATGAAAGTCTGCAAGGGCCGAGGTTGGATCAAGGGCTACCAGTGGGCCTTCACCCTGGACCAGGCCCTGTCCGCCCTCATGGAGCGCCCTGGCATCTGCGGCGTAGAGTGGCGGGATGACATGTTCACCCCTGACAGCCGCGGCAGGATCAAGCCCTCCGGTGCAATTGCCGGCGGCCATGAGGTTTGCATGATCGGCTACGACAGGCCCCACGAAGAGATTCTCTTCGTGAACTCCTGGGGGCCGGGCTTCGGCGTAGTGCTTGACGGCATCACCGGCGTCTTCCGCATGCGTGTGGATGACTTCGCAGCTCTGCTGGCCACAGGCGGCGACGTTACCTTCCCCGACCTGCCATGACCACGCATGCCCAGGCACGCGAGTATGCGGCTCAGTCCTTGGGCGCCGTCTTCGGCGGCGCCCATGCGGGAGAGATCAAAGCCGAGGCCGGCGTAGCCTACCTCGAGACTTCCTACGGCGACGGCTGGAAGGGGGCCGGCAAGGGATCCTTCAACCAAGGCGCCATCCAATGCGGCTCGGGCTGGAAGGGCGATCGGTTCTCGTACGTCGACACTCACCCCAACGCCGACGGAACTTCCACGGCCTACCGGATTGATTTCCGCAAATACCCCACCGTGGGGGACGGATGGTTCGACTTGTGCCAGGTCGTCTTCGTGAACCGTGGGCGATTCATCGTACGCGCCGCGGCGCAGGCCTGCGACTGGCTCGGCGTGAGCCGGGGGCTACACAAAACGGGGTACTACGAGGGCTTTGGCAAGACGGTCGACGACCGCATCGCCAACCACCATAGGGCCCTTGTGCGGGCAATTGCGAAGGCCGACGGGGCCGCGGCGCCTGCGATCGACACTCCGACGATCCTACCCACCGTGGAGCGCGGCGACGGCATGCGTGGGGCCCCCAGTGAGGCTGTTCGACTGTTGCAGTACGAGCTGCAGCTGGCGGCAGACGGGCGCTTCGGCCCTGTGACGGAGGCCGCGGTCAAAGCCTACCAGGCCCTTCATGGGCTCATCGTCACTGGCATTTGCGACTCACGAACGTGGGATGTCCTTCTCCACGATGACTTCATCCCGAGGAAGCCATGACGCAAAGAGACGAATGCAAGCAGGACTGGTGCGACGGACTGGACCGTCTCCGAGAGGACTTCCGCGAGCACCGCACCGAACTGAAGCAAGACTACTCAAGGCACCAGACATTCATCGGTGCGCTGGTGGCCATCGGCATCGCGCTGTTCGGCGCGATGACTCAGTGGCAAATCGCAAAGTTGAATCACGCCCCGGCACCAACACTGCCCTACATCAGCGCCAGTAAATAGAACGAAGCCCCCGGTTAGCGCCGGGGGCTTTTCTGCGTTTTCAGCTCTTGGCGCTTTGCCGTTTGTGGACCTTGGCTTCCAAGAAGCGCTGCAAACGATTATACACACCCTCCGCATACTGAACAAGCTCGTACTCCTGCGGGGTCAATTCGTAAAGCAGGTCTGGGTGGTCCTCCGGTTTCGCGGGCCTCACTTCGTACTCGAGCCGCTTGTCGCGGCATATCGAAAATTTCACGCGTCCTCCGTTCAGACAAGTTTCCCACCGTGCATCCACGGCCGGGTCTTGTTGTATTCAGCCTTGAGATAGACGACCTCGGCCCAGCACATGGGCAAGTTCGCAATATCTTTCCTGCGCTCTTCGTTTAGCACATTAGTGGCCCGGACTTCGCACTCGAACATTATGGCGCCCAAGTATTCCAGGTATGTGTCTCGCCCCGCGGCCCTACAACACTCTGCCGCGGCCCCTACTGCATAGGCTATCTTGTCGACGACCTGGCGGGGGATGAACGCGCGATTGCGCTTCGCTTTTTCGGCGTCCCCGCCCATTGCGCCGATGGTGTCCTGGCAGCGGATGTAGATATCGGCGAGCTCCGACAGCAGCCCTTCTGGCTTGCCGTTTTCCGCGACGCTCCAGACAATACCGTCCATCGCGTCATCGAGAGCCTCTAGCCACTCTGTCATGATGAGTGACAGCCAGGCCAGTTGCTGCCGCGCCGTTGGCGACCCGTCCTTGGTCAGCCATCCTCGGAGCTTGTCCAGCCATCGGACAATGCGGGCCTTCCAAGATTTCGTCGGGCTGCGCTCATCGTTCTCGTGCCATCCCTTGGAGACGGCGGTTTCATAATATTCGTTGGTCATTTGTCCTTTGGTAAGTCGTACACGTACACTTCCACTTCGCCCAGCCGGCTGTTGATCAGCCTCTCGACATCCGCCCAATCGCCGCCGGCAAGGCCGCAGCCGATCCGCGGCATGTGAATTGATGCGCCCAGCTGCTTGGCGTGCTTGGCAAGTTTCTCCAGGCATATGTCCAAGGCCAGGTACTGAAGCGGTATTCCCTCGGCTGTTCTGCCGATACCCCGCTGGGCGATCATGTTGACCACCGCGATGTCCGCTTCGGCAAGGACCGTCTGTATCTCCCCAAGTGGCATACGCTGCCCGTGCAGTTGGCTGGCCCAGTACCGGTATGCCACTTCTGGCGCTTTCCATCGCTTCGATAAGGCCAGGACAAAACCCGCACCCCATGCGCCCACGTTGTTACACACGTGGGCGATGATCTTGAACCCATCACCCTGCGGCTGGGTGGCGTCACCTTCTAAGTAGTGAATCATTGATACATTCCTGCCACTGGTGGGTGGCGCTGGTATTCGACCTCATCCAAGAGGCCATCGCGAGAAGTCCGCTCTAGCGGAACGCCACAGATGCTGTCACATTTCGTGAGCCAGCGCAAGAGCCTAATCAGGTCTTTGTCTGAAGCCCCCGCCAGAGCGAAGTCAAAGTTGAGGTCATCCATTAGTCCAGTACACCTCTGCCGATCGTCGGTTGCCGTCGCCAGTTCGGCTCATTGCCCGCGCATCTGTCAGGAACTGAAAGGGCAGCCAGTCGGCGCCTTGCTTTTCGCAAACGATGACCTGCCCCTGCCGAGCGCGGCACCACTTCGCCAAACTCGGGTAGTCGACCGTGCCGTTCTTGTAGTGCATCCCCATCCCCTGGTACGGCGGATCTACGAACCACGTAGCCTCGGCGTTGCCCAAAGTCTGGCAATCCGCGCAGATCGTTCGCCAATGCTTGATCAGATGCACGCTGTCGGCGACCCGGCGGCGCATGTCTTCACCCCACAGCCCACCGCTCTGCCCGTTCTTCCACGAAGTTAGTGTTCGGCGAAAGGCCGTCGTGTTCACACAACACGATAGATACAACCGGGCGGCATCGCTGACCTCGAGCTCGTCAATGGTCTGCCCGGGTGTCATCAAGGGCAGGGCAAGGATCTCGTCCTTGGTCGAGCGAATCAGGTAATCCCAGACCCGTATCACCCTGGGGTCCGAGTCCACCAAAAGGACATCCCGCTCGTGGTGGCGGCGCGCGTAGCCCGCGCCGCCCGCATGGCTTTCGACGATCAGGTCATAGCGCGGGGGTGGGTACAGTGCCGAGAGACGGCCCTTGCCGCCGAAGTAATTGAACAACGCAGGAATCATAAGACCTCAACAATGAGTCAATGCCAACATTGCTAGCAGCCAGAGGCCAAGACCCAGGGTATAGACCAGCACTTTCAGTTGAAAGCGAATGTGCCACGGTAAGGCGTTGGTCACAACTGGTACCCCGAGCGGGACAGCAGTATGTCATGCACCAGGCCGGGCACCTTAGCACACAGCACGTCATCCCGCCGCGTCCCATCATCCGCGATATGCGCGGGCTCGCCGATCATGTTGCCCACCCGCACAACCAGACCCCGGTAGTAGTCGCGGTCCGCCAGCAGCCTTGCATGGTCACCGGCGGGGATCAACGCATCATGTGGCAGAGCCAAGGTCGCTGCCCGCGCTGCATTGACCACAGCCTTATAGCCGACCTCGCCGTTGTCGTACCCAACCACTGCCTTTCGTAACTCTTCTAGCTCCTTCATGTCAGTAGTCTCCGTTGGCAACCTGGTAGCACGTGTATCCAAGCTCGCGCCACTTCTTTACGACACTTGTGCGGTCTTCGAATATGCACAAGACCTGGGCCGGGTAGAGCCCCGCCCGCGCGAGTAGCTCAGGCTTGACCTCGGTGTCTGGCCGATTGTCTCCAGTCTTGCGCATGAGAAGATGCTTCCATTGCATGCCGCTCCTACCCAGCCATTGCACAGTGGCGTCACGACAGGATTCATATCGACCGGTGCAAAGCACGATATCGTACAACGGGTCGTCGACGTAACGCAGCTCCCGCAGGAGATTGAGGGTGTCCAGAATCGGCTTATCCATCAGGATTTCCTCCTGACGGTGAAACCCCTCCCAGTTGGGGATCGGCTGCTTGATGTAGTGCAACCGGTGTTCGATATTGGCGATAGTCCCGTCAATGTCGACAACAATATGGCTTTTCATCTCTTGTGTCCTACCACGCCCATGCCCACTGCGTCAAGAAGATTGTGCGTCAGCCATGTCGAAGGATAGTACTCTGCCCCCGGCCGGCGCCAGTTGTCCAGCCCACCCTTGCGGCAGGCCTTGTCAATTTCGCGCTTGGTGGCATCACCGCCCAGCATGTTGCGCTCGTTGGGGCTCAGCTTGTCCCAGATGTCTGCATGATGCGGGGGCTTCTCGAGCGAGCCCTTCCATTGACTAGGTGTCCATGTGCTGAGCTTAGCCCCGGCGAAGCCCGCGTACAGGCCCGCCAATGACGCACCTGCTGCCGTGAGCTTGATCAGCACCTCGGGCGGGACGTTGCGCGAACGCTTGTCCTGCTGCGGCAGCTCGTAGGTCACCTCGTCGATGTCCATAAGGCCGTTCGGGGCGTCCGTCCAGCTCTCGGGACGCATGAACCAGGCCGTACACACGCGCCAAATTCCTTTGCTGTCAGGCCTGAACAGCGCGCATGCACAGCCCTTTCCCGTCTTGGAGTACCCAGGGTCGATCCAGATTGTGCCGCTCATGGCCGGTAATCCCGCAGTAGTTCCCAGACCGGGGTCGGCATCTGTGATGGCTCGATCACAAGGATTCGGTCGCCGAACTGCAGCGTGCCTGTTCGCTCACACAACACGGGGGCGACACGCAAGCCGCGGAAGGCATCTCGCACACCGATGACCGTGTAGTGAAGGGTCGCGCGCCTGTTGTACCTGTCTTCCTTTTCATTGATAGCGAGCACCCTGCCGTAGCGCAGGGCGGCGCAACGGCCTAGGTTGTGGCCGTAGACGATGAAGTCGCCGACCTCGATTTCGCGTCCTGCTTTGTCCCTAGGGGTCATAGCACCACCGCCACGCAATACTTGCCGATGTTATGGGATCTGACGTACAGCACTGGGTACAGCGTATGGCCTTCCCACGCCCGTGGGAAGTGGAGCGGGTGCGCTACTTTCTTTGCATACACGTGTCCGGTGCCGGCCTGCTCAATCTTGTAGATGATCATGGCTTGAACTCCGGAAAAGACAGCTTGCCATCTCGCACTAGCTTTGCCCATGTGACCGCAGTGGCTCGCGCATCTTCGTGCGCGTCAACTGTGGCGAGATATGAAAGCCTTGCGAACTGCGCCGCATATACCGTCTCGGCCATGCGCTGAATCTTGGCTTCTCGGGCAGCAGTCGCGGCCAAGACCAGGGCCGTTACCTGCGCGGCTTCTTTCTCGGCCGCCTGCTGCTTTTCCCAGGTCTCCTGCTCTTCCCGTTCATTCAGGCTGTAACATTCAGGCATTCGTCGGCTCCTTCGCTATCACAAATTCAGACTTCCCTTGACCCAGGCCCCGCACCAAAAGTGCGGGGCCATTTGCCGTTAGTACCACAATGATACCGCCTGGTGTGATAGCCACCTGGCATCGTTGCAGTAACTTCTCCCACTCGGTCATAGCCCGGCCTGATCGCGCCAGGCCTTGCACGCCGCCAAGGACGCCTTCACGTCATCAAGGGCGCGATGTGCTGGCGCCCGGATAGGCTCTGCGCCCAGCCACTCTTCATGTGCCCGTTGCAAGGTCGACACATCGAGTACCCGGTGGTGCAAGTACGACGCGAACTTCGGCAGATGCACTTGAACCCAGGGGAAATCGAGTTGCCCGATGGAGTTCCCCGCCAAGGTCAGCGACCGCGGCTTGGCACCTAGCTCGTTCATGCACAAGTCCGCCAGGAAATCGTCGGACTCTTGCAGCGTCGTCTTGGAGGCCGCGACCTCGGCAAGCAAGCCGCTGTTGGTGTGCATGTTGCGCACGAATGGGTCCATCTGCAGCTTGCTGACATCGTGGCCGATGACGGCCTGGAACTGCCGCACAGGCGACATGTCGCCCGTCCTGTCATCCGCGGCCAGGACAAGGGCCCACTCGAGCAAAGCCCCGCCTTCGTTCAGGCCGCCGACGCCGTGGATAAGGCCGGTGGTCTCGATGTCGAACCAGAGAAACGCGTGCTGTAGGGGGCCGTCGGCGGGCTCTGGGGCGACGCGCCAATCATCTATAGACGTTGTCTCTAGCGTACATTCGCTAGCGTGGGCCTGTGTGCCGCCCAAGTACAACGTGCCATCGTCTCCTATGCAGACTTGATGCCACTCGTTGGTACGGTAAGACTGCACCTCTACCTTCCTGCCACGGCCGAGAGCCGTGTAGAAGCCTTGTACGTTATTCATCGATAATCTCCTCAACCGTGTATCGGAAGTTGCGACCGGCGAGACGCTGAGGTATCGGCACGGGTAACAAGCCATTCATGAGGGCTGTGATATTGCCAAAGGACTTGAAGGCCTCACGAGGCTTCACCCGCCATGCAATAATGGCATAGTCTGGGACATGCCAATAGTTGATATCCAACACCTGGAATCTGCCGGTGTCGGCTATACGTGTGGTCAGCCAATAACCAGGGCTGTCCGCCAACTGGACTTCAACCTTCTTGCCCTCGCCGAGGGCCTTGTACATCTCCTTGAAATCGATCATCCGTAGCATCCTTTCTAGCTCACGCAGGTACTGTCGCACAGGCTCAGCCCCGACGCAAGCAAAAACGACGGGCACGTCGACGCTCATGTGCCCGGCTCCCGGACGCAGATGCCAACCGGGAACCTCGGCAGGCCTTCATCGGTCCAGCCGAAATGTCGGACGGTGAGTTGCTTGCCCACCAGACTGGGGGCCTGGGCTAGAAGCTCGGTTCGAACCTCGGCGCAGCCACGGGGCACGACGTCGAAGGTCCCGCCGCGGGCCTGGCACTCGAACACCGGCACTCCGGCGAACGCGCCCTTGCCCGTCTTCCACCCAGTGATGGTAAACTCGCCGTCGTCGAAGACCTTCATCTTGAGCAAGTCCGGCGAGCGGTAGCCGTGGCGATAGAGGCCAGTACGTGAGCGGATGATGGCGCCTTCGTACCCTGCCATGACACAGTTGTCATGGAAAGAACGAACTTCATTCTCGTCACCATAGAACGCGGAAGGGACCAAGGCAATAACATCGGCAACCACTGGGCCCAACTTCCTAAACCACTTGTGGCGATCTTCGTCTCGACCCTGGTTCGTTCGAAGGCCCTCCTGAGGCATGTCGTACACCCAGTACTGCAGCTTCAGCGATCCTTCCTGCGGCCGCTTCACCAAGGAGACGATCTGTTGCAGCGACATGCCGTGGATGTAAATCTCACCGTCGAGTTCCTCATCCTCGCCAAGGCAGGGCTCAAGCGCATCGCTGATGTGCTTGACGTCATACACCTCGCCGCCGCGGGAATGCAACACAACCTTGCCACCTTCGCGGTAGGCCAGACATCGAACGCCGTCGAGCTTGGGCTGGACAATCACAGGGTAAACAAGCTTGCCCTTGTGCTGGTCGAACTTCTGCGCCAGCATGGGCTTGCGGCTGGCCGTGTTCTTGGCCTCATCGATGGTCAGGTAGTACTTCTTCTTGCGCTGTTTCTCCCACTTGGCGGTCGCTTCAGCGACCGCCTGTTCCTCGGCCGTGGTTGCATTGGCGCGGCCAACGTTCTTCGGCTTGCAGGCAAAACGCGCAGTCTGGTGGGCGCCGGCGAAGTGCCCATGGATGGTCACGACGTCGGGGCCCTCGGTGTGGATCTTCCACACAAGGACATTCCCCTTGGCGTCAAGGGCGTACAGTGTTGGTAGTAGATGACTCATAGCCCATCGACTCCTAGGGCAAGGCCGCAGACCCGCCATTCATATCTTGTGGCGTGCCCGTAACTATCCCACGCACAGGGGAGATGACACTCCCGCACCCAGTACTGCCGGAGCCAAATCCTTTGGCCTTCAACGACCCGCGGCAGCCATGCAAACTTCAGTCTGATCCTTGTCATGTTAGTCACTCAATTCTGCGCGCGTGAACGCGCGCCTTACTTCGACCCATCCGTCGGAGTCCATGTAAGTCTCGGCCTCGACAAAATGGTATTTCGACCAATAGCGTCCGAGCCAGACCCAGTACCCACAGACCTTGATAGGGATCAGCGCGAACTCTCGCCTGATGCGGATGTCACCCTCACAGGGCTTCGGTGTTGCTGCCCGTCGCATTAGAACACCTCGACTTTCACTTCAACTTCTTCAACCGGGGCTATCTTACACACGATCTGTTGTAGGGGCTCATTGCACCTGACGGTCGCCCTGAGCTCGGCAGTACCCGGGGCGGAACCTTTACATTTCCGTAGGTCTGCTTTTTCGACCACATACTCCGTGGCGGGTTCCGACGTCGACGGTTGCACTATCAGAACATCGCCTTCGCTCAGGCCAGAAGGCAACCTCGTGCTAAAACCGTGATGGTACAGCCGCAACTGATCATCGTGTCGATCATCATATGCCGGCTCGTAGCTTCGTGTCTTGTGGTCGACCCACATCGGTGCAGCGGCCTTTTCAACAGCCTCGACCCGCGCGTAGAGGTCAGCAATTCTCTCGCTCGTCCTATGGAAGGCCTGGGCCTCGGCACAGCTTCGGAAAAAAACCGAGGTCTCTTCAAAGGCCCTCATGGCCGCCTTTGCACGCTCCAACTTGGCCTGGTTCGAATCATATTTAGCAGGAACAGGGAAATTACCGAATTGTGTCTTTTGCTTCGGCCCGAAGTGCTTGAAGAACTGCCCCGTCGGGGTCTTTCGCCAAGCAGCGACCGCAAGCTGCGCCCGCAGTCGGCTTTCGATGGTCTCGCACGCCAGTCGCACCTTCTCGGCAGAGACCTCTCCACTGGCGTAGGTGGTCTCGCGGTATACGCCGGGAACGCGGGCCCGAGCTTCCGCTGGCAAAGCGGCTTGAATGCGGCGCTTGACATCGGCCGCAGTATCATCATAGGAATACTTGATCTCGTACTCTTCACCTGCGCAATGGAAAGTGAAACTACCGCCTCGGGTCGCCTTCGACTCCAGCCTGGAGCCGTCATCCGTAAACGTCGTATGGAACTCAAGCGTATCGCCGCTGTTGAGTGAAATACCGCCGTCAGGTAGCCGATAGTAGATGTTCCTGCTCGACAGCTGCTCCGCTCGCAGGGGCATACTATACCCGTCTACCACGATGAAGGAGTTGCCGACGCATTGGGCAGGACGCTTGAGGATGCGAACGTTTGCCCAGTATTTTCGACCAGTACGGGGTGGCATCAGGCATTGCAACGAGTTGCAACAACGCTGTGGCCCCAGTCTTAGGACTCGGGTGCAAAGCTTCCCACCGGACTGGGGACGGTACTTTCGCAGGCGCCAGTCAATAGGGGCCCCCCATGAGCATTGAGCGCTCGGCACATTGCTTTGCACACAGATTCTCTGTATGCGCGAGAACTCACCAAAGTACCAGATACCGCCGTCACGGTAGGTCGAATATCGACAAGGCTTCATATCAGTACGCCTCCACAATGACTTTGGTCTGGGCCTTTTGCCATGCGTCTGCGCGGGCGAGCCAGTCGAGGACTGCATGAACACGGACCCCTTCGTGTTCGTCGGCCAAGACGGCTACAGAGAAAATCCAACCCGTGCGGTGCCCACTGGGGACTGCATAAGGTAGCCATCCGTGGCCTGTTATGCCGGCACCAAAGTCCGGCCACCACGACACGCCGTCAGAAGTCACAGGTTTAGGAATCTTTGCCTCGCAGGCCTTATCGTACACGGACATCCGAATGGCAAGCAACCGCTTGTCGCCGATAATGATGCGCAGGACATTGGCGCCGCAAGGGGCCTCGGCAAAAATCCGAGCCAGGTCTACATCTTCGATTCGCGATTTGAACTGCCAGGTGCTGATCATCTTGGGCATTGTCTTGTCTCCGTGCCCAGAACCTAGCACCTGGCATTCACCACGCAAGGACTATTTGCGATAGCGCCGCCCCATGAACCCGGCCGCGTCTCCGGGGAAGCCTTTGGCCCACTCAGGCCACGTGCGCATGATTTGGCCAAGCTCACGATGGGCATCCTTCAACGCATCCCAAGGTTGCTCGATCACAATCTCATCGTGGACGGTCATCACCGGGCAAAGCCCCGCCACCTCGGCCCGGACCAGCGCGTCCGCCATCAGGTCGCGGCACATGGCCTGGATGATGTTCTCGACAATGAGCCCGCCGTAAAGCCACTCGACGCCCTTCAGGCCGGGCATACAAATCGAGTTCGTGACGCGCTTTACATCGCCTTCCTCGTTGTAGATCACCCGCTTCGAGATTCGGACGTCGCAGTATACGATCGGGCGCCCCGACGGCAGGAAGATGGCCACATTCTTGCCATCCTCGGAAGGC
>Ga0213919_1000489_pt1 | contig 17378 bp, 17 predicted proteins | sample McNCre317MG_FD_161056 | JGI IMG/M metagenome (GOLD analysis project Ga0213919, IMG submission 161056) | Freshwater microbial communities from McNutts Creek, Athens, Georgia, United States - 3-17 MG | ecosystem: Environmental > Aquatic > Freshwater > Creek | place: USA: Georgia | collected... | reverse complement strand
GTCTGTTTTAGAAACGAGGTCAAAACTAGGCATAGGCTCTCCATTTTATGCTTAAACTTTTTAGAACTTGATGGTACAAAGACTTAGGTAAAAATTCAATGAATGATAAATTAGACTCCGCTTCAAATTTTAAACGCGCTCAATTCCAAGGTGAAATCCTCTCTGTAAAAAAAGATGAAGACATCCCTATGGCCTTAGAAAAGCTTAAAGGGAAAAAGGTCATAGGATTTGACACAGAAACCAAACCTTCTTTTAAAAAAGGTGAATTTTATCACGTTTCTTTATTGCAGCTTGCCAGTGATGATTGTGCCCTCTTATTTCGGCTGCATTATTTAAAAGATTTTAGTTTAATTAAGGCCCTCTTCGAAGATGACTCCTATGTGAAAGCTGGTGTTGCTATTCGAGATGACATTAAAGGCTTACAAAAAATCTTTGAATTTACTCCCAAGAACTTTATAGAGCTCTCTGATATTGCCAAAATAAAAAAACTTAAAAATTTTGGTCTAAAAGGTATGACTGAAGAAGTTTTAAATTTAACTTTAAGTAAAAGAGCTAAACTTTCAAATTGGGAAGCTTCAGAATTAAAAAATGATCAAATTCATTATGCTGCTACTGATGCATGGATTGGGCGAGAGCTCTATTTAGCTCTCACCAAATAAAGCAACTAAAGCGTTTTTAAAAACTCAATGATAGCTTTTTTATCTTCTACTGAAAATTTTTCAACTCCCTTATTAGTTAAAAGCATTTTTTCATGGCCAATATTTCTAAGCCCCGGTTTTGAAGTATCCATGATGGCCTCAGAATCTTGTCGCCAATCCTTCGGAATTTTATTTCCTACTGGATAACCAATACATTCACTGTCAAAATCCGTTTCTTTATTGAGAGATGGTCCCATGACAAAAACACGAGGACGATTTTTCGCGAGAGATAAAACTGCACACAAATTAGGAGCTGAATTATTATGAAAATAAGGATAACGAGACCAGATTCCTTCTAAAGGTGGTGGTACATAACCCATTTGTGGTTCAATTTTTGTTTCCATCCATTTTGAAATCGCGAGATTATTTAAATCATCTGAAAAATACTTCATGGCCTTATAGCGATTGGAGTCTGTTCCGACATCTATGACTTCTGTTTGCTCTGGATAAATCACTTTAGTTGTTTTTATTTTTTCAACATCGCTTAAATTTATTGCATAACTTTCCGACCAAGCTTTTTGATACTCTCCATGACATTGCATGCATGATTGATTAAATAAGACCTCTCCTTTTTTAGCCCTCTCAATATTAATTTTGGTGACTGGGAAAAAATCAGTAAAAAGTGGTGCCTCGGTTGCAAAGGCAGCCGTTGTGATTTCTTTAATAATAGGCGAATTGCTTTTCATCCACGCTTCAAGTTCAACTAAGTCCGTTCCTCTGCCAATTTCATTCCAAAGAAAATTCGTCAAAATTGGATTTCCACTCACAATAGAGCCGTCAGAAAGCCATCTGGTTTTATATTTTAAATTCCACCAAGGCATAGGCTTAGAATCTGCAACAAATTTTTCCAATTCATTTTTACGTGGGTATCGCTCTAAACTAGAATTTTTACTGGCGTACTCATCTTGATTTCTTCTGGCCAGACTTAGGGCCACGTGTGGAAGTGAAGTATCAAGTCCGTGAACTTGTGGGATGACTCCATCAATGGCTACCAGATTTTTTTTGGTTCGGGTGAACATCAACATCTCACCATCAGAGGCATCGGTGCTGGCCTTGAAAATTTGGTTAGGGATATTAGGTACAATCATGCGGGCCATATGAAAAAATCGATTTGAGTGGGGTCTTTTATTAGTCATACCCATGACTGTCACACCAAAAAGATTGTTCGCGTGGCAAGCAAAACAACTAAAAGTTAAGCCTTCACCGTGGGAGTTTTTAATAATTCCCGCGCCTACATAAAACTGATCTACTTTTCCATTTGGATAAGGCATTTTATAAATACCTTGACCATTTGGCCCATTATTTTTACTGAGTCCGATCCACTCATAGAGTTCTTTTTCTGTTCTAAAGCCTGAGAGATTTCTTCCAAGAGATAAGATAAGTTGTTTTAGGGGATCTGTAGGCTTTGAGTTCATGAAATTTAAAAGAGGCCTATAGGGAATGAGAAGTCCCGTCACTGTTACTGGGTAATTCATGGCATGAATGTAGCCTTTCGTTTTTGTGGCTTCAAAATCATTGGGACTAAGATTGTAAATATTCCTTCTATTTTCACCCATTGGAATATTCGAGTTAATTGACCAGTCTGGTTCGTTGGCAAAAATATTTTGAGAATAAAAGGATAATAGACAATAAGAAATTATAAATAAGCTTTTCACATAACCCTCAATGGTAGTGTTCAAGGCTTAATTACACCGCTTGCCCTTTAAATGGGCAAGGCAATGTAAGAAAATAACTAATAAATCACTATAACTTTAGACGCTTTTCTAAGACTTCAATGGGAGTCAGAGGAATAATGAGTTTCAACTCCGGACCATGCGCCTGATGAGTAAGAACTGATCTAATCCCCATGAAAAGTTGCTTTCCTTTTATCTTTAATTCACCTTTAACGTGCTCACTCCAAATATCACAATCACTGGCCGCTACAAATTTTTTACCAGCGACAATGGCGATATTAATTTCACCTTGAAGATAGTCGCGAATTTTAGCGGTCGTTTCCCAGTTTCTTGCTTCTAAATATTCAGCTGAATCGGAGACGTCTGTGGTAAATAAAATATCCACATGCTCTTTAAAATCTTGAAAGAAAGTGAGCTTGTCTTTAAATACAGACACACAAGCGAGTTTCCAGTCATTGTCCATTTTATGAAAAGGGTGATCTACACTCAATGTCTTCCCTGCTTCAATAACTAAGGTGCTTAAAGGCAATTTATGAATATGCTGACCATTGATATAGTCTAATTTTTTAATATCATAGATAGCTGCCGCTTTAGTAAAGCGACTTAGATCAAACATTTTTCCTAATTGATGAATATCAAAAACATCCGTTTCATCTGGATGTGACCAACCCAAAAGACAAAGATAATTTAAAAGTGCCACTGGCAAATAATTCATTTCTCTATAAAGATTAACCGAAGTGGCTCCATGACGTTTTGATAATTTTTGGCGATCTTCGCCAATAAGAAGAGAGCCGTGAGCAAATTCAGGTGGAGTTTCACCAAAAGCTTCATAAAGCATCAGCTGTCTTAATGTATTTGGAAGATGTTCTTCGGCGCGAATAACATGTGTGATTTTCATGAGTGAATCATCAACAACGACAGCATAATTATAGACAGGTATTCCGTTAGCACGCATGATAACAAAGTCACCCACCATGCCTTCAGGGAATACAACTTCACCACGCACGTGATCTTTAAATGAATACGCTTTTAATGGGGCTTTAAATCTTATAACCGATTCAAGTCCTGCCTTCGTTTTTGCTTCGACCTCTACTTTGGTCAAATGCCTGCAAGTCCCATCGTAATGAGGAGCTAATTTTTGGGCAACAGCGATTTCTTTTTTCGCAGTTAAATCTGCTTCCGAACAAAAACATGGATACGCATGACCTTTATCAATGAGTTTTTGGGCCCATGCTTTATAAATATGCAGTCGTTCAGATTGGCGATAAGGACCATAGTCACCACCGACATCGGGACCTTCGTCATGAGTAATTCCTAACCATTTCAGATCTTCAATTTGGGCTACTTCAAATTTTCTTTCTGATCTATCTGTATCGGTGTCTTCAATTCTTAAAATATATTTTCCACCTAGGGCTTTAGCGTAAAGAAAATTATACATGGCCGTGCGGGCACCGCCGATGTGAAGATAGCCAGTTGGTGAGGGGGCAAAACGAACTCGGACTGTCATAAGTAACTCCACTATAAAAAACAAAAAAATTAATACATTAATAAATTAGTAAACGAGACTCCAACATATCTGCCGTGGCATAGGAAATTCCCTCGCGACCAAGGCCCGAATCTTTCACTCCCCCATAGGGCATAGTATCCACTCTATATCCAGGAATGCCATTGATGATGAGTGCGCCGACTTCAAGATTGTCATGGGCATATTTCATTTGAGAAATCTGATTTGTAAAAAGACCAGCCTGAAGACCAAAACGAGAACGGTTAACTTCTTTAATGACTTCATCGAAATACTCGACCTTTTCGATGATGGCCACTGGCCCAAAAATTTCTTCACTGACAATTTTCATTGTGGGATTAGTTTTAGTCAGTAAGCTTGGAGCATAAATATTATTTTCTAAATTATGGATGTTTCCACCCACGATGACTTCTGCTCCTGCATGTTTAGCTTCTTGTATCCAGTGATCGATGCGCTCTAAATGACTGCGATCAATCAGTGGACCAACGTGTACACCTGGCTCAATGGGATTGCCAATCTTGAGAGCCGCAATAGCTTCTTTTAGAAGTGAGACAAACTGATCATAGACGCTGTGGTCGACATAAATTCTTTGAACAGAAATACAAACTTGTCCGGAGTAATTATAGGCTCCCAAGGCTATTGCTTTTGCGGCTACTTCAAGCTGAGCACTTCTATCAACAATGACTGCCGCGTTACCACCTAACTCCAAAACAACTTTCTTTTTTCCAGCTTTTGATTTTAACATCCATCCCACTTCAGCAGAACCGGTGAATGATAAAAGTTTTAGCCTTTCGTCTTGAAGCATGAGTTCTGCCTCTTGATTTTGGCAAACCACCACGTTTACGACTCCAGCTGGAAGACCCACTCTTTTACAAAGTGAACCAAAGGCTAAGGCAGTTAAAGGGGTAAAAGGAGAAGGCTTTAAAATCACACTGCAACCAGCGGCCAAGGCCGGAGCAATTTTATGTAGAGCGAGATTTAAAGGAAAATTAAAAGGCGAAATCGCAAGCACTGGGCCTACTGGAAATTTTTTTGTCATGGCAATTTTTTCTTTGCCTAGACCATAGTCCATAGGAATAACTTCACCACTTATTCGCATAGCTTCTTCTGCAGCTGACTGTAAAATAAAAAGAGATCTCTCAACTTCAACTTTTGCGTAGTCAATTGGCTTTCCCGCTTCCGAGACAATGAGATTAATAAATTTCTCTTTTTCTAAAAGAAGACCGTCTCTAATCTTTAAAAGATAATCGCGCCTTTCTTCCGCTGGTTTTTTACTAAAACTTTGAAAAGCCTGAACAGAATTTGCAATTGAAAATTGCACTTCAGAAGCATCTGCATAGGCCACATTGGCAAGAGTCGTTTGATCAAACTTGTTTTTAACAACTAAAACATTAGTCGTTGAATGACCTAACCAATCATTGTTAATAAAACTTTTTGCTTGTAAAATTTCACGATTTTCCACTTAGGGAGTGTATCAAAAAGACTGACTAAAAGCCAAATGGAGATTGGGTCGCGGAGATTTTTTTAGCTTTGTGGGCAAGAGTATGTGCAAAGGGTAAATGCTCTTTTAAAAAGCGCCTTTCACCTAGCATGAAAAGTTCAATACTATGGATGTAGCACATTTTAACGGTCGCCACGCTGTCTCTAAAAACTTTGTAAAGTTGCTCAGTCGTTATGATATCTTTAGGACCGTTTAAATGACGGTAATTCTTCCCTTCAGCACTACAAACTTCGCACATTAAGACCTCACTCTTAGCTATTTTATCGGAAAAAAATGTCTTTTCTTAAGAATAAAGTTAAACTTATTATGTTGACCCATAGGGTCTTAATTTCATTGACTTTACGGGCCTAAAGTTTGCAACTTACATTCATAAAATAAACTTCAATTTTGCCTCATTCTTTTGCTATGATTGTACAAATTTTATACTACCCAAAGGATTTAAAATGATTAAACCTCTGTCGATTAAACCTAAACTCGCACCTAACCCAACAACTGAGCCAAAATATTTTTTATCATTAAAAAATAAATCTGGTGATGAGATAACATTGGCCGATCCTAGAGCGACAAGAGCACTCGTTGCACTCATGAATATGCATGCGACGATTGGAGGAGCTGCTTGCCATTGGGGTGGCCCCGCTGCCTTTGCTGAAATTATGAGCGCCACACATGCTTTGATGTTTAAAAAATCTCCTTGGTTTGATCATTACAATTTCGTTAATGATGCTGGCCACGCTGAAAACGGAATTTATGCCTTAAGAGCAAACTATGGGTTTGATAATCTCACTTTTAATGACTTAAAAAAATTCCGAAGTATCGAAAGTAAACTCACCGGTCATGGGGAAGCTCACTTAAATCCAGAGGGAGTACTCATATCAAATGGTCCTTTAGGTTCTGGCCTTCCACAGGCTCAAGGCTTAGCAATGGCCGATAAACTCATCGGAAAAAATCGAGTGACCATCTGTGCTCTTTCAGATGGTGGTGCGATGGAAGGTGAAGCTCGCGAATCTTTTGCAGCGATACCGGGTCTTGCTTTAAAAAATAAATTAAATCCTTTCGTCATGCTCGTAAGTGACAACAACACTAAGCTTGGTGGACGTATTGATGAAGATTCTTATTCTATGACCCCCACTTTTGACTCTCTAGAAACATTAGGTTGGAAAGTTTACAAAGTCAGCGAAGGTCATGACCTCACAAAAGTTCTTCACTCAATTGAAAGTGCGATTGAGGATGCGAGCGCTCATCCAACTAAGCCTGTTGCCATTTTATTTAAAACAATTAAAGGCTACGGCGTAAAATCAACCATGGATAGTGCAAGTGGAGGCCATGGTTACCCACTTTCAGCTTATGATGATAAACTTAAAAATTTTGTGAATGAAATCTATAACGGTGAAGCTCCTGAAGAATTTACGAAGTGGGCAGAAGAGATTTTAAAATCAAAACCTGCGCCTAAAGAAAACTCAAGCGGAAATGCTGTTAAATCTGAAAAGGTTCAAGATGGATTTGCGAGAGCAGCTATAAGAGCAGCGAAAGAAGGTTATCCGGTTTTTTCTGTGTCATCAGACCTTCAGAGTTCGACTGGTATCAAAGCATTCCAAAAAGAATTTCCTAACAATTTTATAGATGTCGGAATTGCTGAAGCCAATATGGTTTCCTCTGCCATTGGTCTTTCTAAAACAGGACTCATTCCTATCGTAGACACCTTTGCTCAATTCGGAGTCACAAAAGGAAATCTTCCCTTTATCATGGCAGGTCTCTCACAAGCTCCAGTTATCGCTCTTTTTTCACACACTGGTTTCCAGGATGCTGCCGATGGAGCTAGCCATCAAGCGACTACTTATTTTGCGGCACTTTCAAGTATTCCTCATATGAATATTGTCAACTGCTCTTCTTCGAGTGAAGCTGATGCCCTCATGTACGAAGCGATTGTAAATTTTGCAAAAGAAAAAGAAGCAGGACGCACACCTAACTCTACAGTCTTTTTTCTTGGGCGAGAAAATCATCCTGTGAGTTATGTTGAAAATATTAAATATGAATGGAATAAGGCGAATGTTTTAAAGGTTGGAAGCGATGTCACCATTGTAGCTGCGGGCCCAATGCTTGGTAAAGCTCTAGAGGCTTCTGAACAATTAAAAACTCAAGGTGTAAATGCAACAGTTATCAACCATTCATTTATAAACCATGTTGATGTTGACACATTAAAAGAGTCCCTTCATAAAACTGGTGGGAAACTCATTACAGTTGAAGATCATCAAGTCATTGGTGGAATGGGGTCAATGATCATTCATGCTCTACACTCTCATAGAGTGAACTTCAAAGCTGTGACCTTGGGAATTCAAGGGGAATTCGGTCAATCTGCATACAAAGCGGATCAACTCTATGGGAGGTTTGATCTGTCTGCTAGTGGGATCGTTAAGGCTTACAAGTCTTTATGAAACTAAAAATTAAAAAGAAGTAATGGCCGTAATCCACGTTTGCTTTACTGAACTAAAAACTTTTGGGGTTGAACAAGCAGAATACCTGATGCGCTCTTTTTCAACTCCAAAAAATTTCGGTGCAGCTTGATTGGCTTGAGTGATAACTGAAACAGCTTCTGAGCTCACTACATTGTAATTGCCAGCATTGTCTCTATTTTTTCTTATCACTGTAAATTTATCATAGCCTTGCTCGATCATAAAACTCACCAAAAAATAAGATGAGCCACTTAAGGTTTGATTAGAAACACTGTCACTTGTTGCAAGATTACTACAAACAATATTCAAAGCTCCCGTCGTATCAGTGATGACGTCCTTAAAGTAATTTGGTCTTGAAACTTCCGCTACATACTCAAGGTCACTTGGACTGACATTAGAAATGGCCACATTAAATTCAAAAATATTAAATGGAGCAGTCTGGGTACAATTTGTGAGTTCTCCTCTTACTCTGAACTTTTCCTTCATATCTGTTACAGTTTCAAAAAGTTCTCTTTTATTTTTTAGAGCACCGCAAATGCGTCTACCGATTGCAACTTCCGAAGGTGTGTAGACTTTTTCTTTAGGAACTTTGACAGCTCCAAAACTTGCTATCTCGTCGGCAATCTGAATATCATTTTGTTTGCATGAAGTTAAAAATAGAGAACCAAGTAAACTCGTTGCTATGAAAAAAAAAGATTTCATATTCCCCACCTGAATAAATTGTCCTAAATTTAGCTTAATCGATTTTAGAATTCTTTTCAAATAAGGTGATTAGAAATCACCAGGTGCACATTGCAGACAAACGAGCTCAAGTTTTCTCCATCTTTCTACTACTGATTTTCTATCATCGATGACGAATAAAATGTCGAACTCTGATTTCACTTTACTTAAATACAACTCTTCCTTGATATCGTTGTCTTCTCTATGGTCTCTGGCGGGACGCATCAGCAAAAGATCGTAAGGCACTTGATGCTTAATAAGCCATTCGACAGTCGGTTTTCTGTGATCCTCACCTCTGCCTGTCACAAAGATTGTTTGGTAACCTAGAGCTCTCATCGCCTTAATGATCTCTAAACACCAGACATTCATTCTATCAAGATGCATGTTTTGATTAAATCCATCCCAATCTTTGGGATTTTTTAAAACAAAATGAACTCTATGTTCCACATCACATAAAGTTCCATCGAGGTCTACAATTATCGCTTTTTTCTTCCCAAAAAAATTCATGATTAAAATCTCAAAAAATTATTAAATTCATTTTTATAGAAGTTTAAAAGAAGCATAGACATGAGCACATTAAAAAATCCAAGTATTCCTAGGATGAAAGATAGCGAAAATGAACTGCCGTGGAAAATCATAAGTAAAATTGAAACCAAAACCATAGCGGCAGCATTCACAATATTATTGCCAGCAACGATCCTCGATAATTCAGTTTCAAAAGTTTTACTTTGCAATTGTGCAAACTGAGTCACCGTAAACATTCCTCCAAATAGAGAAAGAAGTAATAAATCAACAGAGGTGCGAAAGCTCAAATTGAGTTTGAAAAATTCTGCAATTGAAAGATGATTGCCTAACTCACTTGAAAAAGTTGAAGCTGCTTTGATGACATAAGCCAAATCAAAAATAACCAAAGTCATAAGAATGAGACTCAATGGAATTATGGAAGTGAAAATTCTACCCTTGCATATTTTTTCCAGGATAAAGGGACCTATCCCCATTCCCAATGTGAATGTAAAAAGCATGATTGTAGCAACGGCTTCACTGCCATGAAAAATATTTTTTGCAATTAAAGGCAACAAAGACAAAAGTCCTGCCCCCATAAACCAAAACCAGGATAAACCAATAATGAGATGGGCTCTTTCACTATCAATAAATATGAGTTTCAAAATATCGCGAGTGGAAGTAAAAAAATTCCAATTGACGTGGATAGATTCACTACTCATGGGCAGTTCTTTATTTTTTTGCGATTGCAACTTTCTTGCGTAATAGAGCCCAAGAAAGGCGATGCTTAAAAGTAAAACAACTAAAGGCCAATAATTATCATCAATACCTGCCGCAATTCCCCCTATGATAGTTCCCAACAAGATCGCTAAAAAAGTTCCTGAACTTATCAAGGCGTTGCCAAAAACTAAATGCTCTGTTTTCGTGTATCGAGGAATAAGAGCATATTTTATAGGCCCAAAAAAAGTTGATTGAAGTCCTAATAAAAAAAGAACAAAAATCATTAAATAATAATTTTGTAAAAAAAGTCCCAAAGCTCCTAAGAGGCTGATGAGAACTTCTGCTTCCTTGATTTTAATTGAAAGCCAAATTTTATCGAGCTTGTCGGCCAGTTGACCGCTAGTGGCAGAGATAAGAAAAAACGGCAGGATAAAAATTCCTCCACAAAATGCTACCATGGAAGCTGGTGACAAGCCAAAAAGACTAATGTTCTTGTAAGTGATGAGTAGGACTAGCGCGCTTTTAAAAAGATTGTCATTTAAGGCACCAAAGAATTGAGTCCAAAATAAAGAGTAAAGTCCTGTTGAAATTTTTTTCATTAGGATAATCCTGTCGAAGTTTTTTCATTTTGTCACGCCTAATCAATCACTCTTCGCTATTCAATGTCCCCAAAATCAGGCAGACTTAATCTCATGAAGTTATATCACTACGTTCATTGTCCCTTTTGTGTGCGCGTTCGTATGGGCCTTGGCTTTTTAGCTTTGCCCTATGAATCTGTCGTATTGCCCTATGATGATGAGGAGACTCCTCTCAAATTAACCGGCAAGAAGATGCTCCCAATTTTTGAGAGCGATGATGGCATCTCTCAAAACGAAAGTTTAGATATTCTTAAAAAATTAGATTCTAAAAATCTACTCAATTGGGATTTTTTAAAAAAGCATCAAAGCGAAGTTGATTCCCTCCTCAGCCTCATCTCTTCTCCTGTTCATTCACTAGCGATGCCTTATTGGATTTGGACTCCGGAATTTAACGAAAAATCCAGGCATTATTTTCAGTCTAAAAAAGAAATCAAAAGAGGCCCTTTTAAAATATTAGTAAAAAATAAAAACCAATTTACAAATGAAATTAAGAATATCCTAGAAAATAATCTCTTACCTCATTGCCAACCATTTTATAAGAATTCAACACTCTCCATCGTCGACATAATGATTGCTAGTCATTTATGGGGATTATTTATCGTTCCAGAATTTCAATTTGATAAAGAAGTATTAAATTATCTTCTGCGAATTCAAGCTTTAACAAAATTTAACTATCACGAAGATTTTTGGAATTAATGAGAATCTCATCTTAGATACGTTTTAAATAATACATCGAATATCACTGTCACTTTGCCAAAATTAGAATTTGCTTCTAGTTTGTTTTTTGAATGATGTTTGTGGTGAAGCTCTGCCGTATTGAAAAAATAATTTATAATTGAAGTGCGATAATTGATATTTGAATGCTCTAAGACCCCCGTAATGGCAGATAGACTCAAAATCAAGGTCGCAACTTCCATCGAGACTCTAAAAAGAAAGATGGGCATAAAATAGAGAAGAAACTGGAAAAACATATCTAAGTAATGAAAAGTTCCAGAATTTGCCCAGTACACCTTTTCAGCTCCGTGATGAACTGAATGGAGTTTTCTTAAAAATTTATTGTGATGAGAAAAACGATGATACCAATAAAATAAAAACTCACTAAAGAAAAAAGCAAACATAAACTGACCGATAAAACTCCAATGGTCGCCAATGGAATAAAGTTTAAAATGAGTATTCAAAAATAAAAGAACTTCTTTAATTCCAAAAGTAATCATTGGCAAAAGACCTAATGTTAAAAAAATGTCTTTTTTAAAATCTCTTTTATTTTCCAACCATTCGCGATTATGTGGAGACACTGATTCCAAAAAAATAATCGATGGTAGGATGACAAAAAAAGTGGCCATGGGAATGTAGTCCAGAGGGATAAGTTGAGAGTTTAAGATGAAAAGATGAGTTCCTATTCCCAGCACTAAAATAAATGGATAAATTAAATATTTAACCATTATTTAATTTCCATGAGTAAAGATTCGAACACCCCGCGATAAAAGAGTTCACGGTTTTTAGTTTGAGACAAATCAAACTCCGCTAAATAGCCATCTACTAGTAAGTGAGACCCATCTATAACTAGGCTTTTTTGGTTCTTAAACATATTCTTTGGAAGTCGAGTTTGAGTCACATCAATGAAGCCATCATTTCCGTAAGAATAGATATTCATTAATTGATTATAGATTAAGAACATTTGCAGCGGGGAAGATCTCTTACTCATTTTATCTGACATAATAGCACCAGAGACATTAATCGCGGGTATGTTTCCGAAATCAACTTTCAAAACTGGACGAAGATTTGCTTCTATTCTTTTATTTGAAATATAAGGCAGTGACCAAATTGTTTGCTCTCTATCATATTTTACAAATGAATCTGGAGATGGAAGTTTATTATCAATAATCTTTTCCATTTCAACCATACTCTTAATATCAAGTCTATCGCTTGAAAAAAATGTTCCTCCGAGCATACCTGACATGTTCATGAATCCAGCAATCTTTGATTTTAGTTGGGGATTTTCTAAGACGAGTTCTGCTGTAGCGATGAGGAGTTCCGGAGTCCCTTTACATAAACTCATTAAAATGTAGCGATCTTCTTTATTTCTTAATAAGTTTTTTAACTGTGGTTTTATGGATTCAATATTTTGTTCAAGTGGAGCATACGGGAATTTACTTAAAAAAATGACCTCAACTCCTAACTTTCTCACATCATCCATAAAGTTTTTTACATGAGACATTTGTTGTGAATAATTATCCGTATCCCAACCAAGTCCTGTGTTCACTATCACTTTTAAATGAGTTGGAATTTTTTGTTTTTTGCTCTTCTGGCGAAGAACATCTAAGACATAACTTTTGAAGGCAAAATTTCTAGGGTCCTTTTCTACGAATGCTTTGAATGCGCTTGCTGAAAAATACTCACCATATTTCATGGATATGGCTTTATTAACTTCAGTATTAAATACTTTGAGCCCTTGATCTTCTATTAATTCAGCTGGAGTCATTCCAAAAGACGCAGATGAGTGAATTGACAATACTAGAAGCGTGAGAATGGATAAAGCATTAATAAATTTCACGAAAACTCTCCCCTAACTTGTTATTTAGGAGCTGGTATAGCCTTTTTTTTCACTCGATGCTTTAGACGTGAAATATTTACTCTTTACAAGGCACTAAATAGCCTCGTTTTCTCTTTCTTTACCCCTGTATTTATTACCTTGCCCTCTCTCAATGATTGAGATTATTGGGGGCTAACTGTAGACTAAACGCTATGAGAATTCCTTTAATTGCACTCATTTGCCTATGCATGTTTTCGACATCCTCGTCGAGCATTGCCAGTGACATAATTCTCTCAAAATCAATTAAGCCCAAACTAAGATCTGGGATTGAACATGACTTAAATGTTCTTATGAATTTAAAATTTAATGAGCCAACATCACCGGAAATTTTATCTGTTATGAATTTAGATAAAATTACTAATGACGCTCTCAAAGGCTGGTTGGAAGAAAGAGTAAATTATGTAATCGAAGAAAATGCATTGAGTGATCTTAAACTTAAACTTAAAAAAGTAGTTTTTGTTGAAAGGGAAAATGTCATTTTTCCAACAAATACAACAACGACAAAAAATTCTGATCCTAAAGCAGAATTAGAGGCTGAAGATGATGGCTTTACAGTCATGTCAAACACCGGCGCTGGCCTCTATTTGGCCGGCAAAAGAGAAAGCAAAGTCTATGGTCTAAAAATTTCTCAAGGCTTCTTTAAAAAACCAATCAAAGCCCTAGCTGAATCTCCAAGAGTTGGAATCATTCAAATTGGAGAAGGTCTCTTTGCAAGGCAACTAACCATTAACAATGAAAATCCAAATGCTCTAGCTAATTCATTAAATCGCCTAGCGACTTTTTTTCATGAAGCTCGTCACAGCGATGGAAATGCCGAAAGCTTAGCTTTCATACATTCTCCATGCCCAAGGGGGCATGATTATGAGGGTGTACTCGCCTGTGACGAAAATCTCAATGGTCCCTATTCTGTAGGTGCCAACGTTTTAAAAGAATTTATTAAAACCTGTTCAACAGATTGCTCTGAAAGAGAAAAAGAAATGTTGCTTATAATCGCTCTAGATTCCTACGGCAGAGTTTTAAAAACAAATTCAAAAGGTCTCAAAACGACGAGCTGGGACGCAACTCCTGAATCCTTATAATTAAGTCATTTCAGGGCCTTATTTGATTTAAAGAGCAAAAATCCTTTTCCACCGAGCTTTTCACTAAAGTATTTACCCCTTAATACCGAAATGAAATTGTGATTAAACATCTAAAGGATGAATTAAATGAAAAAGAAAACATGTTTCTTAGTTCTTGCAATGACTGTCTCTACAATGGCCTCAGCATTCGAAATGATGCCTTTTGAAAGTGGTCATTCCTTTCAAACTGGTGCAATTAAGCTAGAAAGTTTCAAAGCCGATGGAAGCTTAACTGACAATGAGAAGGATTTAAAAATTATTAATTTAAATAAAATGCTCGAGCAGCAACAACGTATGTATGAAGAAAAAATTGCTTACCTTGAAGATGAATTACAAAAGTCAAAAGATCGCTTAGTTGAAAAATCAATTAATCATGATAAAGCTCAAGAGTTTCTTGAAAAAAGATTTGCTGAAGAGTCTGGTTTTCTAAAAAAGGAGCTCGTAGCAAAAACAAAATCTATGATGGAATACCAGAGACAAGTTGAAAAAATTAAACCAAGTGAAGATATGAAGAATCTTATTAAGATTAATACTGAATTAGCCCTTGAGTTGAGAAAATCTACTGACGATGCTGCTTTCTCGAAACTCAAAGGTGAGAACTTTGCTAAAAGCATTGAAAAATTGCCTACAACAGGTGGTCGTATGCCTGCTAGTGTTGACAAATAATCTCTCACAAACTTAAGTTATTAAAAAGGCAGGATTAATCTCCTGCCTTTTTTTTTGGTCACTTTTAAAGAAAATCTTCACTAATAAAAAATCCCTAAAAATCGCTACTAAATCCTCAGAATTAATTACTTTAGTTAGATTTTCGAATCTCTGATTGATGGTCTTTTTAAATACTTTAGAATGATTAAAGTAATAGAGTGATTTTGTCAGTTGCACGTCTTTTGATCTTAGAACAAAATCGCCCAAGCTATAAAGAATACCATTATGAGAACAATCTCAACCTTGGCCGTCTTTGGATTTCTAATTCTGTGGGGTGCGTATTTCTTCCTTAAAGACAAAAGGCAAGAGGTCACTAATCCTACCATCATTAAAACTGCACAAGTTGAAGAAGTCGTTGAAAAATCGCTTAAAAAGAATGGATCTATTCTTTCTAAAAAAAGAAAAGCAGATCTAGATAAAATCGGTGCAGTTATCAACGAATCAAACGTAGAAATCACTGAAGAAACTAAGAAAGAAATTAAGACAGCTAAAGCAGAGTTTAACGCAAAAGAAGCCTTAAAAGAGAAATTAGCGCTATTAGAACAGAGTTATTTAGATCGCAACAGCACTGTTAAAGACATTAAGAGAATTCAAAGTGATGTCGTGACTGTAAAAGGCTCATTAAAAAATGAACTTACTAACACCGAAAGATGGGACCCACGTTTTGTTTATTATTTAATGATTCAAGAAAATTATACCTACAATGAAATTAATCAAATTAAGTCTCTCTCAGCTAATGGATTGAGTAACGAAGAAGTTGAATACATAAATGAACTTATCCGTGAAGACGCTTTCATGCAAAAAGTAGCGGCCTTTAAAGCTCAAGGAGACATCAATCGAACCGTTGCCTCTTTTAAGAAATCAAGAGTCAAAGAAAAAGACGATTTTATCGATGAAGTTAACCCAGGCGTAAGTGCAGAAGATAAATTAATTGAAATGAATTATAACCAAGCAGAATAACCTATTACCTATCCCGAGGACAAGGACATGGACACAACGACGACTAAACAAGACAAAACTATGCAAGCATCAAAGAAAAGAATTCCTATTATTAGTTTATTACTTAGAGAAAAAAAGTTTTTAATTAATAATGATTTTCAGATTCAATTCATGGTCTCGTTGCTACTCATTTCGATTGTCTCAACTTCGATCATCTATCTTGCTAATGATTATTTTTTCCAATCATACATGCAAAGAGGAGTAGCACTTAATCTTCCTCCAGATCATCCTTTCTTTTTAATGATCCACGAGCAAAAAAAGTTTATGACAAGTGTTTTTCTCATCGTAGCGTTGAGCATTTCAAGCATGGCCGGAATTTGGGGATTATTTTTCTCTCATAAAATAGCGGGGCCACTCTATAGACTAGAAAAATATTTTACTGAAGCTGCTTTAGATAGTGATAAAATCAAACAAAAGATTTACTTCCGAGACAATGATTTTTTTCAAGAAGTTCCTGATTCAATAAATCGATTTATTGATAGTGTAGAAGTTGAAAAGCACAGAAACATTGCCGGATCTAAACTTCAAGAGGAAAAGACTCATGATAAAACGCATAGAGTTGCTTAATAAAAACTAATCATCAAACTCATGGAAATTAGATTTGATATTTGCTATTTCTAATTCATCAAATTCTTGTTGAACAGGCACTCCCCAAATGGGATCTGGCCAGGCTCGATCGGAAGTATAGCGGGCAATGACGTGAATATGAAGTTGCCGAACGATGTTACCCAGCGATCCAACGTTTAATTTATCAGGCCGATAATGAGACTTGAGAAATTCTGAAACGATGGTGATTTCTTCCATCAACATGACTTGCTCTTCATGATTCAAGTCTATTAATTCCACAGCATTTATTTTTCTCGGAACGAGAATGAACCATGGATTTTCTTTATCATTTTTTAAGTACAATGTACTCAAGGCCAAATTTTTTATAAAAATGGAATTTTCATCTATAACAGGATCTACAGAAAATTTTAAATTATTCATCAATTTACCCTTTATACTTTGCTGATTAAGGCTGAAGCCTGATTACATGCCAATCGTTGTTTGATTTGCTAAAGAATAATCTATCATTGAGGCGATAATCACCATAGAGAAAAAATTCAATTTCGTAAGGATCAACAAAATACCCCCCCCAACTTTCTGGCAGAGGAACTTCTTTACCTTCAAATTTTTTTATCGCTTCATTTAATTTGTCTTCTAAACTTTTTTTGTCCGCAATTGGTCGACTCTGCTGACTCACCCAAGACGCAAGTTGGCTTTGACGGTCCCGTGATTGAAAATAAAGATTTGATTCTTCAGCGCTCATTTTTGTGGCCTTTCCTTGAAGTCGCACTTGTTTTTTTGAAACATGCCAATAAAAAAGTAAGGACACTTCGTTATTATTTTTTATCTCTAAACCTTTGTGGCTTTCGTAATTGGAATAAAAACAAAGTTTACCTTCATTCATTCCTTTAAATAAAACTGTTCTGGAATTTGGACGATTATTCTTAAAATCTATCGTAGACAAGGTCATGGCCGTGGGGTTTTGTTCAACCTT
>Ga0213919_1000488_pt1 | contig 17384 bp, 35 predicted proteins | sample McNCre317MG_FD_161056 | JGI IMG/M metagenome (GOLD analysis project Ga0213919, IMG submission 161056) | Freshwater microbial communities from McNutts Creek, Athens, Georgia, United States - 3-17 MG | ecosystem: Environmental > Aquatic > Freshwater > Creek | place: USA: Georgia | collected... | reverse complement strand
GTAGATGATTTCGATGCACAGCTCCTGGGCCATGTTCAATTCATACTGCACCCCGCGAGACTCGCGCCAACCGATCAGCTGAAGAACGTGGATTTGTTCCGCGCGCCTCATCATTGTGTTGTTGAAGTCCTTCCAGAATTTGTAATCACCGGGAAGCTTCAGTTTGCGGGAAAGGGGATGGCAATAATAGATGGGGGAGAAGGCGACGAGGCGCTGACGAAAGCACGCAGCAACGTACTCTTCGGCCATGGTGAACCGATGGTCCTCGACGATGGGGTTCTTATGTGAGTATGGTGACGCGACATAGATCATCAGTCTTCCCTCTTAATCGTTTCTTTATGCCGCATGAATTTCCATGAAGCCTCGTTGGTGTAGATGGAGCCGAGGAAGCCGAGACCTTTTTCCATCTCGGGCTGAAGGGAGTGGTGTAGGAGCATGGTGTCGTTGACGTGTCCGCCGATCTTGATGCCGTAGTTGCGCCAGAGATGCTGCATGTCGTAAAGGAAGTTCTGTCCAATCTTTGTGATCGACCTCTCACATTGGCGCTTGCACCACAGAAGAGCCTCGACTTCTTCTTCTGCGGTGCGCCAGTATGATCCGTCCTTCTGCACTGCATCAGTGAACGGAACGACAATGCCCAATTCTGGTGAGGTGGCAAAGCCAATGCACGTTATCATCGTGCCTGAGGTTTCGATGTCAACCGACAGCGATGATGCAGGAAGAATGTGTTCTTGCTCGAAATGCATAAGGTCATCCAGAGTGGGTTCAATCCAGATCGACCTCTGCGGGCGACGAATCTCGGGAAACTTGAGTTCTTTTGAAAGCTTGTCGATGTCCGCAAAGAGTACTGGCTTAAGTGAGTACTCGCGGAAGACGGCGGTTGGATGGTAGGTTGGGAAGACCTTGAAGGGACGATGCCCGCCAGTGTAATACAGAGGAGTACCGCGGAACTTCTTAATGCCAGAGGTACGGAGAAGCGCCCATGCGGCGACGTTGCCGAGGGCGAGAATGCAGGTGGGGTTTGCATTTCTGATTTCCTTATGAAGCCGAGCGAGTTCCGGTGCGAATTTCGCGGGGCAATACTTGTTTGGAAAGAGAGGGGGAAGACCGGCAATGCCTTCCCCCTTCGTCACACATGCGGACTTCAGATCGGCAATACGCCGATTGAAAACGCAGGTGATATGTGCATCATTCATTTCTATGCCCTTGGTGGAGAGCATGAACCGGAGGAACTTCCCAGCGGAACCGGCCAGCGGACGTCCTGCATTTTCGTCTTCTTCTGACCAGTAATCGCTAACAATCATAAGCATGATATGGGTAGTTCTCCCGGCGAACGATATGGTTAAAGACTTTCGTTAAGGCGCTGAACGGCAGTGTTGATGCGATCGATCATCGCACGCTGCTGGTTCAGTGCCCAGATCATCGTGACGACGATGCCTTGTTCAGGTGGGTTGCGGTCGAGGTCCGGCACCGGAGCTGCGCCACAGAACTTGTAGACCAGATGCTCGACTTCATTCATGGCGAACTCGAGCTTCTGGTTCACGTCCATCACGTTGCTGGTGAAGTTGTTGGATGGTGTTGGCGCTGTCGGAGTTACGATAGCGCCAAGAGGTACCGGCTTGCATGTCTTGTTTGTAAGTTCTCGCATGGTGTTAGCCGCCCAATCCTGCATCACGTACTCCAGCTGCGTTGAGGGTAACGGCTTCGGTTTCCGCTTTCGGCTCGTTGCCTTTGGCGATTTGCGCGTAGCCCGCGATGTCCGTCCAGTGATCTTCATAGCTTGCGTCTCCTGCAATGATGCGGCCGATCTTGTGGAGGATCATCTCCAAAGCTTCCGACTGACGTGGGGTGAGTGGGGGTTGGTTGCGGGTGAACCGCTGGTAGATTTCATCATTCGCTACGCCCTTCAGGCGCTGCGTGATGCGGGCATGGTCCTCGAAAGAGCCGTGTGTTTTGTGCCGCTCTTCGAGGGTCTTGGTCAGGTCAGAGTTCATCATTGAAAAAGTGCTCCTTTGCACGGTTGAAAAATTCGAGGTTTTGTTCGAGGCCGAGAACAACAGACGCGCCGCGTAACTTCGCAGCTTTGAGTGCGTTCGCACTGCCGGCGGTGGGATCGAGGACCATTGAATACTGGTCAACAAACATCTCCATGAATTTGGTAAGCATCGCCACAGGTTTTTCGCTCATGTGGATTTGCTTGGTTGTGGGGGAAGACACTACATTAGACACTGCACGAATGATTTTCCGGTCGCCCCGAGAGGCGATCAGACAGGTTTCGTATATACGACGTGGACCTCTGGAGGGGTCTGGAAGTATTCCCATATTATCAGACTTGTGCCAGATAAGAGGGAACCTCTGGACGTCCCAACCCATCTCGGAAAGCTTCTCGATAGTCGGCTGGTAGAAATCCATCGAGAACCAGAACATGAGGTGCGCGGACTCAGCGACCACATTGTCCATGCTGTAGGCGAGGGAGTCAAGAAGCTTCCAATATACGTCCTCTCCGTCTGCGTATCCGCCGAAGGCGGCCGCTGCTCCTTGATCATGCTTGTCAGCATTGACACCGTAGGGGAAATCGCAATGGATGAAGTTGAACCTCGCGCCGGTGTAGGTTCTAACCCACTCGTTAAAGTCGGCATGGAGTAATGGTGCCTCCTTCTTTTCTGGAACCTCTCCGGTCACGGCCTCTTCGACCTTGGCGATTACGGAGTCCCGCTTGCGTTCGTTCTCCCGCGTGACGATGCCCTTGGCGACAGAAAATTTCGGAGCCTCGCTGATCCGTGTGTTACCCCGGATGATTTCCTGGGCAATGGATCGCTTCTCCGAGACGTTGGATTTCGTCATACCGAGGGCCGAGGCGGTCTTGTCCGCCGTCCATGTGGGATCAGACTCGGACCGAAGCTTATGATATTCTTCGACTGCGAGGCACTGATCTTGCCATGACAGATCAACGCGGCGGACGTTCTCCTCGAGTTCGAGAAGATGCAATGATGTGGGGTCGAGGTCTTCGACGAACTGCACAGTGATGTGAGTCCAGCCGAGTTCCTTCGCCGCAGTCAGTCGGCGTTCGCCCGCAATCAACAATCCCTCACGGGTGATGGTGATCGGATTGATCTGGCCGACGGCGTTAAGGGACCAAGCGAGTTCCTTGATCCCTACGAGTTCCTTGCGTTGACGCTTCTCACGGTCGAAGGTGATGGAGTCAACAGGGAAAGATTGAAAATTTCCTGATGTCATGTTCGCTCCTGGAGTTGAGGAAGGGGAGAAGACTGAAGTCCTCTCCCCCAATGGATCACTCGATCGGAGCGGTCTTGCCGACTTCGTTGTAGAACAGCTCGGCATCGTTCTTGTCCGCACGCCACTTGACGTAGACAAGGCACTGGCAGTTGACGGAGTTGTTGATGAGTTCCTTCAGCTCCGTCTCCGGCCCTTCCTCGATCAGGAGATGCTTCGTGAGGAAGTTCTTCAGGTTGAACAGGGTGCGCTTGAACGCCGCCTCGTCATCCTTGGCGAACATGAAGCGGTGACGAAGGACAGACTGCGGGCCGAGGCCGCCGTATTCTGCGAGGGCTTCAGTGTCCACATCATCCTGCGGCGCCTGGAGGCGAAGCTGGAAATCGAGCACGTCCCACTTGCCGTCGCCGATAGTCTCGATAGCGGGCACCTTGGTGACGATGGCCGAGTAGGTTCCGATCGGGATCAACGGGGGACGTTCGATAGAGTTGGACTTAGTGTTGAGGGCTTCTGCAAAATTAACCATGTGGTCAAAGTTCCTTGAGTTTGTTGAACAAAGTTGCAAGTCCTGTGCCTAGGGGTAGTTCAAGATCAACCTTAAACGGCGCAGGGTTTTTAAGGTCGATCATCGTAGTCGGACCAGTAACGATGGTCCGCTTCACACTTGCGCCCTGCCCGGAAGACCGGGCGAGGACCATAGTGTTGAAGTAGGTTGGCACCATTGGGCCGAGGGCTTTGCCGATGGTGTTGGCATAGCCTCGAATGGTGCCGTCGATTTTGTTCTCGATAAACTGAACGTGAGCAATGATGACCACGTTAGCACGAAATCCTTCAGATGTCAAGAGCGAAAGCACGTTGTCCACGGCCTGTTGCGCGGTGTGATACCACTGCCTGGGTTCTTTCGCGCCGGGGTTCATTCCCTTGGCCCACTCGAACGCTGCCTTACCAAGGCCCGTAAGAGAGTCAACCACAAGAATGTGGTTATCGCCCCATTCAGATGGCACTGTCTCATCGTCCCACTTGTTGAGATACTTGATAGTATTAACCAAGGCTTTGGGGACACCTGCGACCATCGGCCCTGTTGGACCAGCCTTATACTGATCGCGGAGCGTGATGTAGTCCACGTTCTGAAGCTTGTCTGGACAATCCCGCTTGGCAAATTCTTTGAGTACGTCCAGCCCGTTATCATAATCGAGAACATGGAGCTTGTATCCTGCTGCTACAAGTGAGACGAGGGAACCGGTTTTCCCGGTGCCGGAGTCACCGAGGTAGAGGAGTTTGGTGAATTTTCCTGAGTGGTGTTGGTCAAGCTTGGGCAAAGGATGATCCTTCCGAGGGAGTTGGGCATGATGTTGCAGGGAAGATTGCGGAAGTGTTCCCACCGCCATGAGGTTCGTAGTATCCAACCGTCAGACTGGAGCATGAAGTAATATCCGAAGATGTCGGCGTAAAGCTCATCACCGATAACATAAAGCGGGAAGGCTTTGACTTGGCCGTTATCTACGCAGACTACTTCCGCGACGTCGAGACGAGCTAATTCTACCTTCTTTCGAGCGGGTTCCATGCCACCCCCTGCGTGAAGTCGGCCTTCAGGAATGGTTTGCGCTGAGAAGGTGATTTGGAACAAACGGCACGAAACTCACAACCACCGTAATTGCCGCAAGAAGACGCATTCATGGGCAGAGGTTCATCTGCGGAAATGTACTTGTTGATTATATTGATGAGGTCCATCGCGCCGTCATACCACTCATCAAGTTGTTCCTTTGTGCGGAAAGAAAAACCACGGTCGAACTTGGTTCCGCCGACGAGGATTTGCGCCGCATCGATTACGACACCTGCAATGGGGATATTGTAGATGGCCTGACCGGCGAAGGTGTAGAGGGAGAACTGAGTATCGGGAGAGAACTGATCGAAGAACCGCTGCGTGATGACGGAGGAAGTAGTTTTGTTATCCGCGATGTAGATGTCTCCATTATCGCACAAACGATCAAGGTGTCCGCAGAAAAGAATGTCATCATCAACTGCAAGGGTGAAGGACAATTCCGCCGCGGCCTTGCCGTCAGGAAGAATGACGGTCTTGAGGGAGTCTTCGGCGAACTCGTCGATGTACCAGATGATTGAACGGATCAGAGTCTCGCGCGTCTTGGAATTGTCCATCGAGTCCCACGGCTTACCTATCGGAACTCCATCTTTGGAGCCAACGATTTCCCAGGTTTCGGTAAGGGCGAGAAGGACAACGGACTCGAGGGCGCTGTCGAGGTCTAGACCTTCAGCACGCCAACGATGATAGCGCTCAAGCGCCTTGGCATAGTGGCCTCCGAAAAGAAGGTGGACTGATTTGCGATGGGGTTGCCATCCTTCAATCATCTTGTATTGAAAATACCTGGGGCACTTCTCGGCAGACTTCAGCATCGTGCTGTCCCACGCGAAGAAGGTGCCGTCAAGTCTACGATTTGTCTCGGCCATGATTGGTCTCCGTTATTTCGCGCATCAAATTTACCTTGCGCCGTAGGCGGTCCAGCTTGTGCCAGTAATCTTTGGCTGGGGCAACCTTGTCCCGGCCACATTCTTTCAAAAGAAGTTCGACGGCGAGGACTTCGGCCTCGTATTCCTTCTCGATCTTGTCGAGGGCTTTGTCGAGTGCCTCGGCGATCTGCTGGTCAAATGTCGAGGTCATCGGATTTGACTGCATTCGCCAAGGCCATCGACTTGGCTGGTGCGGGCTTTACCTTGCCGGCGAGGGTGCCGCCGAGGTTGAACTGCTTGCGCTTCTCCCGATAGGCGAGGACGATGGCACGAACGTCGTCCTTCGAAAGTCGGAGAGGATCACGCGAAAAGAGTTCGGTAAGATCAGACATCAATATCACCCTTGATTTGTGAAGTGTCCACTGCGGGATCAACTTTCTGGATATAAGTGCGGACGATTGTCCGAATAATGTAGGCTGCGCCGACGTCAGGATGAAGGGCCTGAATTCTGGCGTAGTCGCCATCGAAGAGCTGGAGCGTGTGCTTCTGGAGTGCTTCCTTAGACTTTCTCATTGTTTACTCGCTTGACGATCCAAAGATCAGTCTCTGGGTTGAGAGGGGAAATGATGAAGGAAAGATCAGCGAACTCCGGTTCGGCACCGCGCAACTTATAGAGACGCTCCCGCAACTTTTCGGGATTATCCGACTTGAGGATAATACCAAACTGAGTAGCGAGAGCGTCGTAGAGGAATTCCTTCATTAGAAGAAGTCGTCTTCCTCATGGGCACCGGCAAGTGCCGTTTCGGCGACCTGGACTTCTTCGATCTTGAGGATGACAGTTTTGGGCGCGAGGCCCTCGACGGTGCAGCGGAAGTTCCGCTCCTCGTCCATCAACGGGGCGAGTTCGATGGCGACTTCCTTGGCAACGTAGCCGATGTGGATTTGTGTCTCGGGGTCGAGGACCATGATCGCGTTCGGATCATACTGGTTGCCGGGTTCCCGCTGGAGGTGCAGAGTTTCATTGCCCTGGAAATTATTGACAAGGTTCTTGGCCTCAATGGGGCGGAATGAAAGGCCGCGAAGGTAGGCTGTGAATTCGGTCATGTGGGGGTTCCTTGGTTGAAGGGAAAAGTTCTCGCGGGTTCTGTTTCCTCCCCCGCGAGAACTACTCAAACCTTGGCGGGGCAACCGTTACAGTTTGAATTGGATAGACCCCGGCGAGGAACGGGGTGGGTATCTCACGCCGGGGCCTCTTCTCATGCGGCAGCATGAGGTTCCATACGCGCCTTACGCCTGGCCATCTCTTTGGTTCCTTGATGGGGCATGTAGCGCGAACGTGGCTCCCAACACTTCCACCGCCCAGTACGAAACGGAAGGGGAGTGCGACGAAGCCACGGATGAGCAAACTGGAAGCGAATTGTCATCATTGCTCCTGAAGAAAAGCCCCTACCGAATTGGTCTCGGCAGGGGAAGTTACGGTGCTCTAGGGAGGACACACCGCTGCAAACTGTGGGCGGAAGGAAGGAGACCAATCCAAAAACCTTCCGCCCCGGCGACACGACTTAGAGGTCGGTGTCGGCGCTGATGTCCAGCGTCTTCTTCTTGTCGTTGACGCGCTTCTTGGCGATCTTGAGCGTGTCTTCCTGGCCAGCGATCTTCTCCACCGAGGCGTCGTACTTGGCCTGATTGCCCTCGATCTCGAGGTACTTCTTCAGGGTGAGGCCGAACTTCTCGGTGATGCGGGCCTTGACAACTTCCTTGGCGATCTTGATGGCCTCGGCCTCGATCGGATCGATCGGGGTGCGAGCGGTCGTCATGGAGAACTGGTAGGACGCATCGTATTCGGCCAGGGCGGTGCGGACGGCGGCGATGGCATCAGGGGTGCCGGCTTCGAGGGCCTTCTTCACATCGGCGCGGAAGTTGTTGCCGATGTTTTCGGCGCGCGTCTGGTTCAGAACCTTGGCTTCGGCCTCGTTGAGCGTGTGGCCTGCGGCGTAGGGGGCGGTGACTTCGAAGGCTTCACCGGAGATCGAGATGGTCTTGGTCATTGGAGTTGGTTCCTTTGGGGTTTAAAAATTGACGGATTTACCGACACACACATAATGCCTAATCTCGAACGAAAAGGCAAGGATTATTTTAGAGGAGGATGGATATGGGCCGTTCGTTGGAAGAACCACCCATATCCGAAACTCAGAAGAATGTCACCCATGCCCAGGCGATTGTATAAATCGTACTGATAAGGATTAATCCCGCAGCAGTGTTCCAAAGAACTTCCTTCACTCTCCTGCCTCATCGAAGAAGGTGTCCGAGGTGACGTAGTACATCTTGTCCTTCGATCGGGTCTGGATGACGTAGAGAAGGTTCTTCTCCTGCCCGTCCTCGATCTTGATGAGTTCCCGGTCGAGGACGAACACGGTGTCGAACTCCAGCCCCTTGGACTTGTGCCCGGTCATCAGTTGGATAGAGCCTTGGGAGTTGAAGAGGTGTTCGGCATAGGCGAGGGCATCGCCCAAGGTTTCGCCTTGATCGAGGAAGACGCGGAGACAAGCGGCCTGATCCCAGACCTTTGCCTTGTTGCGAGTTTTCTTTTCTTTCTCGGTGATCCATTCGGAAAGCATTCCAATGGCCTGTTCGCGAGGAAGGTCTGACTTGCCGAACTTCTTCATGACCTTCAGCAGGTATTTGCCGATGTCGTTGCCGATGATCTGCGGGTAGCGGCCGTTCTTCAACAGCTTGATTGCCATTGAAAAGAGTGGAGCGTTGTTGCGGCAAATGATCGCGGCGTGCTGCGGAACGGTATCAGCGGCCCACTCGGTAAGGTGCTTGACCTCTCCGTCCTTCGCCCAGTCGGCCCACTTCATGTGAGGTGCGCGCCACTGAGCTTCCTTCACCACATTCTTCGGGCAGCGGAAGGAAATGGAAAGGGTGAAAGGCTTCATCTGGAAGTCTTCTTGCAGTTTGGTCATCGAGTCTTCGTGCGCCCCACGGAAACCGTAGATCGCCTGATTGGGATCGCCCACGGCAATGAGGCGGCGCTTGCCGACCAGCTTTCGCAGTGTCATGTGGTTCAAGGCGGAAAGGTCCTGGGCCTCATCGATCAGCGTTGTAGGGAAGGTGTCGAACATGGCGGGGAAGAGGGTGGGCATGAAGATTTGATCGGAGAAATCGATCTTTCCTTCGAGGGCCATCTTGATAGAGACGAGCGTTGCCTCACGGACGAGCTTCTCTTGAAGCGCCGAGGGCATGTCTTCGATGTGACCGAAGAACTCCTCGCATTCCATCAGTCGCTTCGCGTTTTTGAAGTGCCCGGTTGGAATGTAACCGCAGGACTTGCCCATCTCGATCAGCTTGAGGGTGTCGGCGAATTCTTCATACGCCAACTCCTGTTCCTTCTTGCCGAGTTCCTTGACGAGGTTCGTAAGGATGTTGAAGTTCTTGTCCTTCTCGAGAATGATGCGCTTGCCTAGACATGCGGCCCAAGTGCGATGGCCCAGGGAATTAAGGGTCATGGGCTGGCAGGTCGGGGGAAGGCGTTCCTTCATCTCGTCTGCGATTTTCTTGTTGAAGGCGAGGCAGAGCATGGGCTCGTTGACGGCCTCGGCGATCATAACGAGCGTACTGGTCTTTGCCGCACCGGCGAGGGCCATGACGATGAGGTTCTCTTTCGTCTCCTTCGCGGCGTCTATGATGGCTTGTTGTTCAGCTGTGGGGGTGTGCTTAACATTTGTCATTGAGATATTCCTTGTAAAGTTTCATAAGGTTGTTGTAGTTTGATTGTATTTCTATAGCTTCTGCGCGAATATGATTAGGGGTGCAAGTATCGCTTATTATTCGATTAAGCGCAGCATTACCATATCGCGCTTGACCAATAATTCCGTATCGTAGCCAGCGCGCTTTTCGTTCTAAGGCTACTTGATCAGGGGATTTTTTGCCTTTAGACATTTGACATCCTGATTGAAAGGGTTACGATGGTGAAGTCTTCGACCTTACGCGGCGGGCCAAAGGGAGGAGTGTAGAAAGCACCGAATTGTTCCTCGCCGTTGGACCGAATGCCTTTGCAGTACTCAGTGATGTAGCGTTTGGCGAGACGCTTGGACTCAAATAGACGTGGGGGAAGGGGGTCTTTGTGCTTCGCCCGCTTAGGTGGGCTGTTGAAGTCGTAGTAAGTTGATCCTGCCCGAATGAAAGGGAAGAGGGAGGAAGAAGGAATGTGATAGACTCCGTAGAACTTCATAGGTCAAGACCTTCGGTGTTGATTTCGTTGATTGGAGTGGCTTTGTTTGTTTCGAAATCGAAGGAAAAGAGCTGCGGCTTCGGGCGTTCGCGCTGCGGGGGATGCTTGACGTCTGGAACAGCTTCATTAAGTGCCCGCTGTGTACAGACATCAACGAGGTTGTATTCGTGATCTAAGATGGCCCAGGTGTCATCGTCGATCTTGAGAATTTTAACTGTGGGTCCGGTGAACTTATGAACCTCGACGTGCTGCCGCCACTTATCAAGAAGGCTATTCATCTTCCCGCTTCCTTTCAAACTTTCCACACCAGTGATTATCGGAAGTGATCGGCCAGGCGGTGTCGCGGACGCCGTAAAAAAAGACTTGCGGCGGATTGATGCGGCATGTTCCTGTCGATTGCGGATTGTTCACATAAATAGCGCACCAGAAGGTGCAACGATCACAGCGTTTACCTGTGCGATCAAAGGTCATCATCCACCTCCAGTCCAAGTTTCTTAGCGAAGTTAAAGGCGAACTTCTCTGCCTCTTCGAGTTGAACTTCCGGCGCGATTGCCAGCGGCTCGATGACGGTGCCGTCATGAGTCGTTAGCTTGCCGACAACATGCTTTCGCTCGATGATGACCTTTGGCCCGTCGAGGCGAAGCATAAGATCGGCATAGACATCACTGCCGGAAAGACGGCGGAAGTAGTAAGCTTCCTGTCGCCACCTAACCGCTGCCTCGCGGGAAGGAAGCGTAAACACGCACTTGGCATGGGGAAGCGCGGCGTCGAGGATTTGCTTGACGTGCGCGTAGGCTGTTGGGTTTTTGGGAAGGGGCATTAGAGGTCCAACTCCACATCTGCGCCGGGGAGAGAACGAACGAGTTCCTCGGCTTTGCGTTTCTTTATGAGATCGATCTGGTCATTCAGACTGATCGTGGATTGGATCGGCGCACCCGCTTGGCCGAGTTTCGATCTGCCCATCTTCCTCTCAACGAGGATTTTGTAGATCAACTCGGCGGTGCGCCCGACCGGGCGAAGGACAAGGCGATAGCCATCAGCTTCATCACTGATGACCATGCAACCGTGATTGTCGAGGTCAATTTGCACTTGCGATCAACTCCAGAAGTTTGCCAAATCCCCACAAGAGAAGGGGAACGAGAATAAGGGCGACCGGGACGCTAAGCGCCTCGATCAGCCCATCGCGAGGGGATGTCTTTTTCAAATCTCTTTCCGCCGCACGAATAACGCTTCACTCACAATGTCGAAGCGGCGAAGCCAGATGATTTCGACGTGGCTTTCTTCGATCGTCAGACCTTCCTGCTTGAATATCTCCCTGACATTCAATTTGAATTCATGACGAACTGCGTCGATTTCAGTTGGAAAAAGAATTCCATCCACTGTCTTATAGACTTCTACCTTCTCTGCCATTCACTTGATCCTTTTCATCATATCGACGATGAGGTTAAGATACACATGCTGCTGATCGCGAGTGCAATCATTAACATTATGCTCGAGATGGGTCCATTCTTCCACGAGCGCCTTGGCGAGCATGTCGGGATGAGCCTCAAAGGCACGGTCGGTCAGAACACAGCGCTTCTGTTTCAGGTCCGCCATAGCGATCATCTCGACATCTATATCGCGGACCTTAGCATAGACGATGTTGAACGGTTCGTAGTTGATGCCGCAATCGGCGAGCTTCTTGAGCAGCGGGTCAAGCTGCTCTTGGTAGCCGATGGGCCAATCGAGGACTTCGTACACATCGTCATACGAAACTTCGGTTTCGATCTTCTTGATGCCGAGGCGAACAAAGATGGAAAGAAACCAGTCATCGAGCCACAGAACACGACGGGTGCCTGCGATCTTCGCCACCGAGTCCTTGTTCTTCTTGTTGCCGACGAAATCCCAGGACTCGTAGAAGGCCCGTTGCAATGCGTTGGCTCCGACTCCGGCCACGGTCCCGTAGTAGTTCATCGTGTACCATTCCATCGTCTTCCTGTCGAGGTTGGTCAGGAGCTGGCGGAAGACCCGAACGTCATCGCAGCACTCGAGAACGCGGAAAACTTCATAGGTCGTCGCCATTGACTTGATCTTCCGCGACTCGGGAAGTTTGATGTCGTGGAAGTCGTAGCTGAATTGGCCGGGCATCTCCCGGTCCTCACAAATCCAAACGCCCCGGCGGAAGTAGTTCGTCGTGGACTGCGCGAGGATGCGGCCGTACGGCGTTTTAGCGAGTGGTTCGACATCATGGACAAAGAAAAGGTTCCATGACGTGAGTATAGCCTTCACGGTGCGATGCTCGGTGGAGATAGCGACTGTTGTGGTGCCTGGCGAGAGTTCGATTGCCTGGGCGATGGTTTTCTTCCCGTCACCCTCGTCGATTGCGTTGGACCAAATCTCGCGGATCGCGTCGCGCACGGTCCACTCCGGTCCGGTGTTCGTCGTGATCGAGGTACGAACTCCGTCGATCACCAGAACACGAAACTCGGTGTTGCGGAACCGTTCGATCTCAGTGGTGATGATGATTTCGGTGAGGCCGGAATAGATTTTGAAATCAATTCCCTCACGAATGAGCGTGGCAAGTGCGTACTTGAAGCCGGAACCAAACTTTCCGATCTGGTCGCCGGACTTGGTGGAAGCGCCGAGGAGGGAAAGTGCGCCCCGTTCGATTTCGCCCTTGTTCTGAAGATAAAGCATTAGTTGGTCTCCTTATTGCTTTTCGAGTTCGTTGATGAAGTTGATGATTTGCTTCCTGTGTTCCCAAAGGAAGCAGATTGAGTCCTCGTTGTAGTGCCCCATGACATCCATAAGGAATGCGCGGAATTCAGCGAACTGAGCGTCTTCCTTTCGCGCAAAGACTTGGCCTTGGGCTTCCCAATGTTTGACGAGTACCTCCTTCACGATTTCACCGTGAAAATGACAGTTTCGTTTTCAACAAAGTACTTGATATTCCCGGAGAGAAGATCGTCGGTCACTGCGGGCGGAAGGGAGTAGGACGATGAAACGATCTCGCGGATACGCTTCCGGTCCTTCTTGAAGGCGTAGCCGTTGATGGCCCAAGCGATGATGCCTGGGGTGTGGACGAGATTGGACGATTGGAGGCGATAGGTCTTCATTCTTCGCTCCTCATGATTTCGCGGGCCGAGGCATAGCAGCTGGCCGCGTGTTTCTGGCACATGGCGACGAGGCCGAAAAGCCCGGCATCGACGTAAGTTCTGGCAAGATCGTGCCAGTCCCGTCCGGACTGTTGGAATGCGCAAGCATTCTTCAACGCTCGCTTTCCGATTGGATTAACGTACATTTAGGTCTCCTTTGGGACTTGCCCACACGCCACCCTCGAAAGGATGGCGGTCAGGTTTTCCCCTTATCGCTTCACCGCGCGGCGAAGGTAGGAACGAACTTTGCGCCACTTTTTGGGCGCGGTCTTGTACTTCGTCCTGCGGCGATGGGCTTTGACCGTGACGTAGGTATGCCGCATTACATCGTGCTCCCGAATTCGGTGCCGAGGGTCCGGGCCGCTGCAGCGCGGGCATCGTGTTCCGCCTTCAGCTTCTCCAGCTTGCGTTCCAGTGCCTTTGCCGCGCCTTCGTAATCGCGGGCCTTGAAGGACTGTTCGCAGAGTCGGGCAGCGGTCGCCATCATGCGCTTGGGCGTCCAGCACCTGTTGACGATCATCTTGTGCCGGGCGTAGGTCCGAAGTCCGACCTTCAACGCAATCATCTGATAGATTTCCGGTGACATCGCATTTCCTCCGTTAGTGGGCGATTTCCAAGAGTCCGAACGACATTCCTGCGGCAAGCCAAAGGCAAAAATAAACGCCGAGGCCGATGAGGATGATCGCAATCCCTTCCGCACGATCACGCGACATTGCCGCGCTCCGCGATAAGGTGGGCTACGGTTTCCGTCTCGGTCTTTCCCGTCCGCTTTGAGTGCATGTCGATCAAATCACGCTCCAGCTTCTCAAACCATGTCGCCACGGCGGGAGAGTAGAAGAAGCGGACATTGCCAAGCGGCGACTCTGCCTCGAAGCGCGGGGGATTGGAAAGAAGGTATTTCATCGATTGGTCTCCTCTGAGGTTGCGACTCACTCACGAACGGAGTGCGCCGTATTCATATAGTATCATCTCTCGTTTGAAAATGCAACCTAATTCTTCCAGTTACGATATGGTTCACCCATCCCCTTCCCTCATTTGAGCGATGATTTCCCCTCATTCACCTGATTTGAGTATGTGCGTCGATTGCGTGTGGCTCAGACGGTGCGAATCACCCATGTTAAGAACTGTCGTCAATCTGTCCCAGGTTCGATCTGGCTGGTTCTTCTTCAGTCTTATTAAAAAATATATATTTAAGAAAGGGGAGAGACAAAAACCTTGCGAACTAACTGTATAACACTGTGGACGCGACTCAATCGAGTTTATGATATGGCTGGTTCGCCCAAAGAACCGCCCATATCCAAACTGGAGCTGGCTCGTTCGGACCGCCACGGACGCTCGCAATCGACAAACATATTCAAATCAGGCAAATCAGGGATAATGGCTTTCAAATGAGGGAATGGCCCTGGACGCCCATTAGACGCGCGGGGGCGGCGATCTTTCGTCCGGGCATCCATGTGGCCCAGAACGCAAAAAACCCGCCACGGCGTGACTGTGTGCCGTGGCGGGTCTATGGGTATTGAGAGTTATTCCCGTATCAATCCATCAAATGCATCTGCCGCTTCAGACTTGATGATTTTCCACGCCATTGGCGACTCGTCGCACCATCCACCATTACGGCTAAAATCCATGATGCGCCACACTGACTCATAGCCTTTCGGCAAATCTGCCTGAATATCAGCCAATTCTTGCCGGACTGTTTTCATGGTCAAATGTGCAGTTACGCCGATTGGATAACGCGAAGTATCATCCATACCGGACGCGCGTATAGTTCTGTAAAGCAGAAACATGATAGGTCTCCTTTTCGGCGGGATTGCCGCTAGAGCCGCGCGCATAACCAAACGCGCGGCTCCGGCAGAAACCCGGCTTACAGGCTCAGATCAAGGCTCGCTGCAAGCTTGGCCTTTTCTTCCTCATACTTTTGCGCTGCTTCCATCTGAGCCTGGACGATGGGGCGAAGCGCGGCCTCGTTCTTGGCGAACAATGCATCCAGAACGCTGGCTCCCTTATCGTCATGCTCTGCCAGTTCCTTGCGGCGCTCTTTCGTCAGAAGGCTCAGAATGTGGCGACGCGCAAACGTCGTGAAGCTGTCAACCTTTGCCTTCCGTTCACCACTCTGCCCGCGCAATTCGCCATTCATCATGGCTCCAAGCTTGAGCATGGCCTTCTCGCGCTTTGCCGCGATCCAAGCCTCGTCGCTCTCATAATCTTCCCGTGTGATGCTGGCATGGCAATCTTGCAGAATGTTCTTAAGCCCGATCATAAACACATGCTGGTGCACATTTGCGTGCCCGATTAGCTGCGTGACCTGTTCCGCCGAAAGCTCAAAGGCCACGTTCTTGCCAGCGTCAAAAGTGATTGCAAACATTTTAGGTCTCCTTGTTGCGGCGCGGAGTGCGCCGTAAGGACATAAGACACTAGCAATGTGGCAGAAATAAGGCAAGGCTGGCCCATATGGCCCATTGTGCGAGCTTTATTCGCTTGCGTTGGCTGCGCCGCAAAGGGAAAAACCTGCCCCCACCCCCCACTTTTCCTGCGCGCGGGCACCCCACCCCGGCGAGACCGACACCCCGCCACCCCCCTCCCACCACCCTCGCAAATTTATTACAGTTTCCATTACCCATACCTAAACTCAAAACACTTCCCAAAGCCGAGTTAAAGTATGGGCGGTTCGTCGGGCGAACGGTATGGGTCTTGCGCGAAAGAGGAAAGTGTGCTATATGGGTGAGATACTCGGGGAAGGCGCCAGTGGAAACTGAGACTGAGAAGGAACACCCAGGACTCGCAAAGGTGAAAGCCATGTGGGACAAAGGGGACTTCGATAAAATCGAAAAGATGGTGAAGTACTGGGAGGCGATTGAGAATCTCGGGATGCTTGGGGACTTGTTTCGAAAGGTCATCCTCTGGCTCGGCGCAGTGATCGGTGCCTACATCGTGTTGAGTGGTTATCTGGCTGATTGGGTGAGGGCAATCAAGTGAACCAGGTGCGTCGTCATCTCATCGCAGCTCTCACCGCGGTTATTCTTTTCCTTCTGTTCCTCCCTCTGTTTGAGTACTACTTCCACTACCAAACCCCCCTCCCGCGGTACTGTCCGCATGAAAGCTTTAACCTGAAAGGCGGCCTCCCATGGCAACAGCAGTAAAGTACGAAACCTTCGTCGAAGACCTCTCGAACAAGCTTCACGACCTCTTCGGCACGAACGATACAGTGATGGCATCGATTCATACCGACGCGCCAGTTCCATCGACCGATGTCTCCGTTGCCAACATCACGCAGATCACAGGCACGGGTTACGCCTCGGGCGACACGCAGAATGACGGAACGAGAACCGGTGGTACGTTCACCTGCACCGCCGTCGACTTCACCTGGACTGCCGGCGCCGCCGACTGGACTTCCACCGCTCGGTACGTTTCGATCTGGAACGATACCTCGATCACCGATCGTCTGATGATCTCCTGGGACTACGGTGCGACGTTCGCCGTAGGCAACGGTGAGACCTTCACCCTCGACTTCGGCGCTTCTGTTTTCACCCTCGCATAAGGAACCTCAAGATGATATCCGATGAACATCGCAAGCTGGTTGTGGCCCGAGTGAACACCGAGTTCGCTCGTTTCCGTTCCTTCTCCGACCTCCCTGTCGTCGCTTCGACCGCCCAGACCAACACCGTCGAAATCGCAGACATCGTGCAGGAAGTCTCCTACGTCGATGCTCTTTTCCGCCTCTTCGACATCGACCCCACCGTCTCACTTCTGGGGCGCGAGGGCAACAGGATCGTCGCCGGATGAACCAGCTCCAACGCAACACCCCGCAGACCCTTGCCTATGTTCCACTCGGCTCGGAACACATTCTCGCCTGTGCGAGGGTCTCTGTGCTGAAGGTTATTCCGCAACTGATGGCCTGCAACAAGATGAAGTGGCTTGAAACCTTGAAGGCAAGGGCCAAGTTCGATTGTTGCCGCCGCAAAGAAAACCTCGACATTGAGGCATGGTATTCAAAGCAGCTCGAAGCCGACAAAGGCGAACCGGACGTTTACAAGCTCTACTGTCGTCACTGCGAAACCCTGCATAACGCGGGAGAGGATCGCGGTTACTGCCACGTCTTCTTCTGTGTCGGCGGCAACCATCCTGCGGCAAAGGACTTCACGCCCGAGGAACGCCCTGACCTCTACGAAATGCGCCCTCACTGGGAGATTCGATAATGGCTCAAATCAACCTAACCGTTGTCATCAGTGATTCAGACTACCAGCGACTTCTCACCGCGGCGCGCTGGGTATTCGGAACTGACAAGACTGAGGCTGAAATCGTCGAAGCCATTCGCC
>Ga0213919_1000487_pt1 | contig 17402 bp, 15 predicted proteins | sample McNCre317MG_FD_161056 | JGI IMG/M metagenome (GOLD analysis project Ga0213919, IMG submission 161056) | Freshwater microbial communities from McNutts Creek, Athens, Georgia, United States - 3-17 MG | ecosystem: Environmental > Aquatic > Freshwater > Creek | place: USA: Georgia | collected... | reverse complement strand
GAAGCTATTACATCATGTACATTCTGTGGATTATGTGGAGAGAATACGGTAACACTCGACTCTAAAGGAACTCCAACGACTCAATATCAAATTACTTTTAATTGTAACTGTAATGGTTCAAAAAAAGTACTATATAATTATCAAGAATTTATAGATACCTATATAATTAATTTTAAGGATAAAAGTTCTTACCCAGTAGCCAATTTTAAAGGACAAACTAAAAAGTTTACTAAAAAAAGTCCTATAAAAGATTTGAGTAAGTGTAACTAAATCGAGTTCGTGGACGAAAAATTTTTTTACATCTGGGCATCGGCCATCATGTAGAGACCTTTTAGCTTCCTTAAAAGAATGTGAGACTTTCCTAGGTAATACCACTGTCTAAAAAATCCAATAAGCATTGCAATGAAAAATCCTAAGACGACCCCAGAGTGGGTTGTCTTTTGTACAAGACCTGTGTCATGGGCACCACCAAGAAGAAAGGCAATCATCCCCAATACAAGCATTAGAATCGTCCAAGGAATCGTTTGGCGTTTTGATCTATCAGCTTCTTCAACAAATTTTTTTGTCTTTTCTACATAAGGAGCAAGATCTTCGGGTGGGTTGTCAAAGAGTTCATTGAGATTTGTTTGAGTCGCAACAATTGAGTAAACATTATTTGTTAGTCGAGCGACGCCTATGAAGTAGAACATAACGAAGGCTTGGGCAAAAATAGTGTAGATAAACGCAGGGATGGCCAATTGAATATGGCTGAATTCAAGGTGAATAAATTTTAACGCAAGCAGTGCTGTGACAATAATACTACCAATCATGAGAAGTATGAGAGCGCGAAGTAAGTAGGCCATATTTTATCTCGTCAAAGTGAAAACTTAATTGTCATGGTAAAGTAGATTTGCTATCTATCATTAACAATATTTTAGTGGAAGTAAAAGTAACAAAAAAAAGCCAAAAGCTTTTGTTGGTGAATGCAAATGTCGACTGAATCCATCGAGCCTAAAGTTCCCGAAGCTCCTCAAGTTCAAAAGAAAATCCTCGAGAATCCTTTTGTCGGAAGTCTGGTTGTTCCAATTGCCATTGTGCTTTTTGGGGCCTTAATTATTTTTGGTATCACTAAAATGCTTTCAGCTGAAAGATCCTACAAAGATTTAGTCAATGAAATCCAATCTAAATCCTTTGGAAATAAATGGGTAGCAGCTTACGAACTTTCTAAACAAATTAACAGTTCACAGATTCCTGAAGAGGACTTTCCTTGGCTCGTTGAAAATTTAACTGTGGCTTTTAAAGATTCAGTTGACCCAAGAACGAGAGGTTTTATTATTGCTGCAGTGGGAGCTTTAAAAACACCACTAGCTTTACCACTTCTTTCTCAATCAATTGACGATGTGGATGTAGATGTTAAATTCCACACAATTGTCGCGCTCGCTAATATGCCGAAACAATCGGCTTTTGATTGGTCAAAGACAATCGCACTTTTAGCTTACAAAGAGGCTATTTTAAGACAAGCTAGCCTGATGGCGCTTGCGACACATCAGGTTCCAGAGGCAGAAGAAGGAATTAGAAAATTGCTCAACGATGAAAGTCTAGTTGTGAGGTACGCAGCAGCAATTGCACTTGTTGCCTACAAAAACCTCGAAGCTGTAAAAACCTTGGAAGAAATTCTTTTACTGAAATACCCAAGTGCGGATGCACGAGTATTGCCACCAGCGTTAGATGTAAAACAAATAACTGATTTGAAGTTGAGTGCTCTTGGCACTCTACAAAGATATAACTGGACTGCTTTAAATAATGTTATTTTAGAGCTTGCGGAAAAAGATCAAAATAATTCTGTCGCGACAAAGGCGAAAGAAGTATTAAATCTATTGAAAAAATAGACGATCCTTCGCATAATCTAAAGTATTGAATTTTTAATAATTTTTGCTTAACCAAAACTTTCAAAAAAATGTAGTACGTGGTTAGGCTTATTTGCGTCTATCGCCATTATATAACGAGGAATTTGGTCATGAGTGACACAAAACAAAGTTTGAATCGTCGTGAGTTTTTTAGCTTCCTAACAGTTGGTTGGGTGATGTTTACCGCTGCCTGCGCAGGTCTTGCAAGTATGGCCTTTAGGTTTTCATATCCCAATGTAAACTTCGATCCGGAAATGGAATTTTTAGCGGGAACTCCTGCTGATTATGCTGGTGGAGTTGATGAAAGATATAAGAATGCTTTTGGTGTGTGGATGGTAAAACAAGAAGGAAGACTTGTAGCTTTATCAAACATCTGTACGCACTTAGGTTGTATTCCTACTTGGCTTCCGGCTGAATTAAAATTCAAGTGTCCATGCCATGGTTCTGGTTACTACATGAGTGGAATTAACTTTGAAGGCCCAGCTCCTCGTCCCCTAGAAAGATATAAAATTTCTCTTCAGCCAGATGGAAAAATTAAAGTTGATAAGACGAAAACATTCCGTCAGGAAAAAGGTGAGTGGGACAACGTCGATGCTTACTTAACAGTGTAATTAAAAAAATAAAAAAAATATCGCAACAAGGTTTTTAAAATGGCAGGAAATGGATTAGCAAAAAAAGTTCGCGACACCCAAGTTTGGAAATCAATTTTCAGACATGGTCCACCAGACAACGCGAGAAATAGAGCCGCAGTTATTGCTGGTAACGTTTTTCTTCACCTTCACCCAATCAAGCTTAAAAAATCTGGGGTACAGTTAGGTTATACGTGGTGTATGGGAGGATTAACATTTTTTATCTTCTTGGCACTTACTGTAACTGGTCTTCTTTTAATGTTCTATTACCGCCCAACTGCTGAATACGCTTTCAACGACATCATCGCTCTTCGCGAGCACGTGCCTTTAGGGATTATGCGAGAGATCCATCGTTGGGGAGCTCACGCCATGGTTATTACCGTCTGGATTCACATGTTCCGCGTCTTCATGACTGGTTCATACAAACCACCTCGTGAATTCAACTGGGGTATTGGTGTAATTCTTCTCGTACTCACATTACTTCTTTCATTCACTGGTTACTTACTTCCTTGGGATCAGCTTGCTATTTGGGCGATCACAGTTGGTTCGAACATGGCAAAGGCAACTCCGTTTGCAGGTCACGGTGGTCCAGGGGCAATGCTTGCTCGTATTGGTGACTTCGTTATGGTGTCTGATAAAAACGACGTACGTTTCCAATTACTAGGTGGACGTTTTGTTGGTGAGCCGGCTCTTTTAAGATTTTACATTCTTCATTGTGTCTTCATTCCACTTGTTGTTGGAGTGCTCATCGCTGTTCACTTTTGGAGAGTAAGGAAAGATGGCGGGATCTCAGCTCCGCTTTAATTTCCAGTTGTGACGTTTGAAGGATAAGAAAACTATTAAGGAAAATAGATATGCTTAAAGAACTCGTTAACCGCTTAGCTGATCCAATTATTTCGTTTCCGATCACGACGTATTTGTTTTATCTGATGATTAAACATTATCGTACATTTGGAACAAAGAAATTTGCTAAATGGACTACTATAATATCTTTACCAGTTATCGCTTGGTTTTTTGCCGATCCCAATTTTTACCTCATTATAAAAACTCCAGATAACGTTCCTATTGGGATTCTTCTCATCATGGTTGCTTTCTTTACTTGGTTTTCAATCCATAAAGCAGCAGAAAATGATATTCGTATGGAGCAGGGTTTAGAGCCAGTTGAAGCGACTCCGGAAGAAAGAGAAAAAGTATGGTCGTGGCCTAACTTAGTTTACACAGAATTATTTGCCATCATCGCTTGTACCGCTTTTTTAGTTGTATGGGCCATCGTGTTTAAAGCACCTCTAGAAGAACCAGCTAACCCAACTTGGGCACCAAATCCAGCTAAAGCTCCTTGGTACTTTTTAGGTCTTCAAGAAATGCTCGTTTACTTTGACCCTTGGATGGCCGGAGTTGTTTTACCAGGTTTAGTTGTAGGTGGATTAATTGCCATTCCTTATATAGATACGAATCCAAAAGGAAATGGATACTTTTGTTTTAAGGACAGAAAATGGGCCATAATTTCTTTTCTCTATGGATGGCTTGTTCTCTGGGTTTACCTTATCATCGTCGGGGTTTTCTTCAGAGGGCCTAACTGGACGTTCTATGGACCATTTGAATTTTGGGATCTCCACAAAGTTGTCGCCGAATACAACATAAATCTTTCTGAGTTTTTATGGATCAAAGGTCTCGGCGTAGCAATGCCAAAAAATCTTCTGGTAAGAGAATCATTGGGGATACTTCTCACCCTGGGATACATCGGAATTATTCCAGTCTGGATCAGAAAAGCAACAAAGCTTGGACGTGAGTTCTACAATGATCTTGGAGCGATCAGATACTACATTTTTATGTTTTTATTTATAACCATGATGAGTTTACCGATAAAAATGGTTCTTAGATGGTTGTTCAGCTTAAAGTATATTGTGGCACTTCCAGAATGGGAGTTAAACTTATAGTTAAGAAAGATAAGTTTAGTTTTAATTTTAAAAAGAGTTAGGTTTATTTTTTAAGGATAATGAGATGAGTGAGAATAATAAGGAACCAGGAATGGCATACAGCATGCCAAAACTCCACAAGATCATGGCGATCTTGTCCTTTATATTTTTGGTAACGACACTTTGGGTTTTTCTTGACGACTACATGAGACCTTGGAAAGCTTATCAAGTTGAAGCTTTAAAAATTAAGCGTCGTCATCTTGATGAGCAAATGAAGGAAGCCGCTAAAGAAATCGATGCTACCAAATTAGCTCAACTTCAAGAGAAGCTAAAAAAAGCTGAAGAAATTGTTGCCTCAAGAAAAGCTGATATTGAAAAAGCAGAAGCTGAAAGAAAATTAGTTATTGCTAAAATTAAAGCTCAAACCATCACTAACGGTGTCTTAAACGGTAAAGTAGGAGCGATTAATTTTACTTATGAATCTTCTCAAGCCAATGAACTACCAAAAAAAGTTACAGATAAAGCATTTTCAAAACTCTCTGAGTTAAAGGCTGCTTTTGTGAAAGGTAAGGATGATTTGAAAGCTTATCAAGCTGAAGAAAAAGTTATCATTACAAAAATCGACGATCTAAAAAAAGAAGTTACTGAAACAGAAAAAGAAATCAAAGATATCACTAATAAGTTAAATCTTCTTGAGCTTGCCAAAAAAAGTACTGATATAAGTCCAGTTTTTGCCTTAAGAAATTTACCATTCATTGATTTTTTAGATCCTACAATTAAAATCCATCAGATCGTTGTTAACAATGTCACGGATGATAGATATTTCCGACAAGTTCCTAAGGTTGATCGTTGTATTACATGTCACACGTTTATCGATCAACCAGGCTATGAAAAAGAAGCAAACCCGCGCCGAACCCACCCTCGATTAAATGAAATGGTCGGTATGGAGTCTAAGCACCCAATGAAGCAAGTTGGATGTACTTCATGTCACGGTGGTGAAGGTCACAGAGTGAATGACTTCAACTCTGCTGCTCATATGCCTGATAATGATAAGCAAATGGCAGAATGGATAACTAAGTATGATTGGCATGAGCCTCATAAAGTACCTCAGCCGATGTACACAAAATCACAATCAGAAGCGAGTTGTGTAAAATGTCACCAAGGCGTAGAGCTTATTCCAGGGGCTACAGTTCTTAACGAAGGACGCATGGCCATTGAAAAATATGGCTGTAATGCTTGTCATAAGATTGCTGGTTGGGAACATAAAAGAAAAATGGGTCCATCGCTCCTGAAAATTGCCTCTAAAGTAGATAAGGAATGGTTCAAGTCTTGGGTTTGGGAACCAAAAGCCTTTAATAAACATACAAAGATGCCTGCCTTTTTTATGCAGTCAAATAACTCTAAACCAGAATTCGCAAAGCTTAACATGGCCGAAGTGAATGCTATTGCTGAGTATGTTTGGGATAAATCAAAACCATATGAACCGAATGAAAAATATAAAGGTGGATCACCTGAAAAAGGTAAAGAACTTATTTCACAAGTGGGATGTTTAGGGTGCCACGGTGTAGATGGTTTAGAGGATTCATCAAATAAAGTTAAAGCTTATGCTGGTCCATGGTTATCTGGCTTGGGATCAAAAGTGAAGCCAGATTGGCTTGTCTCATGGCTTAAAAAACCATGGCATTACCAAGAAGACACGATCATGCCTTCAATGCGTCTCACAGATCAAGAAGCCAATGACATTGCTTCATACTTACTGAGTTTACGAAATAAACAATTTGAAGAATTAACATTTGCAAAACTAGATTTAAAAGACCAAGACCGAGTGCTTTTAGATTACTACACGACATTTGATACTGAAGCGTCAGCTAAAGTTAAAATTTCGAAAATGGATTCGAGAGAAAAAACACTTGAATTAGGTCGACGTTCGATTGGTAAGTATGGATGTTATAGCTGTCACAATGTCGAAGGTTTTGATGGTCAAGCTGGAATTGGTCCGGAATTAACGAAAGTAGGTTCTAAGCCAGTTACTCAATTTGGTTTTGGTATTCACCACGAAATTCCACACAGAAGAGATGCATGGATCACAGCTCACCTACAACGTCCAGCTATGTGGGATGATGGAATTGATAAGGTCTTTAAAGACTTGAATAAAATGCCAAACTTCTACATGAGTGAAACAGAAGCAAAGAAAATCGTTGTGGCTTTATTAGGACAAGTCTCTGACGTAGTTCCACTTTCAGGCGTAAAACGATTGACCGCTAGCGAAGCCATCTACCACGACGGAATGAAAGTTGTGAACAAGTATGGATGTGTGGGATGTCACCAAATCGATGGACTTCGTGGAAATATTTTAAATAACTATATGGATGATATTAACCAAGGGCCACCGAGATTAGTTAATGAAGGTCACCGTGTTCAAACTGATTGGTTCTATCACTTCCTTGGAAATGTTCAACCAATTAGACCTTGGCTGCAAATAAGAATGCCTTCGTTTAATCTTTCTACGGAAGAAAAAAATAGAATCGTAGCCGGTTTCCAAAATGGAGCTGATCAACCAACTTTTACTGAACCTACTGAAGCAGTCACGTGGTTTCCGGGTGAAAAAGAAGAGACAGTGAAACTTTGGAATGCGCTTAACTGTGTCTCTTGCCACGCCGGTGGATTTACTAAAGACACTCCACTTGCACCAAATCTTCACTTAGCTAGTAAAAGACTAAGACCAACTTGGATAAAGAAATGGATTACAAATCCTCAATGGATTTTGCCAGGAACATCAATGCCAAGTTTCTGGGGTGACGATGGAAAAACTCCAATTGAAGCAGGTTACTTTGGTGGAGATGCTGAGAAACAAATTAATGCATTAACAAAATATGTTATTGAGTTAGGACAAAAATAGGAGCTTTATAAATGGGACATGCACATTCGAGTGACGGACCACAGCCTTACCATGAATACCCAGTAGACCCACAGTTTGCTAAAGCAAGCCCTGGTAAAATTGGAATGTGGTTATTTCTTGCAACAGACGGTATGTCTTTTTCAGGATTTCTTATTTCTTATGCAGTTTTGAGGGCCACTCGAGCTTGGCCAAATCCTTCAGAGGCTTTAGGCGGAGTTGAACTTTCAGGCTTCATGACTTTCTTACTTATTTGTTCTTCAGTTTCAATGGTTCTCGCTATTGATGCTTGTAAAAGAAAAAATAGAAAAGGAATGCTCAATTGGTTGATGGCCACTATCGTTGGTGGAATTGCTTTTTTAAGTATTCAAGCTTACGAGTACAATCACCTTCATCATGCAATGGGGATGTCTTTTAATGCTTACGCTCATGGAGATGCTCTCTTTTCTTCAACGTTTTTTGCAATCACAGGATTTCACGGACTCCACGTTTTATCTGGAGTTATTTACCTGATAACGATGTATGTCCATGCTTACCGTGGTGATTTTGATAATGGTGATTATAATCAACTGGAAATCGCAGGTCTTTTCTGGCACTTTGTCGACTTAGTTTGGATTTTAGTTTTTACATTTGTTTATTTATTGTAACGAAAATGAAAAAATATTTGCCACTATTTATTCTTTTACTCATCACATCTGGCGAAGCGCTAGCTTGCCCGATGTGTATGGGTAATAATCCAAATGATAAATATTACCTTTGGGTTGTTGGAGTTTTCGTTCTCGCTATCTATTTTCCGATGTTCTATCTTTTTAAAACATTTTCAAAATTCAAGAATGTTAACAACACTGAGACTCAATCAGAGTCACTTCAAAAATGAATTCAGATAAAAAAGTCTTTATCTCCATTGGTGCACTCAGTGCCTTGGTCATTGGATTTTTATTTTGGCTAATTTATTTTAAAGAAAGTGCTGGTGTAGAATCCAATACTTGGGTTTACTACTTGCCATCAGTAAATGCATTATTAAATTCAATAACGGCAACTTTTCTAGTTCTGGGTTATGTCTTCATTAAAAGAAATAGGATAACAACTCATCGCAATTTTATGTTGGCGGCAACATTAACGTCCGCACTTTTTTTGATTTCATATATCACTTATCATCACTATAAAGGCGATACAATTTTTACTGCAGAGGGATTAATCAGACCCATTTATTTTTTTATATTAATTAGCCACATCTTACTATCGATAGTCCAAGTACCTTTGATTCTTTCTACGCTTTATCTAGCTGCGTCGAAAAACTATGTGAAACATAGAAAAATTGCAAAAATCACTTTCCCTATATGGCTCTATGTCTCTGTTACAGGAGTCTTAATATTCATCATTTTAAAATTATTTAATCCAGCCTAGTTAAATCGATACAATCATTTTGAAAGAGGGCAAAGCTGAATCTCAATTTATTTTCATGAATATCTGTGATGATATTTATACTCTTTAATTGCTCTTGAAGTTTGTGAGCATGATCTGGGCTAGGAAGTGCAAATGTATAAAAAGGTCCATGGAAATTGTAATCGACACTTAAAATATTTTTTTCACTTAAAAAATGGTGATCACAAGTAAGTAAATGATCTCTAAAATTTTTTTGCATAAATTTAATATGATTGTAAATTTTTTCAACAGAAAGTGAAATCTCTTTAAATAATTTAAGGACTGATTCAAAACGGTTGAGAGTAGAGTAATCAATTAATGAAGTATCTACTATTATTGGTTCAGGGCATGCGATAAAAAAACAATTCTCACCACTTTGTGCGTAAGCGTTTAATCCAGAAAGATAAAAGACTTTATTTTCAAAGAGTCCAAGATCAGTTGGAATGGCCATAAATCCATATAGACCGTCTACGATGAGGAGAGTTTCACTTTCATATGCAGCTTGGGCAATTTCATGTAAATTTTTAGTAACCATTCCGGTATTGTAGAAAACATGACTGATATAAACAATGTCATAAGCTTCGTTTTTATTTTGTCCTAATAATTGATTAATAAGTCTTTTTTCAAAATGATCAAATGGCTGAGTGGCTACTTTATCTACTATGAAATCTAGTTTATCACTATCTTCGAAAGAAAAGGTTTCAGCATCAGATGTGAGAACTCTTATCGTTTTTTTATTTTTAATTCGAGCCTGATTTTTAATAATTTGATTAATTAGTTCATTTGGTTTTTGACCAAAAACTATTCGTTCTGGATGACAAAGGTTTAATAACTTTGCAATTTCTTTTTGTGCGCCAAGAATTTTTATTGAAAGAACATCACTCTGCCTTTCACTCTCGTTATATTGGAGAGTAGCCTCTCTCGTCACATCAAGCCAGTTATGTGAGCCACGAAGTGAGTAATATTGAATATCATGATTTGTTTCTAAAAATTTTGAATAGAATTTTTTATACATTGAAATTCATTTTCTTTTTTAGATCATTAGGGATAATTGGAAGTCTCGACCTCGGTATTAGAAACGTCGACAAATTAAATAAGTCGATGAAGACTCGATTATTGTCAGCAGCTCTTTTTAAATATTGATGTCCAGAAGATCCACCCGTCCCAATTTTTGTTCCTAACATTCTTTGAGCGAGTAGAGCGTGTCTATATCTCCACGTCGTAAAATTTTCATCAATGTCCATCATGCTGGTGATAATTTGAAAAGGAATAGTAAGAAGTGATTCATGCCTGTAAAGCAAAATAAAAAGAGCATTTAAAATGGCTTTCTGAGATAATTTTCTTTGATTTTTTTCTACGAGTTCATTGTGTTTACTTTCATCAAATAAACTTTCAAAAGTTCCTCTAGTCATTTTCAAATTTTCTAATTGAATAAATTTTTGTCTCTCTGAAAGATGAGCACTGTTAGCTTCAATCGTCGCATGATCATCTTTTAGAATCCCATCTATTGAATTTTGATACTCACGCCAAAAATTAAAATCACCTGAAAGCGTAAAAGGAAGTCTTTCAAGCCAAGTTTCAAGGCTGCGTAAAAGTGTTGGCTCTTTTTCAATGACCTCCAAATGCTTTCGATCATTTTCACTAAGCCTGCCCATAAAAAATTCACGATCCACATCTAGGCGATCCCCTGTGTGAAGTCCAAGCTTTATTTCTATGGCCCTAAATTGGACACTTTGAAATCCAGATGCAGGTATGAGTAAGTCTCTGAACTCAAGAAAATCCATTGGGGTCATGGTTTCCAAGACATCAAATTGTCCAATTAAAAGGCCTTGAATTTTTTTAATGCGTTCTAGCTTTTGTACAACGGAGGATAATTCAACTTCCGGAATGTAAGTTTTGTGGAAGACTTGAAGTATGGAATCCAAATCGTGCAATATTTGTTTAAACCAAAGCTCATACACTTGGTGAACAACGATGAACAGCATTTCATCATGACACTCACCATTTTTTGCATCAGCAAATTTGCGACTTAGGGGAAGTTGAGAATCTAATAATTTAGGCAATTGGAGGTAGTCACCATAATAAACCGGACCTTTATTTTTGTGCATGATTTTCCCCTTAAAAGACAGCATTTATACAATGAAATTATCTACAAGATATATATGACTTTGCAATAAAGATTTAGTATATAATACGATTAACGCCAGACTGAAAAAGTAACTACGTAATGCAACTATAATGCATATATCGTTTATAATGAGCAGCTAAAGATGAAAACAAAAAATCTTGCACTTTTCACCATCATCACAACATTTTTTTTAATTTTATGGGGAGCTGTTGTTCACAACACTCAATCAAGTCTAGCTTGTCCTGATTGGCCTCTTTGTTACGATCAAGTTTTCCCAGTCATGAAAGGCGCTATTCTCATCGAACACGGTCATCGTTTACTCGCCAGTTTTGTTGGACTCCTCACAATCTCATTAGTCTTTTTATCATGGCGTGAAAAAGATAAATCAGAATCACACACTCACGTTTTTAAAGCCTCTCTCTTAGCTCTTTTTCTTGTCATCGCCCAAGGAGCTCTCGGTGGAATCACTGTTATTTATAAATTGCCAACGATTGTTTCTACTTCACATTTAGGTCTTTCTTTATTCTTTTTTTGTTTCATTGTTTATATTCACCACAAGGCAAGTCGCTTAGATAATTCAGAAAAAAAGTATTCATCTGAACTGATGACTCATGTAAAAACACATTGGAAACCAGTCATTCGCCATGGAATCGTTTTTTCAACTTTCATTTTATATTCTCAAATTCTCCTAGGTGCTTTCATGAGACATGCCGGAGCAGGTTCTGCTTGTGGGCTTGGTCCAACAAGCGCACTTCTCTGTATGGATGTGACCTCGTGGAGTACAACTCTTTGGCCTAACCTTGGACCTTCTCAACTTCATATGGTCCACAGGTTTTATGGACTCTTTGTTTTCTTCATAGTTTTAGTGTTCTCGCTAAAAACCTATAAATTTTTTAAGACTGATCGAGTATTAAAAACAGCCAGCTTACTTCCGTTAGTTTTTGTGACTTTTCAAATTCTCATTGGAGTCATGGCCGTTTGGACAAATTTATGTGTCACTCCAACAACTCTTCACTTAGCTGGAGCTGCTTTAAGTCTAGTGTCGCTTTGGAAACTAAATTTAATGGTGAAAGATGTAGAGACTGAGTTGTTTGAAGGGAATTCTCATTCATTCTTTTCAGACGTTATCGATCTCACAAAACCAAGACTTTCTCTCATGGTGATGATCACTGCTCTCGTCGGATCAATGATTGCGCCTGATAAAATAAATTTCTTTAAAGCACTTCTTGCTTTTTTTCTCACTACTATGGTTGTCATTGGAGCTGCAGCTCTCAACTGCTATATGGAAAGAGAAGTTGATGCAAAAATGAACAGAACAAAAGATAGACCTCTCCCAGCGCAAAGAATGAAGCCGAGAGTGGCTTTAATTTTCGGAACACTACTTATCTTATTTTCTGTTCCAGCTTTAGCAATTTTTATAAATGTGACCACCAGTGTGCTTGCTTTAATTGCAGCAGTTCTTTATTTGTACGCCTACACACCGATGAAACAAAAAAGTGAATTAGCTGTTTATGTTGGAGCCATTCCAGGAGCCATTCCGCCTGTCATGGGTTGGACTGCTGTGACTGGTCAAATTGATATTATGGCCGTGACTTTATTCTTAATCCTCTTTGTTTGGCAATTGCCTCATTTTCTTTCAATTTCTCTTTATCACGCTGATGATTATGGCGCGGCGAACATAAAAGTCTATCCAAATTTAAAAAGAGGGATAGCCGTAACGAAAATGGGCATCTTCGTCTTTACAGCTTTTTTATTTATAACTTCATTGCTGCCAACTTTCTTCTCTCATGCAAGTTCGGTCTACACAAATGCAGCACTGATTTTAAGTGGAGTGTTTCTCCTATACTCGGGACTAGGATTTTTCATCAAAAAAGACTTAGCACGTGAGAGGCAATGGGCCAGAAACTACTTTTATGGCTCACTCTTTTACTTGCCTCTTTTGTTGATGGCCCTCATTTTTTTTAAATAGATAATTTTAGATTTTTTGATTATGATAAGAGCACGAATATTAATAATAATGACCCTTTAACTTTCCAATGACAGGATTGCTCATATGACTCTACTTTTAGACCTCTACTTAAAGCTTTTTGTATCATCGACATTTGCTGCTGAAGGAGCCGCTGGTGCTGAGATGGTTAAAGTTGGATTTTGGGAAGCGATAAAACCACCAGTTGATATTTCAACGTATGGCCACTTAATCGATAGCTTATTTATGCTAACGACTAAGTTGATTCTCTTCTTTTTCTTTTTTGTTTGTTTGGGAATTTTTGGTTTCTCATATCTCTATAATAAAAAAAGGCATCCAAAAGCGCTTTACACTCACGGAACAAGTAAAAAACAAATTGGAATTGTCGCTTTCATTGGAGCCTTAGTTTTCGTTATGGTCGACATGCAAATTACGACTATCTCAAATCATGACTATGTTAATGTCTTTTTAAATTACCCAAAAGAGTCAGATGACATCGTAAGAGTTGAAGTCCTAGGTCAACAATGGGCTTGGAATTTTAGATACGCAGGAAAAGACGGAGTTTTCAACACTGAAGATGACGTTGTCACTTTGAACGATCTAAGAGTACCAGCTAATAAAAAAGTTATTTTCCAAATTACCGCTAAAGACGTTATCCATGCTCTTTATTTCCCAAATGCCAGAATTAAAGTCGATGCCATGCCAGGAAGAATTTCTCGCCTTTGGTTTGAGTTAACTAAGCCTGGTGTTTACGATATCGCGTGTGCGGAAATTTGTGGAACTTTTCACTACAAAATGAAAGCTCGTTTGACCGTCTACAGCCAAGCTGAATACGATCAATGGATGGCTGAAGTCCAAGAGCGATCAAAATATATAACTGAAGTCGATAGAGTAGAAAACTACTGGGGCTGGAAATGGGTAGCTTCGAACTAATTTTTAATTTAATACCTAATGGATATATAAAAGAGGATTTTTCTCATGGCATTTTTTGAACAAGAAATACACGATGCACCTTCAACATTTTTGTCGAAGTATGTTTTTTCTTTTGACCACAAGGTGATTGCAAAGCAGTTTCTTTGGTATGGAATAGCGTTTCTAGGAATTGGGGGAATGATGGCCCTTTTAATTCGTTGGACGCTAGCATTTCCTGGAGAACCATTTCCAGTTTTAGGTCAAATATTATTTCCTGATACAAATGGAGTTGTTCCTCCCGATACCTATGCAATGCTTTTTACTTTGCATGGAACAATCATGATTTTCTACGCCATTACACCAATTCTCATTGGTGCTTTTGGAAATTATTGTATCCCACTGATGATTGGTGCTAGAGACATGGTCTTTCCAACTCTTAACATGCTTTCGTTTTGGCTTGCTCTCGTTTCAGCGATTCTTTTACTAGCTTCACTTTTTACACCACTCGGGGGTGCTGCAGGGGGATGGACATCTTACCCAACACTTTCAACGTTAATTGGTTCAGCTGGTGTAGGACAAACTCTTTGGTGTTTGGCCCTTTTTGTTCTAGGTGTGTCTTCAACTATGGGAGCTGTTAACTACATAGCGACGATCATTACACTAAGAGCTCCAGGCATGGGATATTTTGATATGCCACTAACGGTTTGGGGACTTTGGTTAACTGCCGTATTAAACGCAATCTTCCTTCCTGTTTTAGGAGCGGGTTTGCTTCTTTTAACTTTTGATAGAGTTTTTGGAACAACATTTTTCTTAGCTGGTGCTGCTGCTACAAGTGGATCAGGGGATCCAGTTTTATTTCAACACGTCTTTTGGATTTTCGGTCACCCGGAAGTTTACATCCTTATTCTTCCAGCTTGGGGAATCGTCTCTGACCTTCTTTCGTTTTTTGCCAGAAAGCCAGCTTTTGGAGCTAGATCGACGGCGCTTTCAATGACAGCGATCACTATTTTATCAACGGTCGTTTATGGTCACCATATGTACTCTGGACAAATGAGTCCACTTCTCACTCAATCTTTTATGATGCTCACTATGACCATTTCAATTCCATCAGCCGTCTTTTTTGCAAACTGGCTTGGAACGATTTGGAAGGGAGCTCTAAGATTTGATACGCCTATGCTTTTTGCTTTAGGGGTCGTTTTTGTTTTTGGTCTTGGTGGTCTAACAGGTTTATACCTAGCAACTGTTTCAACGGATCTTTATCTTCATGATACTTATTTTGTTGTCGGTCACTTCCATTACACGATGGCGGCATCAGTTCTACTTGGTGGATTTGCTGGAACCTATTTCTGGTTTCCAAAAATGTTCGGCCGCATGATGAATGAAACTCTAGGGAAATGGCACTTTTGGATTTCCATGATTGGTCTTAACGGCATTTTCATGGGAATGATGATTATTGGTCACGCGGGAATGCACAGACGTATCTACAACCCATTTGTGTATGAGTTTTTACAAAACTTAATCCCGCTTAATATGTTCATCACTTATTCAGCAATCCTCATGGGATCAGCTCAAATTATTTTTGTGTATAACTTTATTCATTCTATGTACAAAGGACCAGTGGCTACCCAAAATCCATGGAACGTAGGAACTCTTGAATGGACAATTCCTTCTCCAGCACCACACTACAACTTTGCTGAGATTCCAGTGGTGAAATGTGGTCCACATGAGTTTGGAAATCCAAATTTAAAAGGTAAAGACTTTCAATATCAAACTGAAGAATTGGTGAAGGCATAAGAAAAATGGCACAAGTACAAAGTACAAACATTATGACGGCTAAAGAGGGAGATAAAGTCATCTCTTCTGTTGGTATGATCGTCACACTTGTTTCCTTTGGAATGTTATTTTTAACATTGATGATGGCCTTTGCTCTGTATCGTTTTACGGCACCAGTTTGGCCTCCGGCCGGAATGACAAGACCAGATTTACTGCTTCCAACTCTTAGCACTTTGATGATTTTTTTAAGTTCATTTTTTTACGTGAAATTTGAAAAAAATACTTCAACTGGAGTTGTAGATAAGAAAAATCTTACTCTCACGCTTGTCTTGGGATTGGCGTTTATGACGAGCCAATTTTTATTTTGGAGCCATTTAAAATCTCAAGGAATTTTTGTTTCCTCGGGAGTCTTTGCTTCAATAATTTATGCATTCACTTGGATTCACGCAGCCCACATTGTTGTGGGGCTTGCGCTTTTAGTTTGGTTATTTGGAGCTCTAAACTCTGGGGATAAACTTGCCGCTGTTAAAGTGTCGAGTGTTGGAAAATTTTGGCATTTTCTCGGGATCGTTTGGTTAATAATGTTTGTGACTATTTTTGTTTTATAAAGGGAATTCTATGAAAGGATTAAATTTAATTTTAACCGTCTTCTCACTTATGGCCTTGGTGTCTTGTAGTGAATCGCATTTTAAGGAAGATAAAATTTTCGCTGGTGGTGTCTACGCAACAGCCAAGCAACTTAACCACGGAAAATCCATTTATACTGAATATTGTATGTCTTGCCATGGCGTCAATGGCGATGGAAATGGCTACTCCGGAAAAGGCTTATCTGTTCCACCGAGAAATTTTAAATTAGGACAATATAAGTTTGGTAAAGTCGTCTCAGGTGAACTTCCAAATGACCAAGATTTTTTTGATATCTTAAAAAAAGGACTTCATGGAACAGCTATGCTTCCATGGGATTTATCAGATCAACAAATGTTTAATGTCGTTCAATACATTAAGACTTTTGCCCCTGAAAAATGGGAAGGGGCAGATAAAAAACTTGGTACTCCAATTGTTGCTGGAAAAGATCCTTATGGCCCAGCTCACAAAGAAAGTGCCATCCAAAGAGGAAAAGAAGTTTATCACGTAGTCGCTCAATGTTGGACTTGCCATAGAGCTTACGTAGGCCACGATGAACTAAATCAAATTTCTCAAAAAATTAATAACACAGCTATTACCGAATTTGATCCTGATATGTACCACGTGAAGATTCAGCCATCTGATTATGGTTATTCTTCGATGCCACCGGAATTTACTTACGATTCAGTTCGATCAGCCGTCACAGTTGAAGATCTTTATGTTCGTTTAAATGCTGGAGTTGGTGGAGCTGCTATGGCGAGCTGGAAAGGTGTACTTCAAGATGACGAGATTTGGGCCGTTGCTCATTACGTAAGATCTCTCATGGATTTAAAAGGCAAACCTGAAAGAACAAAGTTTATTGAAAGCATTACTAAAAATAACAAATAAAAAACAAAGTTGTCCAAATGGCACATACATCAACAGGATACTACAGAGAAGATAATTGGTTTGAAAAACTAATCAGAAGAAAGTCGTTCTGGCTTATCTTTTGGTTACTGTCTTTTAGTTACCCAGTTTATAAAACTCTCAATAGAACATTGCCTCCACCGTTACCAGTTTACTACACGGTTCCCGAATTCAATTTAACAAACGAATTTGGAAAACCATTTGGCAACAAAGACTTAGATGGAAAATTTTATATCGCAAGCTTCATGTTCACCTCTTGTCCGACGACTTGTCCGGTTCTTCTTACAAAATTAGATCTCGTTCAAAAAAGAATCAGAGGTCTCGGCACTAAAGCAGCTATC
>Ga0213919_1000486_pt1 | contig 17413 bp, 13 predicted proteins | sample McNCre317MG_FD_161056 | JGI IMG/M metagenome (GOLD analysis project Ga0213919, IMG submission 161056) | Freshwater microbial communities from McNutts Creek, Athens, Georgia, United States - 3-17 MG | ecosystem: Environmental > Aquatic > Freshwater > Creek | place: USA: Georgia | collected... | reverse complement strand
TTCAGCGCTTTGCTGCAGAGGATTATGACATTCTTCTAATCGGCCACGAAGGGCACGAAGAGGTCGAAGGCACCGCCGGGGAAGCCCCAGACGTCGTGCAAATCATTGACAAGGATGACTCGATTGCCAACGCGAAAGTTCGCGATCCAAAGAAGTTGATTTGGCTTTCACAGACCACGCTTTCGGTAGATGAAACGATGGAGACTGTGGTCAAGCTTCGTAAGAAGTACCCAGACCTAATGAACCCACCAAGCGATGACATTTGCTATGCAACCCAAAATCGACAGGTTGCCATCAAGAAGGTTGGAGCCGCATCGGACCTAGTGCTTGTGGTTGGTTCGGCAAACTCTTCAAACACCGTTCGTTTGGTTGAGGTGGCCCTTGAAGCCGGGGCCAAAGCCTCCTACCGAATTGATTTTGCCTCGGAAATTGATGAAACCTGGTTCGATGATGTTGAAACAGTTGGCGTTTCATCGGGTGCTTCGGTTCCAGAAGAGCTTGTCGATGAAGTTTTGGATTACCTAGCCGCTCGCGGATTTGGTGACGTGCGCACGGTCCAGACCGCCGAGGAAGACGTTCAATTCTCGTTGCCTGCGGAGCTGCGCAAGGAACTTAAAGGCACCGAAAACGACCTCAGCAACAAGGTCAAGCGCTAAATAAAAAGGACCCCACCAACGTGAGGTCCTTTTTAAAGTTCTTCGGGGGGATTAGCCCTGAGACTTACCAGCTGAGCCTAGTTCGTTGGCAGCTTCAACCACGCGTGCGGCCATACCGGCTTCGCCTAGCTTGCCCCAGGCGCGAGGGTCATAGTGCTTCTTGTTGCCGACCTCACCGTCAACCTTTAGCACGCCATCGTAATTAGCCATCATGTGACCGGCGATTGGGCGGGTGAAGGCATACTGCAGGTCGGTGTCGATGTTCATTTTGATAACACCGTGTGAAACTGCCAAAGCAATTTCTTCTGGGGTTGAGCCTGATCCACCGTGGAATACCAAATCGAATGGCTTGTCCTTGCCATACTTGGCACCAACTGCAGCCTGGATCTCGCCGAGCAGTTCTGGGCGAAGCTTCACGTTTCCTGGCTTGTAGACACCGTGGACGTTACCGAAGGTTAGTGCAACCATGTAGCGACCGTTTTCGCCTAGACCCAGAGCCTCGGCAGTCATAAGACCATCAGCAGGGGTGGTGTACAGGTGCTCGCCCATGCCGCCCTCAACACCGTCTTCCTCGCCACCAACAACGCCAACTTCAATTTCGAGAACCGCACCGATGTTCTTGGTTAAGGCAAGCATTTCCTTGGCGATAGTCAGGTTTTCTGCCATCGGCACAGCCGAACCGTCCCACATGTGTGAATTGAAAAGTGGGTCCTGGCCGGCCTTTACGCGCTCCTGTGAGATTGCGATTAGCGGGCGAACAAAGTCGTCTAGCTGGTGCTTAGCGCAGTGGTCGGTGTGAAGGGCAATAGTGATGCCATAGTTCTTTGCTGCCTCGCGAGCGAATGCGGCCATCGCTGCTGCGCCAGAAGCCATCTTCTTTACGGTTGGGCCTGACCAGTAGTCGCCGCCACCGGTGGTTACCTGAATGATGCCGTCTGAACCGGCCTCGGCTAGACCTGCGAGTGCAGCGTTTAGTGTCTGTGAGCTAGAGACGTTGATGGCAGGGTAAGCAAAGCCACCCTTTTTTGCGCGGTCAAGCATTTCTAGGTACTGGTCTGGTGATGCTACAGGCATAGCTGAACTCCTATTTTCTGAAGGGTGAACGACATCTTCGGCGGCTTAATAAGATGTTAGCAAGGATGCAGGTTTGTCTGCCCAAGAAAGAAGCCATGCCGCTAACAAATGCGAACGAACCAACCCGCCACATCATGGCAGCCACCGTTGCGGCTTCGATTGCCGCATGGCCTCACGTCGGAACCGGCGACAAGATGGCAGTTGACGGTGCCGCGGTAGATGCTATGCGGGCTTCACTTTCAAATGCGGCATTTGGCGGAATCGTCATCATCGGTGAGGGGGAAAAAGATGAGGCCCCGATGTTATTCAACGGAGAACTCATCGGCCACCCTGATTACCACCTAGACCTGGTCGAGTGGGACATCGCCGTGGACCCAGTGGACGGCACGCGACTTGCCGCCGAGGGGATTCCCGGTGCGGTTGCAGTGATGGCCGCCGCAGAACGCGGTTCAATGCTTGAGTCAAGCGAGGTCTACATGATGAAGAAGATAGTCAGTGGCCCAGCGGGCAGGGGTGTTCTCGATATCGATGCAAGACCGGCCCAGAATATTGCGGCATTGGCTAAGGCTCTAGACAAACCAACTGACCAAATTCGAGTTGCGGTAATCAATAAAGCAAGAAACTTTGAACTCATCGCCGAGGTTCAGGAAACTGGTGCCCAGTGGGTTCGTTTCGATGAGGGCGACATCGCGATGGCGGTAGCTGCGGCAACTCCTGGAAGTGGAGTCGATCTTCTGCTTGGAGTTGGCGGTTCCCCGGAGGGAGTTGTAGCAGCCGTTGCAGTACGAATCCTCGGGGGCTTTATGCAAACTCGATTCGCCCCTCAAGATGCAGATCAAATTGAACGTGCGCTCGCCGCAGGGTATGACCTAGAGGCGAAGTTTGGACTTGAAGAACTTGTCTCGGGGGAGCGATTAATCTTTGTTTTGACTGGCATCACCGATGGGGTGTTGGCTCGGGGAATTCGCGAGACCGAAAATGACAAGCTTGAACTGCAAACCTTCATCCTTGATAGCGCACTCGACGGACCAAGAATTATTGAATTAACGCTGGGGATTTAGCCCTTTGCTGGCTCTTCGAGAAGAGCATTGCGGTCTGGAGTGTCGCTAACCATAGATTCTGGTAAGTGCTCGACGCTTGATAGGCCCGAGGTTGGCTGAGTAACAGCCACTGCACCCCACTGAACTGCCGTTGCAACGCCGTGTGGAACATCGAAACCGACACCAAAGGCATCTTCAGGCACTGGGTTGGTGACAACCGCTGAAAGAAAACCGGCAAGAGTGGCATCGCCGGCGCCAACGGTGTTGATGACCTTCACCGGAGGTGTGCGAGCATGCCATGCGCCATTGGCTGTCACAGCAACCATTCCGTCTGCACCAAGGCTGGCAAGAACGCACTTCACACCGTGCCCGCAAACTTCGCGAGCGGCGTCGATGACATCACCGAGTGTGTGTAGCGTGCGGCCAACAGCCGAAGCAAGTTCCTCAGCGTTTGGCTTCATGACGGTAGCCTCGCCGCATCTGGCCCAGTATTGGAGTGGTTCGCCAGAAGTGTCCAAAGCCACTCGAACTCCGAGTGCCTTCATTTTGTTGAAGATTGGCTGAAGGTCAACGAAGGTGCCAGTTGATTTATAAACCGGAAGGGCGCCGGCAATTACCAACCATTTTGCGCCGGTCTCGATGACGGTCTTCTCAGTTAGCGCAACAACCGCGGCCCAGTCTTCCTCTGAAAGAGGGCGAGGGGCTTCGTTTACTTTTGTGGTTGCACCATTGTGAATAACCATGGTGGTTGACACGCGAAGTGTGCCTTCAATCCAAAGTGGAACAAGGGTGTCTGCGTATCCGGTTCGGTTTAGAACGCCAGGGTCTGCATTGCCAATTGGCACTACACCCGGCGCGTTAATTCCAACAAGGTGAAGTCCCTTGGTTACGTTAATTCCCTTGCCGGCAAGTTCTTCGGCTACGCCCTCGGCGCGGTTAACGCCGCCTTCAATCAGGTTGTTGACATAGTAGGTGCGGTCAAGCGTTGGTGCTGGCGTCAGGGTGACAACGGCCCCTGCTGAGATTCCAGACATGCTTACTCCTCGAATGCTTTTGATGGATCCCGAAATCGATTGAAAATCGGATTACTTCAGGCTGCAAACGTCATTGTCGAGCGCTTTGAAAAGTATACCGAATGGGTAAGTTTTATTCGATTTCGTTGGGGTTAGTTAGCTCACTTGCAGTTAGCTGATTTGGCGCTGCCTCAAGTTCTTTGGGTGAAATTATCTCCTCAGTGCCCAAAGCGTTTTCATCCAAGTCATTTAACTTTCTTGCAGTCACCAGCATGCGACTTTCGAGGCTTGAGGCGAACTGGTTGTAGTCCTTCACTGTCGTGAGGATTGAGCGACCGAGTTTGTCGGCGTGGGTGGCCACGATTCCGACTCGCTCATAGAGCTCGCGGCCGAGCTTGATCATGGTTCGAACTGAAGATTCATCGGCATTTTGACGCCAGATGTAGTTGATGGTCTTGAGCACCGAGAAAAGTGTCACTGGAGACGCCACGGCAACATTTTTCTTGAAAGCATATTCGAGAAGTGATGGGTCAGCTTCGAGCGCGACCGAGAGCAGCGATTCGCTCGGGATGAAGGCAATCACGAAATCAGGGCTGGTTGCTAGACCCGACCAATAGGCTTTGGTGCCCAAGGTATCGATGTGTGCTTTAACTGCCTTTACGTGATCTGAAATTAACCGGGCTCGCCTTGCTGCCTCTTCGCCAGTTGCGAATTCAGAGATCGCAGAGGCCTCTTGATAGGAGCTAAAAGGAACTTTTGAATCAATCGCCAAAGATTTGCCGCCTGGAAGGTTGATGACCATGTCTGCCCGCCCAGCCCCCGTGTTGGTGCTGATAGTGGCTTGCTCGTCAAAATCGGCATGCTTGATTAGGCCTGCCAGTTCAACCAATTTGCGAAGCTGCGCTTCACCCCAGACCCCTCGAACATTATTTGCGCTCAGGGCTGCCGAAAGCGTTTGAGTTTGTTTTCTTAGAGACTCATCCGATTCGATTGCCGTTTTCAATTGCTGCTGGATGGTGCCGAATTGTTCAGTGCGTTCTTTTTCAAGGTTGGTTACGGTCAGCTGCATCTGTTCGAGATGAGTTTTCACCGGAGCCAGCGCCTGAAGTAGCTTATTTTCTTCCCGGTCACGCTCGTCCCGCTCGCGTTTTTCGATGGCGTGTTGAGTTAGCTGAGCATTCAGCCCGTTCACTGTCGCTTCAGCTGCCGCCAATTGAACCCGAAGCGACTGTGCCTCGGCCTGAGAAGCTGCCAGTGCGGACTCGCCAGTTGAAGCTGAACCGCCCGCCCGTCGGCTTCCGATCAACCAGCCGACCAGGGCTCCAACAAGCAACCCGATGCCAAGAAAAATAAAAGACTCCATGCCCCGAGTATTTCATCCGTCTAAGACATTTATTGGCAGGTAAACTCACCAACAATGAGCATTTTGCGTCCAATTCGAAAAGACATCCAGGCGCTTCGCGCCGTCGCGGTGTTGATGGTGGTTGTCTTCCACCTTTGGCCAAACCGATTAACCGGCGGGTTTGCCGGCGTAGACGTGTTTTTTGTGATTTCTGGATTTCTGATTTCTGGCTCGCTTTTTGAAGAAATTGAGAACCGGCAAACTATCGGTCTGGTCAAATTCTGGGCTCGCCGTATCCGTCGCCTGCTCCCAGCAGCGCTATTCGTGATCGCCCTGACGACCCTGGCCGCAGCAATATTTGTCCCGGCGTTTACACGTCAAGGGTTCTTTCCTGAGGCAATTGCCAGCACCTTCTATTTTGAGAATTGGCAACTTGCCGCGAGTTCCACCGATTACTTTGCCGGAGCCTCGAGTCCTTTCCAGCATTATTGGTCGCTAGCCGTCGAGGAGCAGTTTTATCTGCTTTGGCCAGTAATTCTGAGCGCGTTGGCGATGGTTTTTGCTCGTCGCTCGAGGGCGGCAATCAAAGTCACACTAGTTGCGCTCACCGGCGCTTCATTTATTTACTCGCTGTACGTAAGTCACACCGCACCGAGCTTGGCCTACTTCAGTACTTTCGGCAGGGTTTGGGAATTCGGCCTTGGTGCCATTGTTGCCCTCGTCGGTCAACGATTTCGATTTAGCAATTCTGCTAGGTCAGTCTTGAGCCTGGCAGGTTTCGGTGCAATTCTCATTTCTGCCCTAGCGCTAAATCCAAAAGTCGAATTTCCTGGGTGGGCCGCACTCATTCCTGCTTTAGGCGCGGCAGCGGTTATCCTCGCCGGCCTTCAAGGTCTACCCGGATGGCTTGACCGCAGCTATGGATTGAGGCCAATCGCTTTCACCGGTGAAATCAGTTACAGCCTGTATCTCTGGCATTGGCCGCTGATAATTATCTTGCCCTGGGCCACCGGGTACCAACCAAGGGCATATGAACTCATCGCAATTTTCACGGTTTCATACCTCGTTGCCTACCTAAGCAAGCGATTCATCGAGGATCGGTTCAGAACTGCACCGGCACTGATTGGGAGGCGACCAAGATTTACCATCATCTTGGCAGCGGCCTGCTCGGCTCTCATACTTGCAATCAGCGGCTTGGGGTCAATTGTGACCGCCGCCGAGGTGTCGGTTGGATCGGGAAAAACACCGACTCTGGATCGCGCAAAAAATGACTCGGCTGATCTTGGCCACAAATGTATGACTGACCCTGATTCGAGCACGGTCAAAATTTGCAAGTATGGCCGCATCGGTGCGGACTATCGTGTTCTGCTGGTCGGTGACTCACATGCGGCAATGCACCTGGGGGCCTGGGAGCAATTGGCCAATGAAGGTCAATTTGAGCTCGACCTCGCCTATAAGGCCAGTTGTTCTTTCAACCTAGAGAAGCGAAACGAATCCAGCCGCGGTGCCAGTTGCCAGGCGTGGAACGAAAACTTGCAAAGCGAGCTTGCTAAAGAGCGCAAATATGACCTGGTGCTCACCAGCTATTTCACAACTGTCAAAGCCACCGAAATCGAGTCATACAGCCATGACCGGCTAGCGGTTGAAGGTTTCAAGGCGGCTTGGGAAAAACTGCAGGCCCGCGGTTCAGTCATCGTTGCGGTTCGAGATGGTGTGAACATGGATGCCTCAATGCGGCACTGTTGGGAAACTGCGGTCTATGACGCAAGCAAGTGTTCGATGGCGGAAAGTTCGGCTTTTGCAACTGACCTCGCTCAGAAAGCCGCTTCTAGCCCTCCGGGCGCCCTGACGTTGGATTTCACCGATCTCTATTGCCAACAGGGCCGTTGCCCGGCAATGATCAACGGCGTCTATGTATACCGAGACTCCTCACACATCTCGTTAGCGTTTAGCCAATCGATGGCAAGGGACTGGTATCACCGCTTGACCCAGCTCGGCGTCAAACTGCCGGCAATCAGCGGATACAACTAGTTTTCGACTAGCAATTTCTTCCAGGTTTGTTTGGTGGCAGCCAAAAGTTCATCCATGTTCTCGGCTCCATGCCGGTCGGCTGCATGGATGATTATGCGGGCGCAAGCATCGCTGTCGGCAAGAGCATCATGGTGTTTGAAGTCTTCATGACCAATGGCATAGGACACGGCATTGAGTCGGTAACTCTCGATGTTGTATGTCTTGCGGGAGATAGCAAGCGAACACGTGTAGTTCAGCTGTGGAAGCGGCCAGTCAATCAGTTCGGCACTCTTGCGAAGCACCCCCATGTCAAAAGGTGCATTGTGGGCCACAAGTGGGTCATCGCCAATAAAGCCAAGGATGAAACTCAGGGCTTCATGAAGCTCAGGAGCGCCATCAACATCACTGGGGCGAATGCCGTGAACCCGAATGTTTCCATCGTGAAACCAGTTGTTTGGGTAGGGCGGTTGAATCAGAGTGGCCACCGAGTCTGCAATTTGCCCGTCGCGCACGCGAACTAAACCGACCGCACACGGGCTGGCAGGGGAGCCGTTTGCGGTTTCAAAGTCGATGGCAACAAAATCGAGGGGCACATTTCTAGTCTGTCAGAGAGAATGCCTGAATCTGAGCGACCGATCCTTGGATGGCGCCTCGGGTAGACTTGACCCTCGTGGCTCTAACTATCGGAATTGTGGGACTGCCAAATGTTGGCAAGTCGACCCTCTTTAATGCACTCACCAAGAACAACGTTCTAGCAGCGAACTACCCGTTCGCAACTATCGAACCAAACATCGGTGTGGTGAATCTTCCAGACCCTCGCCTCAAAGGCCTAGCCGACATGTACGGCTCGGAGCGTCTTTTGCCTGCGCCGGTCTCGTTCGTTGACATCGCCGGAATTGTTCGTGGTGCATCAGTTGGTGAGGGGCTTGGCAATAAGTTCCTGGCCAATATTCGTGAAGCCGATGCAATCGCTCAGGTGGTCCGTGGTTTCGTCGACGGCGATGTGATCCACGTAGATGGCAAAGTTGATGCCGCAAGCGATATCGAAACCATCAACACCGAGTTGATTTTGGCCGACATGGAGACCCTAGACAAGGCTCGCCCTCGAATTGAAAAAGAAGTCAAGGGCAAGAAGATGGAGCCCGCGGCTCTTGAGGCCATCGATGAGGCTAAGGCAGTTCTAGATGCTGGTAAGCCGCTGTCTTCGAGCCAGGTGGACCTAACCCCAATTAAGGACCTCGGTCTTTTGACTGCCAAGCCAATCATCTATGTTTTCAATGTGGACGAGTCAATTTTGACCGACGCATCAAAAAAGAAGGCGCTCGCCGACTTGGTTGCACCGGCCGAAGCGGTTTTCTTGGATGCCAAGGTTGAATCTGAGCTGATTGACCTATCGGCTGAAGAAGCAAACGAGTTGTTGGCTTCTCTTGGCCAGGATGAGTCTGGGTTAGACCAGTTAGCCCGCATCGGGTTCGACACCCTTGGGCTTCAGACCTACCTAACCGTTGGTCCAAAAGAGGCTCGTGCTTGGACGATCCACAAGGGTTGGACAGCACCGCAGGCAGCCGGTGTTATTCACACTGACTTTCAGCGAGGTTTCATCAAGGCCGAAATCGTCTCTTATGACGACTTGATGGCCGCCGGCTCAATGGCGGATGCCAAAGCCGCGGGCAAGGTTCGTATGGAAGGTAAGGACTACGTCATGAAAGATGGCGACGTGGTCGAATTCCGCTTCAACGTCTAGTTCGAGAGCAACTTCTAAATCGAGTAATCGCAAGATTATTTGCTGAGATACCTAGTTTTGCGCAAGATTGTGTAGGCGGTCATTACCGCGAGGCTCAATCCAAGTGACACCGTCATGACGTTGTCCCATCCACCGTGCGAGTAGAGTATGGCGCTACCCGCAGAGCCAATCGCTCCGCCAATAAAGTTTGCCGAGACATAAGAGGCATTTACGCGACTTCGGGCGTGAGCAAATTTGCTCAACAATCTTGTTTGATTCATGAGTCCGTTAATTTGAGAAGCAGCATCGAAAACCAAAAGTTGGATCACTAGAAATACGAGTGAATCATTGACGAGGAAGCCGAGAGCAAAAGACCCAACAATGGCAATCCAGGCCAAGACCAGAACAGTGTCTGCCCAACCCTTGTCATAGAACCGGCCACCTTTTCTTGCTGTGAAGGCGCCAACTAAGCCAATGAAGCCAAACAAGCCAATTAAAGGTGCATTGAAACCATAAGGCTTCGAGCTGAGAAGAAACGTAATTGACGTCCAGAGCGAACTAAATAAAGCGAAGCCAGCGCTGTTTAGAAGTAGTACAACCAGAATTTGTGGGTTCTTAATTGGCAGGATGAAAACATCTGAAACCATTCGAAAGTAGTTTGTCTTGGCGACTTTCGGAAGGGTAGGAATTATGCGAAACATTAGGAAAGCCATCGCCAAAACTGCAACGCCAAAAACTTGGAAAACGCCATGCCAGCCAACCAGGCCTGCTAGCCCACCGGAAACGGCTCGCGCAGCCAGAATGCCAATCATTATGCCTGAGACCACGATGCCCAAATTGTGCCCACGGTTATCATTCGTCGACAACTCACCGGTCAAAGGCAATATAAATTGACCTGAGATTGTCGTGACACCGACCAAGGCAAAGGTCGCCAGAAGACCCCAATATGAGTTTGACAAGGATGCGGCTATAAGCCCAAAACCCGACAGGGTAAACATCAAAGTTATGAGCATGCGACGAGAGAGCATGTCTCCGAGTGGAAGTAACAGGATTATGCCAGCGGCGTAGCCCAGCTGAATCGCACTGATCACCCAACCGGCTTGTGCTTCAGTCACATTTAGTCCTGTGCCAATTGCACCAAGCAGGGGTTGGGCCAGGTAAAGGTTGCCAATGGCAAACCCTGCAGCAATCGAGAGCATCTGGAATAGCCATGGGTTTATCTGTTGTTTTGAATCCACCTAATTGCTCCCAGCGAGTCAGGAAGCTTTCAGTTTAGTGAAAACCAATCACCCGAAAAGTATTTTTAGAATTTATTGCGGTTCAGCCCGATAACTTTTTAGTAAAGATAGCCACATTCGCATCCTTGAAGTGAACTGACTTTGTGATTTTGTAGTTTTCTGAAACCCACAATGGGACCTGATCGAGTGCCGGAATCGGGTCAACCGAGTCAGTAATCAACGCAATCTTGTTCATCAGCACCTGTGGGCGCGGGGCGTCTTTTTCTTTCGAATGAATTCCAAAAAGCCGTTTGGATTTGCTAGGCGGCTCAATCAGAGTGAGTTCAACTCTTCCGGGGAAGTATTCCATCCGGTAGGCATCCATCATGATTTGAGTTTCGGCTGAATTTCGGGTTCGCCAGTCAGGTAAAAGCAGACCATCGCCCGGTGCAGTGTTGCTGGCTACCGTTTTAACCACCGGCATCCAGATTGGGCCGTGAGACCACGGGCTGCGGCTGTCTTGCAAACTGAAGAACCCGAGAACCAAAATTACGAGACCCGCCAAAAGCGGGGCAAATCTGATTCGCAGTTGATGCAGGCCGATGCTTCCCAGAATTGCGGTGGCGGGAGTGGTAAAGGTCAAATAGTGATCTACGAAGTATGGGTGAATTGCAAATGAAGCAGCGATTAGACCCGCTGAAGGTAAGACTGCCCACATCGCGGCCAATTCAGTTAGGTCACCAATTTCGTTTGAAATCTTCAGCGTTCGGGCTCGAAGATACATCACCACGGCCAATGCGCTGAGCAAAATGAAGGCGGCAGCAAGCCAAGGCCTACTCAGAAAATTGACGCTGATTGCAGCCTCGTAAAGATAGCTGCTAAGTGGCTTCAACTTGATCCAGGAAACCTGATTTTTTTCGTGGTAACCCCAGTAGAAAAGCGGCGAAGTTCCCAAAATGGCCAGCAGCCAGGCCCCTAGAAAATAGAAAATCTTAGAGCGATGTTTGGCCAGAACGTATATTCCATGCGGGATGGCGAGCAGGAAGGAAAACATGAACACGTATGTGGAGAGCGCGGCCAGAATTGCATAGCCAAGCCAGACCAAAATTGGGCGGTGTTTACTTTGAAGAACTGTTATCAAGGCAAGAGTTAGGGCAACCGCGAGTGTGGCGGTTAGGGCATTAGAGCGATTTTCCCCCGATGCAAAGTGCGTTCTTGGAATTGCAAGAAATAACAGGCTTCCCCATACCGCCAGAGAGTAACTCCCGTTGAGTTTGCGCACCAGTAAGTAAATCAGGGCGCAAGTTAGACCAACGGCAAGGATGCTTGGCAAACGCACCATGAAAACCGAATAACCAAAAATGCCACTCCAAAAATGCATCAGACCGTAGTAAAACGAGTGGACCACATCGATTTTGGTGGCCATTTGCAAAAGTTGAGAAATTGGCCGGGCAGAACCAGATATCGTTGCAGCCTCGTCTTGCCAGAAACTTGGCACAGTCAGGTCAAATGACATGGCGAGAGTTCCAAAAACAAAGAGCAACCAGGGCGTGAGACGAGGCATCAATTTAGGCATTTTTTCAGCCTATTTTTCAAGGCTGTGTGAAGCCTGAGACGCTAAACGATTTTGCAGCGAATGGATAGGTCTTTGGTGAGCTCCTGCCCGATGAGGGTGCTCACGCTCTAAAGCATAGAATTAGTCGACTCCCATCTAGAACAAGGATCGACCATGGAACACAACTTCCTTTACTCTGTTGAGCGCGAATACCCGGTTTCTATCGATCGACTCTGGGGCGTGTGGACTTCTGCTAGCGAACTCGAGCAGTGGTATCACCCAACCGAGCTTGACACTGTGCCGGGAACCTTCACTTCTGTTCCAGTTGAAGGCGGGCTTTGGACTGCTGCCATCGATGTTCCCGCTGTCGAATTCGTTGCCTATTTCTATGGCTGGTACTCGCGGGTTGAACCTCTGTCACGCTTGGAACACACAATGTCTTACACGCAGTCCAAGGATGAATGGCTTGCCCTAAATGATCAGGCGCCGCATCACAAGGTAACAATTGAATTTGAAGACCGCGGTGACTCTTCTTGGGTCAAGTTCTCACAGTTCGGTGAAATGCCCGAGGAACAAATCGAGGCCACAACTGTCGGCATGCAAAGCTACTTCGAGTCATTGGCGAACCACCTAAGCAAATAGGTGCTTGTTAACTAACTCTTAAACGTGTTTTGGTCGTGAACTAACTTCGCATAGGCGCCATCCTTGGCAAGCAGTTCAAGGTGTGTACCCTGCTCAACAATGCGCCCCGCGTCAATAACCAAAATTTTGTCGGCATTGATGACGGTTGAAAGCCGGTGAGCAATAGCAATTGTGGTGCGGTTTGCGGTTGCCGCATCCAAGGTTGCCTGAACAATTCGCTCAGATGTGGTGTCCATCGCGCTAGTAGCTTCATCCAGGATCACAACCGGCGGGTCCTTGAGCAGAACTCGAGCAATAGCAATTCGCTGCTTCTCGCCTCCACTTAGGCGATAGCCGCGTTCGCCCACCATGGTTTCATACCCCTTCGGGAAGTTCATGATCACGTCGTGAATGTTGGCTGCTTTCGCGGCAACTTGAATCTCTTCAAAGGTTGCATCAGGTTTTGCATAGGCAAGATTTTCACGGATGGTGTCATAGAACAGATAGGTTTCTTGATTTACCACACCAATTTTGCTAATTAAATCTGCGTGCTTGAGGTCTTTGACGTTTACTCCGGCAAAGCAAACTTCGCCCTCGGTGGCATCGTAAAAGCGTGGTACGAGGTAGGCAATCGTGGTTTTTCCAGAACCCGATGCACCCACGAGAGCAACGTATTCACCCGGTTCAACCTTGAAGCTCACGCCTTTCAATGTCGCTGACGCGTTCTCGCCGGCTTCTGGGTATGTGAAGGTGACATTGTTGAATTCCACAAACCCAAGTTTCGATTCCTCTAATTTCTGCGGAACCTTTGGGTCAAAAATCGTAGGCCTAAGGTCGAGGTATTCAAAAATTCGTGCAAAGAGCGCCGATGAAGTTTGCAGGTCAAGGCTCACCGACATCAGGTTCATCATCGGGAAAAGCAATCGAGACTGTGCGGCCGTGAATGCGACGATGGTTCCGATTGATAGCGGTTGATTTGCGGCGATCAACCAACCGGCGATTAGGTAAATGATTGCCGGCACAGAGGCCATAAACACCTGAACGGTTGCAAAGAAAACCTGACCGCTCATAGTCTGCCGAACTTGCAGGTGGATTAGGTTTTCGTTCTCAACTTCATATCTTGAGACTTCGCTCTTTTCGCGACCAAAGCTCTTGGCCAGAAGAATTCCGCTTACTCCAAGTGCCTCCTGGGTGATGGCCGAGAGTTCACTGAGCGACTCTTGAGTTCGGCTGGCAATTTTGGCTCGCACCTGTCCAACTTTTCGCTGTGCTAGAACCATAAGCGGCAACATAATTAGTGCAACTATGGTTAGCTGCCAGCTCAAAAGCACCATTGCGGCGACGGATGCCAAAACCACCACGGTTTGCCCGAGAAGCGTGCTTATTGTGTTGCTTAGGACTCCGGCAACTCCGCCAACGTCATTTTGAAGTCGAGACTGGATTACACCGGTCTTGGTTCGAGTGAAGAAAGCCAAGTCCATATCCTGAAGGTGTTCAAACATTCGAACTCGAAGTGAACCCATGACTTTATTGCCCACTTTTGAAGTCAAGTATGTTTGCCAAACTCCAAGGCTTCCCGCGGTGAGCCAGATGCCAAGCATGCCCAACACCAGCCATCCAAGCAGCCCAAGATTTGGCTTACCGGAACTTGGAAATAACCCCACATTAAAAGCTTGCTGAATCAGCAGGGGCGGAACCACAGTGAGGCTGGCACTGAAAATAACGATTGCTGAGGTCAGGATCAGAGCCGCGCGATGAGGGCCAAAAAGGCCCGCGATTCGGCCGAGCAGATTGTCAATTTTTGGAGCTTCGGCGATGCGTGCCTTGATCTTTTCCGGGTCGGTTGAAAATCTTCCCATTGGTCCGCCGCCGTGCATGCTCATGTGGCAATCCTAGTTTGCCTACCTGACCGGAACCTGACCAAGCCACCTCATCGCATTCAAAGTCACGATACGAATGAGTCGATCCCCGTCAACCAAGGAAGCGGTCCAACCAATTGGTCCAGCCGTGAAAACCTTGCCCCTGCCAAATTGGGTGCGAATCAAGGTTCCGGCTCTCCAGGCTAAGTTACCTCGATCCTTGCGAGCGTTGACCCAAACATCCGCGGCAGCCGATATTGGTGCGGTTCCGAATTTCTTAGTGAAGTCGGGTTCGATTTTTCCCGAGGCATCCTCAGGAATTGCATCGACTTCAACGCTCATCACATGGCTGTTTACACCAAGAAAATCGCCATTTCTCAAACCTGTGTCCGCAAACAGTGGGTCTTCGCCATGGCGCACCTTCATACCTTCAAGGTATGTTGCCACGTCTTTCCTGGTCAGGTTTGCTGGCAATCCATCTCGGGTCAAGCCCCGAAAAGTTCTTTCACTCACCTGAATCGGCACAGATTTGCGCTTATTGAAAGGTTCGCCCAAATATTCGGCACCGATAAGGGGGATAGGAGTAGTGTCACCGGCCTTATCGCCCCACCGTGAGGTGCTTGGATGCGCGGCTGATGCCGGGTCAAAACCAAGAACCAGGCCGGTTCGCACCAGTTTGCGATAACCGGTGTTGCCAGAGAGGTTCAGGAGTGCCGTACCATTGGCAACCGCCGTTTCGATATCCGATTTGACCTTCGCAGTCCAATACTCATCGTGGCCATAAACCACAATCGTTCGGTATGCAGAGAGGTCATAATTTGCTTCATCGAGCTTGCTCTGAGCAATTACATCAACCTCGCCAAAGTGCCTTCTCAAGAAATTTATTGGATTGACTTCAGGGAAAACCTGCGGCGTAGTTGGGTAATTCTTTGGGTCGCCAACGCGTACGAAATTTAGAGGCCGAAGAAGATTCAGCTTGCGCATTGAGAATTCTGTGGATTTCTTTCCAACGGCTTCGAAGTAGAAACTGCCACCCTTGACTAAGTCATAGGCCTGCCAGGTGTAATCGGGAACAATTACAGCAATCGATGAATGGGAAGGCTTCCTCGGGGCATCGCTTATAACCAATAGCGCATGTGATTTGCCGCTGTCCCAGGTTGCATCGTAAATTCCAGGGAGCGTGCCCGAAGGCGGCATCCAATTGATGCAGTTTCCCGGCTTTACCCACGGTTCGCTAGAGGTTGCCGGTGCCTGAAGTTGATTGGCCGAATAGAGGCAGGCCGACTGTGCTTCTGGGTTCCAGTCGGCAATCGCGTTGTACTTTGGAGAGCTGTCTATAGGTGCACTGAGCGAGACATCAAGCTTGATTTGCTGGCCCATGGCCGGGCCAGAAACGACGAGAAGTGTAGCTAGCCCAACTGAGACGCCAATCATGGCAGTTATAAATTGAGTGGCCGATCTCACTGCTTACCTCAAGAACTTTCAATTTTGTTATTCACTAACCAAAATAATGCCTAGCTTAACTGTGAATAAGTAGTGAGTCTCGAGCAAACTCTCGCCTTCGCCCCTACTCTTAGAAGATGAGCATTGCAGTTAGCACCAAAGGCGTTACGAACTTCAACGAGGTGCTGACGAGAGTCAAGGCTGCCGGATTAATGAAGAAGCAGCCAAGCTTCTACATCATTCGTTTGGCAGTGATTTCTGTCATTGCCAGCGGTCTCTGGACAGCGGGCGCCTTCATTTCACAGGCGTTCAATGCCGAACCCCTTTGGATCATCGCTGGCTTCGCCGTTGCCGGCCTTCTTGGCATCCTTTCGGCGCAGTATGGCTTTATTGCTCACGAGGCAGCCCACCGTCAGGTTTTCCAAGGCAACAAGGCCAACGACTGGTTGGGGTTGATTCTGGCAAACCTTTTCGCCGGCCTCAGCTATGGTTTCTGGATGAAAAAGCATAATCAGCACCACAAGGTTCCGAACCAGATCGATGCTGACCCAGACATTGCCATTCGCATTCTTAGCTTTACTCCAGCTTCTCGCGACCAAAAAAAGGGTCTTGAGCGTTGGCTCAGCGAACGCCAGGGCATCCTGTTTCCGTTTCTTTTATTCTTGACTGGTTTTGACCTGTTGCTTGATTCTTTCGCGGGTCTGGCCCGCAAGGAAAAGCCACTAAAGACAAGACTTCTTGAATTTGGTCTGATGATTGTTCGCCAGGCTGCCCCATATCTTGCAATGGCAATGATGTTCGGTTGGGTTTGGGCAATTGGGCTTTGGGTTTTTCAAATGATGATTTTTGGATTCTTTATGGGTGCAGCATTTGCCCCGAATCACAAGGGCATGCCTTTGGTGCCTAAGGATGCAAAACTCGACTTCTTTTCACGTCAGGTGTTGACCAGCCGCAACATTCGAGGCAGCTGGTTGAAAGACAACCTGATGGGCGGCCTTAATTATCAGGTTGAACACCACCTTTTCCCTTCGATGGCTCGGCCTAATCTTCGAAAGGCACACGCGATTGTCGGTGAATACTGCCGTCAAAACGACATCCCGCTAATCGAGATGAACTTGATCGCGAGTTACGTAGTGATCATCAAGTATTTGAGCAAGGTGGGACTGAGCAACAACGTGGACCCATTTGTCTGCCCGATGGTGGCGACACTTAGACCCCGAAGCTAAGCATTACTTGCTGATTGGCTTGCTTTCGGGCCTGGCGGCTCCCTTGAAGACGTTTTCATAGCTGTCGCTAATGTGCCCGATGTCGATTGCCCAGTGGCCTAGGGCTGCCAATTCAGCCGCAAGAATCGTGCCTGCCGGGCCAAGGGCAATCAGATAAAGCTCATCGGTCGAAAGTTCGAGTTCGGCGATGAGTCGGTTCAAATCTTCAAACGCATTCGTTGCCGTGGAATAGGTGAATTCAACTTTGGCGGCGTTATCAAAAAGAGCGGGGCTAAGTTCAAAGCGGGACCCCTTTCCGGTAATCACTCTCACCTTGCGCTCTGACCAAACGTTTCGCCACAGTTGGACGCCAGTTTCACCTAAGTCTTCAAAAAATACGGGTCTCGAAACGTGTGCATTCCCAACGCGATTCAGATCGGAAAATAATTCACTGGTTTCATCCCAGATATCAACCCAAACTCCAGACCAGTGCAGGTCTTCATACATTTGAGGGAAACCAATCAAAAGGTTCTCTGGCTGTTCAACTCCTCGAGAAACTACGGCCCTTAGAGCTTCACGCAAAGGCCCTGAGTTTTTCTGAAATGCCAATTTGTATGAGGGGCGAAGCATGAGCTTGAGCTCGCCGTCGCCAAAT
>Ga0213919_1000484_pt1 | contig 17464 bp, 35 predicted proteins | sample McNCre317MG_FD_161056 | JGI IMG/M metagenome (GOLD analysis project Ga0213919, IMG submission 161056) | Freshwater microbial communities from McNutts Creek, Athens, Georgia, United States - 3-17 MG | ecosystem: Environmental > Aquatic > Freshwater > Creek | place: USA: Georgia | collected... | reverse complement strand
TGGGGGACCCTTGCCGGAGGCAAGGGGAGATCGACAATCCGTAGTCATTCGAATGGCTTTGTTATACGGAGCGTAACAATCGCGCCCTTCCTCTTACTGCACCGCGTCGTCTTTGTCAATAGTCAATGCGATGTAATCTCTAAATTTCTTTTCAGATGATGAGTACCGCATTCACTGAAAAGCTCAGTAAAAGTCGCACGCCAGGGATGCATCGTGTATAGTTGAGCTATCGCAAGGGGATGGGAACCCCAAAGACTTAGGGAAGGTAAGTAAATGGGAATCGTTTTTGAGGACGCGAGCAAGCCTACGATCCAGCGTCAGAATGAGTTTCGCGACGTTGTTGCGTACCTCGCTGACAACCGCTCCGCTGTAAAGTCTTACGTCGTCTCGGAGAAGACGCTGGCGGAGTCTCAGGAGAAGGCTGCTGCTGATAAGCGTAAGATGGCGGAGGCTGGAAACGAGCTTCCGAGTAAGGTGACCATTCGTACCCGTGAGGAGAACCTTGACGACGGTAAGTCGATTAAGGTCTTCCTGTGGGCGACTGGCAAGATCCAGCGTAAGCCGAAGGTTACGGCTTCCGAGACTGCTCCGGTTGTTCCGGAGAAGGGCGCGACGAAGTCCGCCAAGTAACAAAATGTAGTACCCACGGGATACGTGACTTAGTCTCCGTGTCCCGTGGCGAGTGGAGAATGCTTGCCGAGAAAATACGATCTCCTCCCCGTTGATCGTAGGTATAGGCTTCACCGGATACCGTAAGCGTGAAAGATCGCTACCAAACCTGGTGACAATCGTCGGTTCAAATCCGACTCTCCACACGTTCCATTTGTCGCAGAAATGGGGAAAGAATGGCGAACACTGGTATTAGTACAAAACTCCTCCACTATTTCCAGAGTAACGCGGGTCGTGCAATTACGATCGACGAACTGGAAAAGGAGTTTGCCGGACAGTATGAGCGGCGACAGATTATGTCTAATGTCGCGAACCTCCGTCAGACGAATGTGGGAAAGAGTATTCAGGTTCTCAAGACTGGCGTTTGGCAGTATGAGTCCGATGCTAAGAATGACGATAAGTCGCTCACGTTCACTGTTCTGAAAGCGCTGGACAATGGCGGATATGTTCTGATGGATGGCAGTGAGGGAATCTACCGTGCGGATCGCCTCGCGTAAGAACGGGGAGCGTCAGTCCTGGCGCTTCCTGTTCTACCGGGGTCAACACAGAAAGAGAGACTTTAGCTATGCCGTTGTCTGATGAACCTGAGACTGCTGCAATTGTCTATCCGTGCGCTGTCGATAAGAATGATTCTCTGAGTATTGCTGAGCGTTTCGACGATGGCGATTTGGAGATCATGACTTATCAGGGTGGTAAGAAGTGGCCCGTCTATATGAGCGTTGAGTCTGTGCAACAGATTTACGCTCAGTTGGGTGACGCCCTACACGCACACTTTGAAGGGCCGAACGGATGAGTGACGACTACCGCGACGGATGTCCTTCTAAGCGATTCACTATCGGATGGTTTCTAGTTCAGGCTGTTTATTTCGCAGCATGGCTCTCTAGCTTTGGTCGAAAGGTGGAAAAGTAAATGGCAAAGCACGCCGCTCCTGATGATGGTAGGACGCAGAAATCTACTCAGCCGGATGACTATAAGCCTCGCTACGGCGCGGCAGGGTCGGACGTTCCGGCTAGGGGTGAAGGGGTGACGGTTGATGACCACGCCCAACGTCCCCGATAATCCTCTGCCGCTTGTAACCCTTACGTTCACCACTGACGAACTAGCAATGACTGTCGCAGGTCTAATGCAACTCCGTCGGTTTTGGGCAGCGCGAGCAATCGACGCTAGAAACGAAGGAATGGCAAGCGAGACGGAACGTGCTCACAAGACCATTCAGCACATCACTGATTACATCACGCGCATTGAAAACTCTGTCTCGAAAGAACAGGGTAGCGCGCTTCTCTCTGAACTAATCCGTTCTCTCAAGAGGGGTGACTAATGCCAGACTACCGACTCTGTAAGAACTGCAACGACTACGTGCATACTCCGGACGACCGTACGGGGCTCATTCACCGTAACAACAAGTATCTCTGTCGCAGCGGGAAGCCGAAGAAAAACTCGGTCGCAGAGTAATGCACTTTCCGTATCACGAGCAACGACCGCATTTAGATTGCGAGGGTTGTTTTCCATCCATGAGAGACTACGGATATAACGTCGTCAGTCCCGATGAAGCTGCGCGAGAAATTGCGCAGCGTAATCGATACGACTATGACAAGGGAACGTGTATCGCGTGCGGAGCTGACGTAAAGCCGGGGAACCGTACTCAACACAGTAATTTTCATGCGAGCTACATTCACCGCTCAGAAGTAAGGGATGGATTCACAGTGTCGCTTGTGAAATGGTGCGACGTAGGAGACCACGCCTTTAAGGCTAACGCTCCCGGCGCACAGTCGATTGATGTTGTGCAGCGTGACGAGACCGGCGCGGAGGTTCGCGTCGTAATGGATATCTGCCACCAGCACGCTTTCCCGACCGGTATCCCGACTAGCCCAATGGCGAAAGTCGAAATGGAGTACAACAGGAATCGCGCACTTCCGAGCGCTCCAATTAATGCGGTAAGCGCGTATCCCGGACACAACGAAGACTAACTCTCTAGAGAGAATGAACGGCCGTGCCCGGTTGTCTCGGCTGGAAAGTCGGTTAATCCAAACCTCCTAGTGCGGGTCCCTGGTAATCCCGAACGTTGCGGTGAAACTCCGAAACAACCTCCAAGTCTCTACACGTTACGGGATAACTTCCCTTTTGGGTGCGATGGCGGTTCGATTCCGCATAGAGACACGTAGGGAAAGAAACCCTACCGCCCTGCCGGTAATAGGGTGACTCTGTCGAAAGGGAACAACAACAATGACTAACGCGATTCCGAACAACTGGCAGAATGATGAAGTTCTCGACGGACTTGACATTCTGGATAAGCAGCAGTTGATCGGTACTCCGTTCCGCATTCTCGGCTGTGTTTTCCAGTCGAACAATGACGGTATCTCCATCTGCTACATCGACGCTGAGCGGGCCGACGGTTACACGTTCACTTTCCTGGATGCTTCAACGGGGGTGCGCGCTCAGATCGTTTCTTACCTCACCGGTAAGGGTTTGGACGCGGGTCTGGACACGGGAGAGTACATCGATTTCAAGCTGGTGGTTCCCAACGGTCTGCGGGTCTCTGAGTATGAGGTTCCGCAGAAGGGTCCCAACGGGCAGCAGATCGGTACTCGTACTCGTATGGCCCGTACGTACTACTTGACCACCAACGGGCAGCGTGGCGCGGCGGGTAAGGCTTCTAGCAAGCCTGCCGCGCAGAAGCGGACTACTGCCGCTAAGTAACTCCCAGCAACGGGAGAGGGCCGGTAGACACTTGGCGGAGTGTCTACCGGCCCTCTCACTAACGGGGAGCGTATTTTGTGGGGACAATTTCTCCGAGAAATATTGTCGCAGAATATCTCTCGGGCGCTTCTACCCGATACGTCTATGGTACCATGCCGCGCCCGACTGATAGAATAGTAAGAAATCAGTAAGAGGGAGTGGGGAGCGCATGAAAAGTAATTCTGCAACTACTGTCACCACGGACTAATCGCTAACCGTGGCTCGCCATTATAAGAAGTGGGAGGAACATTCTCCCCGATGGCAGAGAGAAGCGAAGCGAAGCGGAATGACTCCGCAACGCTGGAATGGATGGCTCAAGCTATCCGATAAGACCCGTAAGGATTCTGATCCTAGGAAGTACGCAGCGGGTCAAAGTATTGCAGCACAGAGAAGGGAAAAGAAACAACAGGAAGCGGTCAAGAAAGTTAGGGCCGCTAATCCGCAAGCGGCACGTACTTCTGTTATCCAACGCAACGTACAAAAGATGTCCGATAAGGATCTGGAATGGACGCTTAAAGCATCCCCGCAACAGATTCGAGAACGCGCATCTCAGAAGCACGTGCAAGGATACGCGACTAACCCGTGGTGGTATCGATGAAAGATCCTCGCAAGTCGTGAGCAACTGGCCCGAGAAAGAGTGCGCCGGTTGCGGCGCACTCTTTCGCCCTAAGACACTGACGCAGAAGCGCTGTAAGGCTTTTTGTGGTCGCACACAGGAGTCTAAGAACGGCGCACGGGCGCGAGAGCGCGAACTACACGAAGTAGAGTTTATTGCTGTTGACGGGGAAGGGGTAACCCGTAAAGCGTATTTCACAGACTATGATGAAGAGACCGGGGAAGAAATCGTCAGAGAGTCTGAGCAAGACAGACACGATTACGTTCTTCTTTCCGTCGGTAACAAGTCCCTTCATAAGAACGGGGCGGAACTTCACCATGATGAGATCTTTGCGTTCCTATGGGAGCAGTATCAGCAGCATCCTAACGCAGCGTTTGTCGGTTTCGCGTTGGGATACGACTTCACTATGTGGCTTAAATCGCTGAGCGAAGAAGCTGCGTATTCGCTTCTAACAAAGGATGGAATTGCGCAACGTCAGCCGACTAATTCAGAGATGCGGTTTCCTTTCCCCGTTAGGGATGGGGGATGGAGATACACTGATGAGGGAATGGTGTACGCAACGCATCGATGGGAGTTCGATATACTTGGGTTCAAAAGGTTTAAGCTGCGCCCTTATGTCAAACCCGAGAATGTTCCGACTAGAGTTGTCACCCATAAGGATGGGACACAAGAAACTGTCAAGGTGTCGCGTCCATGGATGTATATCTGCGATGTGTTCCCATTTTTCCAGTGTTCATTTCTGAAAGCGATTAAGCCAGAGAAGGGCGCTAAGCGGATCGTTTCGGATGAGGAGTATGCGCGTATTGCGCAAGGTAAAGAGATCCGATCCGGAGCGCAATTCGATCAGGACATGATTGAGTACAACCTTTTGGAGAATGAAGTTCTCGCGCGGCTGATGAGTACCCTTAACGAGGGATTCGTTAGTGACGGTATCCGTCTAAGTAAGCAGCAATGGATGGGACCCGGTTAAGCGGCGCAAGAATGGATGCGACTAATCGGCGTACCAAAAGGGGAAGAAGTCAGAGAAGCTGTTCCCGATTGGGCACTGGAAGCGGGGAGAAAGTGTTACTACGGTGGTTGGTTTGAGATTTTCAATCATGGCCCGGTACCCGGAACGTCCTACGCCTACGATATCAATTCCGCCTATCCAACCGTCATTGCCGAGCTTCCCTGTTTGTTGCACGGGCAGTGGAGTAGGGGTACGGGTAAACCGGGAAGACTACGGCAAGGATCTTACCGAATGGTTTACGGAACATTCTCAGGTAAAGATCAGTGGGTGGGACCTGTCCCGTATCGTGCAACTGACGGATCAATATTACGGCCTAGAACTGCAAAAGGATGGTATTGGTACCATGAGATTAAAGCATCACAACGCGCTGGACTTCTTAACCGTATGGATATTGAAGAATGGATAGAGTACGAGCCCTGTAAGTGCGATCCACCTATGGCGGGTGTTCGTGAGCTGTATAACGGTCGTCTCCTAGCCGGAAAGAACACTCCGCAAGGGAAGGCTAAGAAGCTGGTTTATAACTCGGCTTACGGGAAGTGCGCGCAGTCTGTCGGACAACCGCGCTTCGCCAATTCCATTTGGGCCAGTCTCATCACCGCCGGTTGCCGCACGATGATTCTTGACGCGATAGCTACTCACCCGACGAAGAGCGCAAGTCTTCTCATGATTGCGACTGATGGAATCGTGTTCAAAGAACCTCACCCGACGTTGGATATCGACCCTGAACGGTTGGGCGCTTGGGATGAGGAGAAGTACGAAAACCTCTCTCTGTTCATGCCGGGGCTTTATTGGCATGACAAAGCGCGTGAGCAGATTCGGGAAGGTCTCGCACCTCAGCTGAAGTCGCGCGGCGTGAGTGCGAAGTACCTAGGGACGATCATCGATCTGGTGGATAAGAAGTGGAAAGAGTACGGTCCAGACTCTCCACCTCCGCGTATCTCGCTGGTGATTGATTGGGCTCTGATCGGAGCGAAGCAAGCCATCACGCGGAATAGCTGGCATCTGTGCGGAACTAACGTTTGGGGTGCGGAGAGATGGCTAGATGGAAAGCCTGACGCTAAGAGGATGCCGGGTCTGTATGCGATGGATGATTGTTGGGGCGGACTCCGATCTATTCCGTACTCGGAAGGTGAGACTATTGAGACTACGTACTATGAACCTCGTTTCGGGGCAGAAGAAAGAGACGATCACGATTACGAAGGGGACTTGGTAACTCCTGATGGCGCGATCGGCGATCTCCAAGCGCACGCTTTTGGATTGCGCTAACCAACTCGTTACCCGAATGAGTGGATGGGCAGATGACATTGAATACTTCGCAGAGTATTTGGGCGACCCAAACATACAGGTAGCGCAAGACATGAGGAAATTTGCTACTGAGATGAAAGAAAGGATTGCTGGGTGAGTAAGAAGCTGACAGATTTTACTAGTGTAGTCATATGGCTAGCTGCTATCGGCTATGTCATGTCGCCCGGAAGAAATTCGGCAAAGATATTGAAAGCTGCGACTAACGAGTCTGCTCAATGGATTAAGTACGCGACTTCGGGCAACGTCGTTAAGGACATGCGTACGGCGGCAGAGAAGTTTCATGAGAAAGCCATGGAAGCTATCGGCGAGTTTTGGAGCGGTTTTAATGGGAACTAGGTATGTGGTGACAGATGATAAAACTGGAAAAGAAATTCCTCAGGGAATCCCTTATTTCCGGTTGGAATACGAATGTCGACCCGTAAACTTTTATCACGATTATTTGGAGTTTAACGACGTTCTAGAGGATATACAAACTAATCCTCATAACAGGGATTGGTTTAGTTTCAGAGTAACTAGACCAAACGCATAACTCAGCAAAGTAGAACGGCCGGACTCCTGCGAGTCCGGCCGTTTTGCATGGTACAATAGTTGGTACAAAGTCGCCTCATTTTGAAAGCGGTTCGAGCATGTCTGCTCCTCTTGAAAGTGCAGGGTTTAAGACTCTGTATGTGGGTAATCCTAAGGATGATGACGGCACGGTTATTGACAGTTTTCTGAAGGAAACTGACACTCCCCCTGCTGCGATTACTGAGTCGATCCGTTCTGCTCCGCTTGAACACCCTAAAAGGGTCACGCGCATTTTTAGCGGCACTGCTCTTTTTAAAGCTACTGAGGTAGCGGCAGGCACCGTGCAGCCTCAGCAGATTCTACCGGCGGATACTAATCGTCAGGATCTTACGCTTAAAGTGTACGGCGCTAGTACCGCCACGGACTTTATTTATATCGCTGATGAGAATGGCAAGATGAGTACTAGTGCAGCGGGGAAGCTTCGCCCTAGCTCTGCCGACTTTGATTTGAGCTCTCATACCGGAGCCGTTTGGGCTTATCCGGGTGCTGCTATTACTTCTGATATGGAGCTGTACTGGTGGGCGACGACTCTGTGAATCCTGACTCTTGCGTTTGTCTTTCGTGTACCGATGCCGATCGCATTGTTCAGCACGAACGGCTCAGCAATCTTGAGAAGAACGTTTCTGCGATTCTTGAGAAGATCACTGCAACAGAGCTTCTTATCGCGAAAGTGATTGAAGAGGTTAAGCCGACTCTTGACGAGTTGATGAATAGCTCTCTCGTTAAGATGATGGGGATCGGGAAGAAAAAGTAATGGCTACTCCTATTGATCGTTGGAAGGGGCTTGATAAGAGCGACCGTTACATGCTGCTCTCTTCAATGCTTGTCCCTTTTGCTTTCTGGTGGTTTTACCTAGGGCGTCATAAGTACGGAACGAAAGGTCTTAAGTGATGGCTGATACCGATGGTGAGCCGGAGGTCTCCTTTACTCCTGCGGACGATACTCCGCCTGCTGAGAAGACTCCTGAGACTCCTCCTGCCCCTACTCATGATGACAGCCTGCGAGAAACTGTCGCTCGGCTTGAAGGGGTTGTGACGGGTCTTGCGGCGCGTGTAGAGCAGATCGTCACGCAGAAGAGTCCCGACGAAGCTCCTATCAGTAAGCCGTGGACTCATCGGAATTTCGGATAGGAAGTTAAATGACTGTCACTTTTGCCGACGAAGTTACTACGGTGCGGGACGTACCTCCGGATTTCTCTGATGAAGTTATCGAGTATCCGTGTGAGGTTTGCGGACAGGAAGCGGGACCTTATGGCGGTAGGGGACGGAAGCCTAAGCGGTGTGCCGTTCATAAGAAGTCTTCTAGCTCTAGTGGCACTCCCCGTGCGCCGCGTGTCTCCGGTACTAATGCACAACTAGCAGCGCAAGCTACAGAAGCGCTTTGCAGCATCGACGGAATGATGGCGCTTGGCGCTCGTATTATCGGGTTTACTGATACTGCGGAAACGATTGAAGAAGCTGACGAAACTTTCCGTCTCCGTGTTAGCGCTGCTCTTCTTAATAGTCCTGACACTGCACGGAAGATTCTTCGCTACGGTTCTAAGGCGGGGGATTCGGCGCTCTTTATCGCTATCGGTTTGCATATCGCAACGATCGCGCCAGTGTTCATGCGTGAGGCTAAGGATAAGAAAGCCGAGCGTGATGCTAAGCGTGCTGAAGAACAGGAGTCTAACTAGTAATGCGTCCGGGGCCGGAAACCTTAAAGCAGCTAAACAGGCTGCGTAGTACGTGGGAGCAAGGGGAGCACGTACTTATTTCCGGTGCCACTAAATCGGGTAAGACAGCGCTTGCGCGACACATCGTGCAGCTCCGTTATGACAATGGCGGTAGCGTTGTTGTCTTTGTTGCGAAGCCCAACAAGGATGAAACCATTATTGAGGATTATCTTAATAATGGTTTCACCCGTTGGAAGTCGTTTAAGAAACCCAATTCGTGGGAGCGGAGAGTACTCCTCTGGCCTGATACTTCTAAGCTTAAAACTGACGCTGAGAAGTTGAAGCACCAAAAGGAAATATTCCTAGACGCTTTTGACAAGATTAACGATAAGGGTAAGTGGACTGTTCAGATTGATGAGGGGCTGTATACGGTCTCTCCTACATTCCTGAACATGGGCGATAACCTCGCCATGTCTCACGCCGTCGGCCGTTCCAATAATCTGACAATGGTTACGCTCACGCAACGTCCGTCTCATCTTCCGCTAATCATTTACGGTAGTGCATCTCATGCGTTTGTGGGACGTACACGTGAGCAGTCGGACCAAAAGCGATTGGCAGAATTGGGCGCTCAAGAATCGTCAAAAGAGTTGGCAGCGTTGATCGCGCGAAATGGGCGACACGATTTCACGTGGATTCCGGTTGCGCCGGACTGGCCTGCCGAAACGGTCAACCTTGCCCACTAGCCTTGGTACAAACCATGGTACAATCAGAGCATGTGATACAAACATTGGTACAAAGTTCTATCGCCTTCCGGAAGGTAATTTGATGGACCCTCACGCGCACATTTCAGCTGTGCATTTGCTCGCCAGTATTGCCGCTGTTACGGCAGTTTTTGGCACGCTGCATTTGCTGGCGCTTACCACGGATAATCGCGCGTCTCGCGCGTTTATCGCTCTTGGATTCTGAGTAAGAAAGGAACCGCTCACACATGCCTGATGCGATTGCTGGCACTCGGGAGATTACTCCTGCCGCTGGAATCCGCTTCACCGTTGCGAGTCGTCCTCAGTCGCGTTTCAGTAACGCTCAGACTGTCGTCAATCTCAACGGTTCTACTTCTTTCCAGCCGATTCAGCTCCCGGCCACGGGTTTTGTTCGGCGGATTTCCATGCTGTTTACTCAGACTGCTACTTTCGCCTCTGCTGGGGCGGTTGTCGCGGGTGACGGTCCGTGGAACCTCATCAACGGTATTACCCTGACGGACGCTACCGGCCAGCCGATTATGCAGCCTGTCAGCGGTTTTAACCTGTACCTCATCAACAAGTACCTCCCGTCTGGCATGGAGAAGACGAACACTCCTAACCCGTGGGGTACTCCTCAGTTCGGCCCGGAGTATGCGTACTCCTCGACAGCTACTACTGCGACTGCGGTTTTCCGTCTTGACCTGGACTTGGAGCAGGATTACAACAACGGTTACGGATGTATTCCGAACCTGGACAGTAACGCCTCTCTTCAGCTCAAGATTGACGTCGCTCAGTACACTAACGCTTTCACGGGTACTACTCCGAGCGCTGCGACGCTTTCTGTTCGCGTCTCGCAGTACTACTGGGCTCCGGTTGGCGCTACGGTCGGTGGCGTTCCTGCTCAGGTCACGCCCGATGGTTTCGGCGATTACGTGGAAACTCGTTACGAGACTCAGCCGGTTTCTGCCGCGACTGAGAACACGGTTAGCGTCACGAACCGTGGCGGTATGATCAAGGGCATTATTGCCATTTCTCGCGCTGCTGGCGTGCGTACCGCTTACACTGCTGGCGCTAACGTTGGTCTGATTCTGGACAACAACCCGATTGACGAGGGTATCCCGCTGGAAGAGCACAACGCTGTGCTTCGCCGCACTTACGGATACATCGGTACCGATCTAACGACTTCTTACGCGCCGCTTAGTGCCGGTACTCTTCCGGGTCTTGACCGTGGCGTTCAGGTCTGGCCGTTCTTCACTCTGTCCGGCGGACGCGATTCTTGGCTCTCTACTCGCGTCGGTTCGCAGCTTCAGCTGAAGATTACTCCTGGCGCTTCTGCGACTTCTCTTGAGCTTGTTACTCAGCTTGCTCAGGTTAAGTCGGCCGAGTCGTTCTTCGCTGCTTCGGCTCGCGACTAAGAAAGGGCTTCCGTCATGGCAATGGTTACGGAACCCGAGCGTATGGGGAACCCGATTGTTACTACTCGGGAGCCCGTCGGGCCTAAGACTGCTGGTGACAAGGGCACTCCCGGTGACATGGCGGTTATGGATGCCGTAATGATCGTTGGGGCGGCGTGGCTCATTCTGTTCCTGCTGGCATTCTCGCTCCGTCGTCACAACGTCTGAAAGGTTTTCGACCGTGGATCGAATCGTTTCTTTCCTCAATAACCGGTACTTTATCGCTGTCGTTGTTGGGCTTTTCCTGCTCAGCTTCGTTCGCGGTCTGGCCCGGCGCTGATTAGAGCCACTTATGCGACCTGAATTGCCGTTTCTTGCGGCAGGAGCTATCGCTATTACTGGCGGAGCTATCAAAGAGCATAAGTGGCCTTCTAATGCAACGAACGCAGTAATAGGCACTGTCGTCCTTACTTTGGTCGCCAGTGCCTCTGCGAATTCGCGCATTGCTCCGCTAGTTCATGCGGTTGGGCTACTGCTTTTGCTCACGTCCGTAATGGCTGCGACTACTGCCGTACAGAAAGCGAAAAAGAAGTGATTGATAAAGGTATTGGCGTTTTTATCGCGATCGTCGGCCTTGCTGGTCTGGCCGTTGTTGTGTCTAAGCGCTCCAACACTGCGAAGGTTCTTGACAGTCTGCTTGGCGGATTCTCTAAGTCCGTACAGGCTGCTGTTAGTCCCGTTACTAAGTAAGGAGTAGACCGCATGAATCTTCTGTTTGGCGTTATGGGAAACAACGGTATTCCCGTAGATGAAAAGGTTGTGCGGTCTACTGCCACCCCTGTTGACAAGACTGCTCCTGCCGCTATGGAGTCTGATACTCCGCAGTGGAATGAAATCGCAGAAACGGATCCTAATCCCAATTTGGGTATGGTGAACCGTACTGTCGCTTCTCATTGGGTTGAAGGGGAACAGTCTTCGCCATTTTGGGGTGCGACAGTGGCCGAACAGACTAATCACAATCTCATGATTGATCGTCAGATCTCCACTAGTGGCACTGCCGCCGCGCGTGAAGCATCTGGTCAATGGGGGCACGGTACCGCTAGTTACGCGATCGGTATCGAGCCTGTTGGCGATTTGCGTGAGGGTGGGCAGTTCGGAAATGAATATCTCCAAGTAGGGAAGCCTGATATTCAGGAGACGGCCGGTAACTACATGTCTGTACCTCCTGGATACGATGGCACCTTCTCTGCGCAAGCGGCTCAAGCTGGTAAAACGCAGGCTCGCGAATCGGGCTCGGGACAGTATGATGCATGGTGGGCTCAGGTGAGCGGACGGTGACTTTTCAGGAAATCGCTTCCAAGAAAATTGCTGGCGTTCCCGTTCTGTATGTAGGCGCGGGCGCGGTAATTATTTTGGCGATTGTCGCGTGGCGTATGAAAGCAACTCCTGACACCAATACTGACGGAGTTAATCCGGAAGATGGTACGGCAGGAGCTTCGGGCGACACTGCGGATACCGGTTCTAACGCTGGATCGCTTGCTGGAATGTCTAACCCCTACTCGGGTTTTACTACCAACGGAACCGTTGTCGTTGCACCGGCCGGAACCGACTCCACCGAAGAAACCGTTACCGTAAAGACCAATGAAGAGTGGGCCCGTCAGGGTGCGGAATGGCTCACCTCTGAGAAGGATGTTTCCGGCACCACTGCAATTTCTGCTCTGACAAAGTATGTCAACGGGCAAGATCGTTCTTATGACGAACAACAGCTAGTCAACCAAGTGATTAAAGAAAAGGGTCAACCTCCTGACCCTATTGCAGAGGGCGGTAACGTCGGTACACAGGCTGCACAGAAGCAGTTTAGTAACTTCCCTGGTAAGCACACTATCAAGGGTAGTTCTGACGACAGTTTCTCTGAGATTACCCAGCTCTATTACAACAGCGCTTCTACCGACCGTGTGGACCTTCTGCAAGCGGCTAACGCTTCTCTCGGCATTACCGATGGGCCGTGGCCTATTGGTACCGTGATTACTGTTCCGGCATATCACGCTCCTGTGTACTACACGGTGACGACTGCTAGTGGCGAGGATGCTCAGACCATTGCAAAGAAAAATGGTCTTACACTCGATCAGCTAGCAGCTCTCAACAACCCTAAAGGTGGACGTTATGCCCCTACTTACCATTACGCTAAAGGCGCTAGTTTGAGGGTCAAGTAACAATGGCTAAGCTCTCCCGTGACGAAATTGCATCGCTAGCGCGTTCGGCCGGTTTCTCTGGCGGAGACGTGCCGATCGCTGTTGCCGTTGCTTTGGCGGAGAGTGGCGGCGATCCTAAGTCGCATAATCCAACTCCACCTGATAATTCCTATGGGCTATGGCAAATCAACATGCTTGGCAGTATGGGTCCCGATCGTCGTAAGCGCTTTGGAATCGCTTCTAACGATGCGTTGTACGACCCTGCTACTAACGCACGCGCTGCATATTCCATTTGGAAAGAATCAGGCTGGAAAGCATGGACGACTTATACGCGAGGCACTTATAAGAAGTATCTCGACTCCAATGACACCGGGAGTGCTAGTCCTGCCACTAGCACTTCCGGCGGTCCGGGTTTAGATCCTGTTGGCAGCGCTATTAATGCGTTTGGCGACACTATCTTTAAAGGATTCGCTAACATCGCTGGCATCCTCGTTGCTATCGCGCTAATCGTAATCGGCGCTGTCTTCCTGCTTCGCAACGTAATCCCCGTTGGGAAGGTTGCTTCAGTCGCAAAGAAAGTCGCTAGTGGAGTGAGTACAGAATGAACACTCTTGGGTGGCTTTTTATTCTCGCCGGTATTGTCATCGCGCGACAAGTTTCTAAAGGTCGCGTAATGAACCTCTCAGAGGATTTGGGAGACGCTTTTATTGCTGTTGTCAGTGGCGATACCGATGGGCTAAGCGGAGTACTTGCGCGTACCGGAGAGTCTGCTACTCCTACTGCCGCTGACGTTGCAATCGCTAATCTCACTGCTGGGGTGACAGAGGGTACGACTTCCGGTATCAGCGCTATTGCGGGCGGTATCGGAGAAGGTTTTCAGCAACTAAAGGATGGCATTGGTAACCTAGCGCTTGCCGCAATGATTTTGGGTGAGCGTGCGAAAGGTTATCGATGGGCTGCAACCGGTCCGGACTATTACGATTGTTCCGGGCTAATGTGGCGCGCTGCACAAGGGATCGGATACAAAGGGGCTCGCTTCACTACTGCGGACATCCGTAGTAGGAAAGAATTCAAATTGGTTACTGCTGGCGATGTAAACGACATTGTCCTCTGGCCTGCTGGTAGTGGTGGGATCACCGGACACATGGGCGTGATAACCGGCGCTAACAAGTTCTATTCCGCGCGTTCTGTACGCTCCGGAATCGGCGAGTCTCCTATCAATACTTTCCGCAAAACTAAACCTCTGTATCTGCGTTATGTCGGCCCGCGCGGTAGCGTTGACCCTTTTAGTGGCACCTATGGCGGTAGTAGCAAATCTCCCACGAAAGGCGTCGGGTAATGGATGAAGCGGGATTGTTTGGTCCCGTTTCCGCCAGTGTTGTTCTGGACGGATCGGGAAGTGGATTCGTACAGTTTCAGGCTACTGGTGAGAAACTGGAAATCAATAACACTGCGGTTTCTGCTAACATCACTACTCCGGAAGCCATTGCCAAAGTCTATAAGAATCAGATAGGGCAGCTATACCTCATTGCTGGCAGTTATGCCGGTAGCACTGGTGACAACAACAATGACACCATACGTCTCAATGATGGCGATAAACTCTTTGTTGTGTGGACGGGTGGAGCACCTGGCGCAACTGCTGTAGCCACTATTTCAGGTTGGGCAAGCATTCCGGGGAGAGGTTTCCGTGCCGTTCACTAATCCGCTTGTTGCGGGTACTACTCTGATTCGGGATGCTATCCAGTCTCCGAACTATATTGCTGGCGTATCCGGTTGGAGTATCAACAAGGATGGTTCGGCAGAGTTTAACGATCTGACGGTGCGTGGCGAGCTCTTCGTTACCGGCGATGATGGTTCGCAAATTAGTATTGAAAAAGTTAACAACAACGGTTCAATGCAGCCTTTCATTTTCCTTACCCCAGCTAACCCTACTGCTAATGGACTGAGTTATTCTCCCGCTGAGATCTACGCTATTGAAAGCTTCCCCGGAGATACGCAGTTAGAGCTTAGTATCGAATCGCCTTCCCCTATCTTTGCGACTCGTAAGTCATCGATTCTTCGCCTTTACAGTGAAAACGATACTGGATCGGCTAAGCAGCATATCGATATGTTCTCTCGCGTACATGTTCGCGATATGTCCGGGCAGAACGGAGATCTACAGGTTGACGGAAGTCTATCCGTAGGTAATCACATTAACGGTTCATTCTACAAAACCGTAGTTAGTGACACGGACGGTTCTATTAACTTTGGTAGCGGTACCGCCGCTCAGGATACGAACCTTTATCGTAGCGCTGCAAACGTCTTGAAAACAGATGACGCATTCGTCGCTACTGGCGGAGTCAATAACGGATTTGTTTTCCAAGACAGCATTACTTTTACTTCTACAGGTACTTTCACAAAGGCATCCTTTCCTTCTGCGACAATGGCGCGCGTGCGGTTGGTCGGCGGTGGCGGTGGCGGTGGCGGGTGCGCTGCTAATGCTGCTGGAAACAATTCCACTGCTGGTGGTGGCGGAGGTGGGGCATACGCTGAATCATGGCTGAACATCTCCTCTTTCGGCGCTTCTGAGACTGTCACTGTTGGCGCTGCTGGTAGTGCAGGAGCAGTAGCTGGTAATGGCGGTACGGGCGGAACTTCTTCTCTGGGTACTTTCATTTCCGCTAATGGTGGTAATGGTGGCGCTGGTGGCGGTACTTCTACCACATGGTTTTGGGTACCTGGTGGAGCTGCACAAGCAACCGCAACCGGAGATATCACTATTCCTGGCGGTCCCGGATTTGCTGGCAGCCGCAATGGTGCGAGCTATGTTGCTGGGCAGCAAATGGGCGGAAATGGCGGCAACTCGCAGCTAGGTTCCGGCGGACAGGGCAGTAACAATGCGAACGGTTCTGCCGGTAATAATTACGGCGCTGGTGGTGGCGGAGCTTCCGCTCCTCAGTCAGCGGGCGGATTTACGGGCGGAGCAGGCTCAAAGGGAATCGTAATCGTGGATTTGTACGGCTAAAAGGTTTACCTATGCTAGGGTACGGGTAAGGTACTTTAGTAAAGGAGAAGCTTATGAGTATTGCGGCAGGAGAGTTAATTGCGCCGGGCGGGCCGTCGCTACCCGTATGGTCTTTCCTAACTGCAATCTCACTAGCGCTTATTGGAGTTCTTGCACAGCAACTGAAAGCACGTTCTGATCTGAAGCAGATTAAAGCTCAAGCGGAAACGGCGACTGATGAAGCTAGTAAGGCGAGGCAAAGCGCTAGTAAGGCTGAGGCGAATACGATCAACGTATCAAACGGATTCGTTAGTCGAATGGATAGAAAGCTTGACTCCATTACCGCCAGTCAGCAAACACTCATCGAGGCGCAGCGCAAAACGGATCACGCGCTCAGAGAACATTTAGAATGGCATCTAAGCCAGAGAAGGGACTGAGTATCATGACGAAGTTTAATGACGAACCTACCGACGCTAAGGACCTGGACGTTGCTCCGGAGTCTGAGAGCGCCGCTGAGCGCCGTTCGGACGACGTGCCTATGATTGTGTACCGTGAGCCGTACCGTGATGAGAATGGCGCTATGACGGAGAAGATCCACGGTCCGATGCCGGTTGAAGATTGGCCTGCGTATGAGAAGGAGCACGGTCTCTGATGATTTCTGCTACGGCTAAAGCATGGGTCGCTCTGCTTGGAGCAATCGTCACGGCTCTGCTCGGACTTGACGTTATCCCTGTCATCGGTATTTGGCACACGATTCTGACTATCGCTTCTGCGATTATTACCGCTGTTATCACGTATGCGGTTCCGAATCGGGCTACTACCGTTGTCGATCGAGTGGTGGGCTAATGGTTGATTGGTACGTCGATAAGGGTCTAGGGACTCTTATCGCTCAGGTTAAAGCGCGCTTTCCTGGCATAGTTGTTGGAACGATTGCTGGCGGTAGTCACACTCGGACCAATACTGAGCACATGCCGGAAGCCGATGGATCGGTTGATGCAGCCGATTTTATGATTGGTCCGCACTTCACTTTCGCTAACGCTCAGTGGCTTTATGACAAGCTAGTGCAGTATCGCGATGATCGTTTGTGGTATGTGATTTTCAATCGTCATATCACTTCGTCGGAAACTGATCCGTGGAAAGAGCGGGTCTATTCCGGCAGCGATCCGCACACTAATCACGTGCATGTCAGCGTGAATGATAAGCATGAGAATGACAAGCGAGATTGGAAGCTAGTGGGACTCAAGCATGACAAGTATCAGGAGCTTGATGATTACGCGCTCCCGGTCCTTAAGTACGGAATGGATGACCACGACTATGACGGATACAGCGCCGTCATGCGTGCTCAGAAGGAAATGAACATTAAGGCCGATGGTGTTTACGGCCCGGATACTGCCGCTGCTGTTAAGAAGCTGGTAGGCGGGGACGGACGGACTATCGACCTTACGACGTGGGTTAAGCTCTTTGGTCTGTCGAAACGCGAGGTTTCCTAGTGGTCATATAGGTTTAGGCTTCAACGAATATGACGCCTAGAGCCTAGTGGTCATGTAGGAATTACGAATACGGAAAAGCCCCGGTCAATGATGACCGGGGCTATTTCGT
>Ga0213919_1000483_pt1 | contig 17478 bp, 21 predicted proteins | sample McNCre317MG_FD_161056 | JGI IMG/M metagenome (GOLD analysis project Ga0213919, IMG submission 161056) | Freshwater microbial communities from McNutts Creek, Athens, Georgia, United States - 3-17 MG | ecosystem: Environmental > Aquatic > Freshwater > Creek | place: USA: Georgia | collected... | reverse complement strand
AAGTTAATGCTGTTAAATCCGAAAGGGTCTATCAACAAGAAAATGGTTGAGGGACTCATCACAAAATATAAACCATCGTTAGTTGTTTATGACCAAATTGACAAGATTGAGGGATTTACAAATGATCGCGAAGATTTACGGTTGGGATCAATTTATCAATGGGCTCGTGAACTGGGAATTAAAAATGAGTTTGCTACAATTGCAGTCTGCCAAGCCGACGGAACAGGAGAAGGACAAAAGTGGCTCACAATGGGAAACGTCGCTAATGCCAAAACAGCCAAGCAAGCAGAAGCTGATTGGATTCTAGGTATTGGTAAAACTCCTGATGTTGGATATGAGAACTTGCGCTATCTCCATGCTAGTAAAAATAAACTAGCTGGTGATCCAGACACAGAACCAGCATTGCGTCATGGAAAACAAGAAGTAATTATACGGGCAGACCTTGCTCGTTATGTGGATATTAATTAATGAAACTACCAAAAACTAAAACAGGCTTGTTCATAGTCATGCGATATTTGATGTCCTCTGATGATGGTATCCCCATTGGCATTTTTGTAACGAATGCTGCTGCTGATGATTATGCTGGTAAATGTGAGCAAGAGTTTGAAGATAAGAACATCAAAGCTTTTACCTTCCGTGTAGTTTACACAATGTTTTACAATGAATAACGCCTTCACGTTGTTCCAGACGCTGTGAAACCCCTATCCTTAGACACCGAAACAACTACATTTAATAAGGGAGCCCCCTATGACCCACGCAACAAGCTTGTCTGTTACAGCTTTGCTACTGACCATTTTAGTGGCGCTGAACTCTTCAAGGAACAACACGACCACTTGGGTGGACTTCTTAGTTCTTGTGACCTTGTTATCGGCTTCAATTTTAAGTTTGATCTTCATTGGTTAAACAAGGTAGGATTTTCATTAAAAGGTAAAAGGATTTGGGACGTTCAGATTGCTGAGTTTATTCTCTCGCATCAAACAAACCGTTTCCCTAGCCTGAATGAAACTTGTATCAAGTACGGCATCCCTGTAAAGGAGGACGTGGTTAAGACAGAATACTGGGATAGGGGAATAAACACAGATGAGATTCCGTGGCCGATCCTTGAGAGCTATGCAACACACGATGCTGACATCACACTGCAATGCTATTACGCACAACTAAAACATATGACACCACAGCAAATTAAGCTATGTCGTTTACAGTGTGAAGATATGCAGATATTGTGTGAGATGGAAGCAAATGGAATAACCTTTAACGAACAACTCTGCCAAACAAGAGCAGAGGAATTGGATGACAAAATATCAGAGATCAAAGCAAACCTCGCAAGCGTCTATCCCAATACTCCTATTAATTTTGGGAGTAATGACCATCTGTCTGCCTTTCTATATGGTGGGATTATTCGGGAAGACGCTAAAGAGCATATTGGCTTTTTTAAGTCTGGGGTAAAAGCGGGACAACCTAAGTTTAAGAACATTGAGATTGAGCATGTACTTCCTAGGCTGTATACTCCATTGAAGGGTAGTGAGATGGCTAAGGAAGGTAACTTTGCTACTGATGAGGGCACCTTGCGTAAACTCAAAGGCAAGAAGGGTGTGCTGGATAAAATCTTAGAGCTATCTAAAATGGAGAAACTTAATGGTACATATTATCGTGGGTTAGTTAAGCTCCGTAAGGAACAGGGTTGGGAGGAAGGTGTATTGCATGGGCAGTTTAACCAAACAACTGCCATATCAGGACGCCTTAGTTCAAGTAAACCCAATCTCCAGAATTTCGCAACAGAACTACAAGACATATTCATATCAAAATATAATGACTGACGAACTAAAACAAATCCACTATGGTGATTCTCTAGCCGACCTAGCCTCTGTTATGGAGGAGGTTGGTGCTAGGAAGTTCCTAAGTGATTTTAAACACAACTACCCAAGCCATTTCAATGAAATCTTAGCACAAATTAACCGCCTAGACACTCGTAAACTTCCAGCACTATTACAGGCACCAACATGTTCAAACCCTACATTGTAAGTAAAAACGGAGACTATGCTATTCAGCGTAGTATCTTTGGACATAAACAATATAACTATGGATATACTAGATATATGTGGACAAGTGATGAGACTTCGGCCTCCATATATTCCTCATTTGAAACTGCTAGTGAGAAGCTAAATTCATTATCTAATCCCATAATTCCACCAAAATGGAAAAAGGTTACGAGTGTAGAGAGCATTAATGCTACTCCAGTGTGACGCCTCACAACTGGAGTGGAGGGTTGCACTCGAACTCAGTAATGACCAAATTGGAATATCAGAAGTATTGAACGGAGAAGATACACATGCGAATAATCAAAAAGCTTTCGACCTACCTTCACGCCTCATTGCCAAGATTTTTCTATTCCGTACCATTTTTCGTGGCAGTGGTTGGGCATTTGCTAATGATCCTGATTTTATGCATGTTAGTTCTTCTCAGTCCTTCTGGGACTCCATGAATGAGAAGTTCTATGCAAAATATCAAGGCTTAGACCGTAAGCATAAGGAATGGATGGCTACAATAGCCGAAGGAAGGCCCATAGAAGGCCCTCTGGGGCGCTCTTGGAGTCTACCTATGGGTACGGACAAGTATGGTAATAAAAAACTCCCCTTAAACCAACTGGTGAACTTACCAGTGCAAGGTACAGGGGCTGACATTATGACCATTGCTCGTATCTCTGCCTATAAAAGAATCAAGAAGTATAATATTCCTTGTGATTTTGTTTCAACGGTTCACGATTCAATAGTAGTGGACACACATGAAAAATACCTAGAACCTATACGAGATGTATTTGATTCAGTATTCTATGACATACCGAGAAACATAAAGACTGTGTTTGGATATGAATGGAAAGTACCCATGTCATGTGAATCTAAATATGGACCAAATATGAAAGATATGTATAAGTTTACTTGACAGTGTAGTACAAAGTGTGGTATACTAATAGTTATAGGCCCTCGATATTTTAATAGGTAAAATACCACCGCTAGTTGGTGGCGATGGGAGTTCGAGTCTCCCTCTTTGGCCCTCTTTTCGGCTTGATCTATTAGCGATATGAGCGTTTGTCATGTCGAAGGCCCGGTGTTCTGGGCGGCACTAATCCTGTAATATAGTAAGCAGGACTTTTAAAACCTTTATAAAGATATAAATGAAAATTCAAATTGTTACAACTTCTATTGAAACCAAACCTACCACAAAAGGTAGCTATCAACAACTAGAAGTGGTGTATAAGAACCTATCCTTCCAAGGTAAGGTTGAATCTAAGAAGCTGATGTCCTTCGGTGCTGGCGCACCAAGCTTCACAACCTTGTCTACAGCAGCAGCAGGGTCAATCTTTGAAATTGCAGTTGTTAAGAATGATAAGGGGTATAACGACTGGACCAGTGCTACAGCCTCTCATGCAGATGTTACAGGTGCGTCTGGTCCTAATCCTACTATAGGAAAACCCTCTTCCACAACAACCCCACGTAGTACATATGAAACACCAGAAGAACGAGCGCAGCGGCAAATCCTCATTGTTCGTCAATCTAGTGTTAGTAGTGCTGTGTCTCTCCTTGGTGTTGGTGCTAAGGCACCATTGAAGGTGGAAGATGTCCTTGCAACTGCTAAGAAGCTAGAGGGTTATGTGTTTGGTCTAGATAAAGGACAGGAAGCACCAAAAGGTGAAACTGGATTTGAGGACATCCCAGACTTCGAGGGTGAAGTTACTTAAGGTCTATCAATATGACGACTGCATTAATTGATGGAGACATTATTTGCTATCGTTGCGCAGCCTCTTGCCAAAAGCAGGAGGTTGTGACTGAGTCTATGGATGTAGCTCTCCAGCGTGTAGATGATTTAATGAATCGTATACTACATGACACTAATGCACAGGATTATCAAGTATACCTTACAGGGTCTAATAATTTCAGATTTAAGTACAATCCTGAATACAAGGCCAACCGTAAGGATTCTGTTAAACCTCAGTGGTTAGAGCAGTGTAGAGAACACCTAGTTGTCAATTGGCACGCTCAGGTGTCGGATGGTTGTGAGGCTGATGATTTGATGGCTATTGCCCAAACCAAATCAGAAGACACAATCATATGTACCATAGATAAAGACCTTCTACAAGTTCCCGGAAATCATTATAATTTTGTCAAACAAGAGTTTCAAATTATTACACCCCTAACCGGGCGTTTTAATTTCTATTGGCAGTTTATCATGGGAGACAAGTCGGATAATATCCTTGGCTTTGATGGCCTGATGCGTTCAACTGTTCCAAAGAAGATGGAATGGATGGTATCAGAGCTTCAAGAGGCTTGCCTCAAAGGTGAGAGAGCAGCCTTTGAATGGGTACGTAGTCTTTACAACGATGATGACAAGTTGTTGATGAATGGTCGATGCTTGTGGATGCAACGAGAGTACGATCAGATATGGGAGTTTCCTAGTGAGGAAGTATAATGGGGGGTCTTGGACCGTCGGTAGATTTAATTCCTTTATCACCTCTACCCTACGTTCTGGTGCTAGACGATGGCAGCCGAAGTATACAACCCTAAACGAAGCTAAAACAGAAAAGAAAATAAATGTCAAAACAGGTAGACTTGCCCAACACTTCAGATGCTCCTTGTGCCAAAATGAATTCACAGCCAAAGACATGGAGGTGGATCACATCGTTCCTGCTATTGATCCCACTGTCGGTTTCGTTTCATGGGATGCCTTCATTGACCGACTTTTCTGCGAAGCCGACAACCTTCAAGCGATCTGTAAAGGCTGCCACAAAGTCAAAACAAGTTTAGAAAGAAAAATAAGAAATGAAAATAAATAAATCATTGGAAACCCCAGAGGGCAGTATTCAATTTGTAGGTGAGTTAGAGGGACAGGAGTTGGATATAGTTATTCAATTGGGACTACTAGCCTTAACATCACGAGGCTTCATTAAAACAGTAACCGCAGAGGTTCCTCCAAAAGGAGAGCAACATTGAAGAAATACTACAAGCGTTTATTCTTGAATAAGGGTGAGGGGACAGCTTTTCTAGAACTCACGTATGAGGATGGATATGGTGGAGTTAAAATTGCAGATTGTAATAGAGCAGTTACCTTATCCATAGATACATCTAATAAGAAAGAAAAAGAGAACTCATTACATAAAATAGATGTTCTGATTTCTGAACTTTCTAAATATAAAACTAAATTAGAGGTTTAATGAAGCATTTAGTAATTCCTGACGTGCAAGCCAAGGATGGACATGACTTTACCTATCTGAATAGAATAGGAAGGTACATTGTAGAGAAGAAACCTGACAAGTTGATTTGCTTGGGTGACTTTGCAGACATGCCTTCCCTAAGCTCCTATGACCAAGGTAAGAAGAGTTTTGAGGGTAGGCGTTATATGAAGGACATTCAGGCTTCGCATGATGCTATGGAGGCCCTCCTGTCACCCATTTGGGAGTTCAATCATAAAGCAAAACGAAACAAAGAAAAACAATACCATCCAGAGATGGTACTCACGTTGGGCAACCACGAAAATCGCATTAATCGAGCTATCAACGACGATCCTAAACTGGATGGGGTCCTTTCTATCGACGCTCTTGGTTACGTGGGTTATGGTTGGACTGTCATTCCTTTTCTTGATGTTGCTATTGTTGATGGCATTGCCTACTCTCATTACTTTACTACGGGCCTCATGGGACGACCTGTTACAACAGCGCAAGCGTGCCTCTCAAAGAAACACCAATCCTGTGTCCAAGGACATCAACAAGGGCTTCAAATAGCAACGGCCTATAAAGCCGATGGCACAATGATTTCATCCATCATTGCGGGATCTTGTTACGAACACAATGAAGATTATATGTCCTCACAAGGTAACAAACACTGGCGTGGATTTCTAATGTTACATGATGTTAATGGCGGTGAATTTGATGTGATGCCTGTCAGCCTTAAATACATAAATAAGAAATATGCAAGCAACTAAAAACGATGTGGGATTTTATGGTAACCTTATTATGGCTTCCGTTTCACACAGCACAATAGCACAAATTGTTTTCTTTACCCTAGCCATCCTCAATCTTATTGCGAGTTTCTATGAAAGTTAAAGACATTCTAGGTAAATGGGAAACGTGCCCTAACCACGGCGAGGTAGAAGACGTTGTTAACCATCCATCTCACTATACACAAGGTGGTATAGAGTGTATTGATGCTATTCAAGCTGCTTTAACTCCAGAGGAATTCAGGGGCTATTGTAAAGGTAATGCTTTGAAATATGTATGGCGTGAGCGTCATAAGGCTGGAGCAGAATCCTTGCAGAAGGCTGCTTGGTATATTAAACGGATTTCTGATGAATGACATTGACACCTTAAAATCTCTAATTATTCATAAACTAGACATTACTGAGTTCTTGGACATCATTGGTTATGACCTATCTGATTTAGTGGATGTACTTGATGACGAACTTGAAGAGAACTACGCGGAGCTACTCTCAGCCTGCACATGAGCATGATGCGAAACGTGGTTACAAACTACGTATAGCAGAAGAACTAGAAGCAAGTGAGGAAATAGATGCCTACAGACGACTCAAAACCGAAGAACCTCTTACCGGACGGGACTCTCCGGGATGCGAGGAAGTGTATCATCCATAACGCTTGGATGCGTAAGAAAGAATGCCCTATATGCTACCTAGAAGCACGTAGGAAACAGTTAGAATTTGAAAAACAAACTGGCTCTAACAAGCCATCAATTAAAATAACTAAAGTATGAGTGAGTTTCGTAACGGCTTTGCCGAAACAATTTTTAAACAGAAATATGCACAGGGACCAGATGACACATGGAGTAAACTTGCCGAGCGCCTTGTTGACGATGTGTGCGGAACTAGACAAGGAACAACAAAAGCTCTACTACCAGAAGAGGATCTTGTCGAGCTTGCAGGACACATTAAAGCTATGCGATTCCTGCCCGGGGGGCGTTATCTATATTATGCAGGAAGACCCTTCAAAGCATACAATAACTGTTACCTTCTACGTGCCGAGGAAGATACACGAGAAGAATGGAGCAACGTAACATGGCGGGCTATGTCCTGTCTAATGACTGGAGGAGGAATTGGAATTGACTACAGCAAACTCAGGCCCCACGGAAGCCTACTTAAACGTACTGGCGGCATCGCTAGTGGACCTCTCCCACTTATGTACTCAATTAACGAAATCGGAAGAAATGTTATGCAAGGAGGAAGCCGCAGAAGTGCTATTTATGCTTCACTTAATTGGCAACATGCGGACATCAATCAATTCTTGGAGTCAAAGAATTGGTCAGAAGAAGTTAGAGCAGGAAAAGCAAAAGACTTCAATTATCATGCTCCCCTAGACATGACTAACATCTCTGTCAACTATGACGACGCAAGTCTCGTGGGTGGACTAGAGAATAATGAAGTCTTCAAGAAGAATGTTCGGCAAGCGTTGGAGACAGCAGAGCCCGGATTCAGTTTTAACTTTGGAAATAAACAGAATGAAACACTACGTAATGCTTGCACTGAGGTTACCTCTGAGGATGATTCTGATGTGTGCAATCTTGGTTCGATCAATCTTGGCGCTATTGATTCGATTGTTGACTTTACTCGTATCACTCAGTTGGCTTCTAAATTCCTTGTGTGTGGTACTCTTAGGGCTGATCTCCCATACGACAAAGTTTACCAAGTTCGAGCAAAAAATCGACGCTTGGGCTTGGGGCTCATGGGCATACATGAATGGTTGCTCAAGAGAAATTATGGCTACGAAGTCACGCCTGAATTGCGGAGTTGGCTAGGAGTTTATCGTGATGAATCAAAACGATCTGCCGACACCTATTGTGATGAGCTTGGGATCAGCCATCCAGTTGCTTACCGCGCAATCGCCCCTACCGGAAGTATCGGCATCCTTGCTGGCACAACTACAGGAATTGAGCCACTCTTTGCAGTTGCTTATAAACGCCGTTTCCTTACAGGTGGAAACCGCTGGAAATACCAGTTCGTAGTAGATGGTACAGCAGCTCTATTGATTGAGAAGTTTGGCGTTGATCCTAATAAAATAGAATCGGCCCTTGACCTAAGTAAAGACTATGAAAAACGAATCAAATTCCAAGCAGACGTACAAGATTACGTGGACATGTCAATTTCAAGTACAATCAATCTTCCCTCTTGGGGCAGTGAAGGAAATGATGAACGATCTGTCGAGCAGTTTACACAGACGCTTGCGCGGTATGCTCCCCGGCTCCGAGGATTCACATGTTATCCAGATGGAAGTAGAGGAGGTCAACCTTTGACAGCAGTTCCTTATGAAGAGGCATTGAAACACAAAGATGTAATCTACGAAGAGATGGATATTTGTGATATTTCTGGTGGTGGTACTTGTGGAAGCTAAGTTTGAACCTAAACTCATAGAGTGTGCTAAATGTGCAGATAAGATTTGCTCTAGTAGGGAGGGTGAGTACGTCACTTGTAAGTGTGGTGCTATTTCAGTAGACCAGACCAGATACTATAGTAGGTATATTGGTAACCCAGAGGATTTTAAACATGTTGACAATTGATTACAACTTTCTAACTGGTATGATGTTTGGCATCGCCCATGTATCACCAGATGAAGACGATGAGTATGACTGGATTGTTGTTCTAGGCTTAGGCCCATTTCAAATTCTGTTGATTAAAAGTAGTGTTGCTTAAAGTATAGGCAAAAAGAAGCCCCGTATCCTTCACAGGACCGGGGCTTCTTGTTGTCTGTTTTTCGTTAGAAAAACTACTCTTGTCCAACCATACGTTTTAGTTTATGAGTATTGGATAGGTTTGCTACCTGAGCAGCTAAAATCTCAGCAGTACGATGGTCCATAGAACCTTTAGTAACCATACCAGTAACTAGGGCTTGTATTGTCTCTGGGTTACCCTGAGCATCTACAAATTTCTTTGCAAAGTCGGCAGGGATAGTGCCATTGACAGCGATAGACTTCTGAGCTTTATCAACCAGAGATTTCTGAATGTCGTGATAGACCTTGGTGATGGAATCATTTTCCCAATCCTTAGCCTTCAAACGACTCTCGTTTATCCCAGTCATTCCAATAGCTTTCCAGAGTTTATCTGAATCGTTACGTGTGACTGTTGGTAAACCTGTTGTACGACTAATAGCCATTTCACCATTAGGTGAGTTCTTGCTAAACCATGCCCTGTCTATTAGACCAGAGGTTAATCCGGGAGATAGTTCACGAACAAGGTTCTTAGTATTAAACTCACTGGGACTGGTAGCAGCATTCCATCCAGCTACAGCAACCTTACCGAGTTTACCAGCACCCGGCATTACAGCGTCTACAACATTGCCAGGTAGAACAGCACCAGCACCCAATTGTCCAGACATATCTACACCAATCTCTGCACCAAGGCCATGTGTGATGTTTGAACCAATGTTGGGATTATCCAACAACACCTTAGTCAGAGAGGTTGGTTTACCCAATTGCTTAGAGATAAACTTAACCAACTCATTAGCTTCGGTATAACCAATAGTACCCATGATACCAGCAAAGGCTATACTAGACATTATAGCTGTTGCAAGAGGTCTTGTAGATCCCTCACGAGCAACCTCCCTAGCAAACATAGCCAAGCGACTGTACTCATTGTGCTTATAGGATAGCAGATTGGAAGCTGCCTTTCCTACAGAACCCATACTAGTGTACATAGATGGTGCTTCGGCCTTGTCGTAGTTATTCATAGCCATGTCTGTTAGGTTATGAGCTGTTTCGTACAAACCCTCTTTAGGAGTAAGACCATTCTCATGTAGCATCTGAGTCATACCCAGAAATACACCTTGACGGGTACGCATTTCAACTGGACCAGTTCCAAACTGAGACATCTTATCCCAATAGTGACCCACATCCTTAACAGCACGGTTACTAGAATCAAACAAATCAGAACTATACACATGGTTCTGTTTAGCATAATCTAATGCACCACGCATAACTGGATCAATGGCTTTGCCCATAGCTGCCTTAGTAGCTACTACAAACCCTTTACCAAGGTATGCAGCACCTGTTCCAGCATCAAAGGTTTTATCCAAACCTCTAGAAGTCAAGAAGGCAGACATCTCTGGCATAACCTTCATTGGTTGCAACATATTAGCAGCCAAGAAGCCGGGTTTAGCAAAACCAATCAACAGGCCGTTAGCAAGGGATTTAGCCCCTTGGAGTGCCCTACGACCAATAGAGGGGCCTATCCCTACAGAGTTGCCTAACTCAGCGAATACGGTGTCTATAGAGCGTCCTAGGGCACTTGGGTTGTTACCTAGTACACGTTGTACATACTCATTAGCCCACTCCTTAGCTTTAGGCATATTCAAACCATTATCTGCATGTAGCAGGGGTTTGATTTCTTCAGAGGCTTTGGTCAACTCTGCCCATTTAATTATCTTTTCTGCATAATCAATCTGAGCTTGAATAGCGTCCTTAGCATTCTGGTCAGCAGAGACAAACTCCTTACGACCTTCCATCCCCAAGATACCCTTCTTCTGCATTGTGTGGCTTTTAGCGTTCATGTAATTGTACGCATCCACAGTCATTAGATCATTCACATGATCTGCCAATGCTTTAACATTAGGGTCATCCTTCCCAATTAACTGCAACACAGCAGTTATATCTCCAGAGTGCTTACCCTTACCAGCACCACCACCAAAGAACTGCTCATCCCCAATAACATACTCAGGATGTGCCTCTTTCAACTTACCTACCAACGTATCCAAACCTTTTCTAGTATCGTCACCTAGCATACTAACCAAGGTCTTCTCTCCATTAACTTCCTTGTAGATGAGTCTACGGAAGTCTCCAGTACCTTTAGAAGCAAGATAAGCTACGCGAGGGGACACAGGCTCATGCCCAGTGGCTTGCATAACCTCATTCATCTTAGTCATAGCTAGTTGCATGACCTCAGTATGAGCCTTCCACCAATCAATTTGCTTCTCATTGAAGCCATGCTTAATTAGTGTTTCTTCTGTTAAAGCCTTACCATTCTTCTCTGCCAATTGCATAGCAGATACAATAGCTGTACGATCTGGCGTAGACAAAGCTTGAGCAGCAGGAGCCAACTTACCGTGTACCTCTTCTGCAATAGAAGCTTTAGCACGGTTGTTAGCCTCACGCATAGCAGTACCAATGCGTTGAATCAGTGGAGACTGAACCTTCATACTCTGGAATAAGGAACCCTTAGTAACACCATTCATTAGACGTTGGAAAGCGTTTTGTGAGATGTCAGGGGTATTCTTTTCCTGAGCAATAAACTCCTCTGGTGTACGATGATCGGGCATAACATCACCGATCAAATCCCGTAAACCTTTATTCTCCTTTAGTGTCTTGGTTTGGTTTTTGTTAGACCAATCCATACGAACACCACCACCCTGCTTTTTATAGTTGAACGGTATCTTACGATCTGTGGCAATGCCGTTCTTCTCAAGACTGTTCCACAAAGCATTCCCACCTTGTGTCAACTTACCAGAAGGCACTATGTCATTTCCCAACTCATTAGCAAATTTGTATAATTGAGTTGCGGTCCCTTTTTCCTTAGAACCAACCATCTTAGCATACATGTCAGATTGACTAGGCTTGTCATAAGCATTAGTCCTATCCATAACAACACCAGCTACATGCTTACCGTCACGAGTAGCAGTGATGTTTAAATTATCACCCGTTCCTCTAGCAGTTAGTGTTATCCCATTTGCCAACTCTTTGATCTTCTGGAATCCCTCTTTAAAGACCTCTGGATTAATACCACCACCTTGTTTACGGGTACTGGTATTAAAGGATGCTTTAGAAGCGCGCTCCTGAGCCTTCTCCAACTCTTTGACAGCACTAATTAGTTCTGTAGCTTTAGCCTCACCAGCCTCTACCTTAGTACGTAAATCATTGACTACTTGTTCTTGTCGAGCAGCATTGTCAATAGCCTTCTGTACAAAAGGGTTACGGGCTTGTTCCTCATTACGTCCACGATCAATGGATTCACGGAGTTGTTTCGCCTCATTTTCAAAAGCTTTAGCACGTTCATCTACAACATCTTGTGCTTTGAACTGCTTATCGTTACCTACAGGATTCTCCAACTCAAAGGCAGTACGTTCCATAGGAGTTTGTTCCAACGGATTGAAACGCTCCGTAGCAGATGGTGTAACTTCTGGGGTAGGTTTGGTTGCCTTATCAGCCCCAAGACTTTCTGCCATACGGGCAATTGGATCTTGAGTAGCCTTGATTTGATCTGGAGTAGCTGCTTGCCCCTCCCTGTCAACTAGGATAGGCTCCTCACCACGAGCCTTAGCAGCGACTTGCGCAGCTTCTTGTCTAGCCAAAGCTTGTTGGCGATAGAAAGCTTCCCTAGGATCAACGGCAGGTACGTCTGGGGCAGCCTCTACAGGTTTAGTAAGTTCGTCAACTAAACCCTTAAGGTTTGGACCTTCAGCCTTTTTAGGAACAATGCTCTCCTTAATGGAAGGAGTAGCTATTTTCTTTGCTCCATGTAGAGGTAGGAAGTTCATTCCCATATCTGTTAGGACTTTCGCAGCAAACTCTGTTTTTGGTCCAACCAAAGCACCGGCTTTACCTGCTAATTCTCCAGGCATAGCAAAAGCTTCTCCTAGTTTCTCACTAGCTTGTTTACCTTCTTCTGTAGAAGGTTGGTAAGGACCAAATCCAAAATTCTTATCCTGCACCATCTTAACATTATTGGCAGCAGCATCATACCCCTGTCCAGAAAGCAGGGTTCCCATTCCCAAGAGGCCACCAGCAATCTGAGAAGGAATCCCGGCCAGCATACCTACACCAGCTTCAGCGACTCCTCGCATACCTTTAATAGAGGCTTCAGAACGCTTCTCAAAATCCTTCTTAAGTTGCTCAGAAGGGGAAAGCTTATCAAATTTAGCAAACGGATCTTCCTCGAATTGATCGAAGGGATTAGCTGCTGGAGGATCAAAACTATCAAAAGGATTAGAAGCCATTGTATTTACCTATTTGGGTAGGTATCCATATTTTTGTTGAAAAGCCCCAGCAAGTTCTGGGTGAGCTTTTAGGTGGTCTATTGCGGCTTGTGGAGCTTGGCCTTGTTGTGGAGCAAGTGCGGGTGGAGCCCCCTGCGGCATGGCACTAGGAGAAGGGTTAGTGGGTAATTGAGCAGCTTGTCCAATGTCCAATGCTCCAGCTCTAGGTATAGCATTAGGACTACGCATTTTAACTAGATTATCTAGTGCTTGGGCACGTTGTATGTATAGATTGGAAGTTTCCTCATCCCCAGATTGCTTTGCTTGATTAGCAGCATCAATAAGGAGGGCCATCTTTTTAGATGGATCATTTTCCATATCAATTCTCTGCTCAATGCTGAATCCAGCCTTACTATTTCTAGTAAACTTACCCGCAGCAATATTAGCGTCGTTGATTCTTTCAGCCGAACCTGTCTGCATCTTAATACCGGCAAGATGATTAGCTCCTTGAGCATTAATCTTAGCAATTTCATCAGCGGCCTTACGACGCTCGGCTTGCATCAACGGCAACCATGTTTGCATCTGAATAGCTTGGCGGCGGACCTCTGGATCACGGCTACGCATGTTTTTACCAATCTCAGCATCAAAAGCTTTCATCTCATCGTCTGTTGCATCAAGGGCCGCCTTACGAGCTTGAGCAGATAGGACGTTTGGTTGATTAGCTTGTTGAACTTCTAGGTTCAATTGGTCACTGGTGTTCTTAATGTTCTTACCAGTGTTTTCATAACCTCGTCCAGTATTAATCAAACCCTGATGCTCCAACAAGAGTGGATTCATACTCTGGGATTGATCGTTCTCTAAAGAACCCTTACGAGTAGCGTTCTGTTGCTGTTCTAAAGCTTGCTGCCTAAACTGAGAAGCCAAGTCCTCATTTCTACGGGCAGCTAGGTTGGCTTCAAAACTACCCTCTCCATACATGGAAGCTAGGTCAGCCGGACTTTGAAATTGACCATAATCAGCCATAGTTTATTCCCATCCAGATTCAAAAGGAGAGTAGTTAGAAGAGTCGTAGCCGTTTCCACCACCACCGAATAAACTACCTAGTCCACTAAATGCGCCAGATTGTTGTCCCATATTCCACAAGGAACCTAGTTGGGCATTCTGGATAGCTCGTTGACGAGCCTCTAGATCGGATATATTCTTTGAAGTAGCGCTGTTGGCTCTGTTATAGTTCTCAGCAGCATTTGCCTGAGTATTGGCATATTGAGAACCCTTATCTGCCAACATAGCTTGATATTGGGCTTCCCGTGGTCCATACTGGCTATTACGTCCAGCCTTAGCATCACGACGAGCTAGACTCTGTTTTAGTTGCAAGGCATAAGGACTGTTTGCTCCATACATGCTTTCCAAAGTAGGCATAGAGTTATACTGTGACCTAGAACGCTCTAGGTCTTGTTGCATACCTTGTCGTTGACGATCAATGGCATCAGACGCTTGTTGATTACCATATAGGCCAACCAAAGTCTTTGCTGTATTGCCCCAATCCCAATTACCACCTCCACCAGAATCATTACCATTGATACCCGGTGTCCCGTTATACAATCCGTATCCCATATTTAGTGCCCTTCCAGCCTCTGATTTATTAAGTTGTTTTCCAACATATTGTTTACCCATATCAGTAGCAACTTTAGTACCAGCCCCTGTTAGCTTAGACCACAGGGGAGATGTTGTTACAGAGGATGCTGCCTCATCAGCCATGGGAGCTTGATCTAAACCCGATTCAATATTATTCGAGGATGCAGCAACCTGCGCGGCATTATCATAACCTGCTTGTGTTGATGCTACCTCAGGAGAATTCCAATCCACTTCCCAAGGAACAGAGCCCCCACCATCAGCAGCACTGGTCCAATCTGATTCATAAGGAGTATATCCTCCAGAATCATATCCTGGAGAAGCCTCCCAGTCAGATTCCCAAGATGGGCTATCAGAACTTGTACTATACCCAGAATCAGAACCTGTATCTCCACCCCCCCACAGGTTACCAGCAGTCGCTCCATAACTTCCCCATTTTACTTCATCAGGGTCATCACGACTATCCCCACGCTCTAGGGCATTGGAGTGGGCTGCCGCCCTACCTGCAATAGGACCACCATACCATCCCGCAATAGCTGGACCTATTTTAGAAGCCGTGGGATTTCTAGATTCCCACTTCTTTAGACCAGCTCCCAAATTATCCCCAAACATAGCAAAGACATTACTAGGTTTAGCATTAAGGCCGTTTTTACTAAGGTCTTGCCAACCAGTATCTAGGTCTTTAGAAGGGTCCCATTTAATTCCAGAAGACACAACATCCGAAGCGTGCTGTACAGCATCCGATAATTCTCCAATTGGGTTGTCAAACCATCCCATAATATAACTCCGTAAATAATGTACTCATGTTATACGAGTGTTGTTGATTTCATAACGCCAGCATCATTTACCCAGAGTTTTACTGCTCCAGAAGATGTGTTTTTATACAGAGCCCAGTTACTAGCTGTAATGTCTGTTATTGTCGGATCACCTGCCTTACTCTGCATAGTAGTCATAACAGTGATTCTCCCTGCCTCTGTAGCAGATACATGGTAAGCCCCTGTACCAAGAATGGAGGTTAACAATCCGTGATTTTTGTTTTGCAAATCTGCAATTGAACTACCAGCTTTATCCACCAATGTCCACGACACAGAGCCTGCTGTAGACAAGATGGTATATAGCTGATTGTACCAAGCGGTCCATTGGAAGTCTCCGCTATCTGCCCTTGTTGGGGGAGGTGGTAAACCTAATGCCATTATCTCGATCCCTTATTAATATCAACCTCAAAACCATCTAGTTTAAGTAAGGCTGGTTGGATATATTTAAATCTAAAAGCCCTACGTCTAAATTTACCTAACTGGTGAATTGCTGGAAAGTTGTAAGAGAAGGTGATTGTTCTTGCAGTAGTCCATGTAACATAGTCATCATCACTCCATTGAACAGTAACATTATTATTTGTACCACCGGGATCAGGAGTATCTCCAATCAAGGCAAGACGGGACATAAATTTTGTATCAAACATATCAAAGTCATACTTAGGAGTTGTGATCTGGCACATAAAGGCTGCACCATTATCAGTGAAGTATGTCTCGCCAATTTGGTAAACATTACCACCATTGCGATCTAAGATGTATGCCCTACCATTAGGACCATCGGTTCCATGTGAACCAATAAAAGCGGCTGTACCATCTACACCAGACGCCCACTCAGACCACATCTCTGTTTCAAAGCTATACACCAGTGTTCTAGAGGTAAGTGTTACTATATATAACTTCTGACCAGACACACGAATACAGTATCCTAGAGCAGAACTTAATGAACTGCCTTCTGCTAGAAACACACTCTTAACCATTGGGATTCCAATTTCCTTTTCCTTGAAACCATCAATAGTCCAAACAGTGTGTCCGCCATTAGCAGTTTCACCTACAAGGATAACTTCCTTTTCTGTTGCAACAACTGTTCCAGCAGCAGCGCATCCAAACTGTTGTACAGCAGAATCATGCCGTGCTAGGGGTGATCCTGTTGCTGTAGCAGCATCGTAGAAGAACTCTACGCTGTTTGCACCAATGGCATAAATATAGTTATTGTTCTTAGAGAGAGCTACAATTTTATCTGGGTACATCTCAGCAGAGATATAATCTCCAGCAGTCCACAGCAAGGGATCGTCAAGATTACTATTGTAGATGTCTTGTGTGTTGGCTTTAGCTACAAAAATATAACCATCTAAGAAAATAGGAATTGGTACATGCGGAGTTGGAAAGTCCGCAGAAGTTATTTCAGTGGGAGCTGTTACAGCGTCGGTAAAAACATATCCCTTAGTACCATCCAACATAACCAGTACCACAGTTCCAGTAGAACTAACATGCTCTGTAAAACCAACATTACCAGTCGTTGTAGTTAGTGTAGTAACCAAGGAACCGTTCGTGTATACCTTGTCAGCACACACTGTGATAATGTACCCAACACCACTAATAACCCAGTAATAACTTCCTCGAGCTACTCCAGAATTAATGGTGTAAGCAGAGTTAAGACCGGGCCTAGATTTTACAACAATTCGTTTATTTGGTTGGGATGGAGCAAGCAAAGTCTCCACCATCATGTTTACTAAACCAGCATCTTTATCTCGACTGGTTCCAACCCGTTGTTGTGGAGCAAGGGCAAAGTCAATACGCTGTGTGTCGTATGTAGAAGAAACTGGGTTTTTAGTAAATGCCATTTTTATTTCCTACCAGACCAATCTGGTTGCATGTAAAGACTGCCCTCTTCAGTACCATACCCCAAGGCCATATCGTGAAAGCCCTCTGCCTCTTTCATAAGGGTAGCTCTGTCTTGTATGGGGATACCATACTCAGGAGCTAGACGCCAAGCTAAACCATAGATTAAGGCTTCTGTCCAATAAGGAGGGAAGTCAAAGTCATCAGTAGCAGAAGTCATGTCCTCAAAGGGACGCTGAT
>Ga0213919_1000482_pt1 | contig 17501 bp, 25 predicted proteins | sample McNCre317MG_FD_161056 | JGI IMG/M metagenome (GOLD analysis project Ga0213919, IMG submission 161056) | Freshwater microbial communities from McNutts Creek, Athens, Georgia, United States - 3-17 MG | ecosystem: Environmental > Aquatic > Freshwater > Creek | place: USA: Georgia | collected... | reverse complement strand
GCGTCCGGCGGTTGCGGTAGCCCTTGATCGTGGCGTCGAGCAAGAGCTTGATATTCAAAGGGCTAGGCTCGACGTTGCCGTCTTCGTCCAGCTCTAGGTCAAGGCCTTGCTCGTTCAGCGCAGCGACGGTCGATTCTACGCGCTTGTGCTTGCGATCCTCAGCGCGCGCCTTGGCCTCGACCTTGGCCGCAGCTGCCTTCACAGCGGCCTCGGCCTCGGCAGCCACCTCGGCGACCTTGGCACGCGCAGCGGCCAGGTCCGCTTGCGGCAGCAGCTCGCGCAGCGCGCTGTCGCTGGCCGGGATCGAGAGCAAGACCGCGCGCGCGGCCTCGGTCTGATCGGACGGGACCTGCCCGTTCGAGAGCGCGCGGAGGGCGTCCTTGCGCCATGCGTCGGCTCGCTTCAAGAGCTTGCGCGAGGCACCCGCCAGGTCGAGCGGCGTCACACGGTCTACCTGCGCGGGCGCGGCAGGCACAGGGCACGCAGCGCGCTCGGCGAGCTTCATCTTGCGGGCGCCCTCCAGCCCCTTGAGGAAGTCAGAAAAAGACTTGGCAGGCACCGGGTTAGGGTAGCTGGGAGCTACCAGCGCCCACACCGATTCGTCGGTGATCTCAGGACCGAACTCTCCCACCAGCGCCTTGGTCAGCTCGACCTCGATCTCGGTGTGGCGCGAGCCCTGGCCGCTGATTTTGTGCCCCTGCGCGAGCGAGAGAAAAGTCTTATATTGTGGGTGATCAAAGCGCAGCTGCCGCGCGTGATGCAGCAGCATCTCAGCCGTGAGCGCGCGTGTCTGCTCGCACGAGGACTCGACCTTAGCGGCGGGCGCGTTGTAAGGCTTGACGTATTCGTAGAACACCGGCGGCAGCGGCGCGAAGGGCAGATCGTTCACGGCGTCGTAGGTCTTGCCCGTCCAGTGAAGGGAGCCCGGGGCTACGACCTGCCCGCCTAGTCCTTTGATCTCACCAGCCTTGAGATCCTTGTGAGGATCCGGAAACTTGACCTCCGCGCTGGGCTCGAAGCGGCACAGGTAGTAGGCGTGCGTCCCTCCGCCGCCAGAGCGGACGGTGTATGTAGGATGCTCGGCAAGCGCGCGCACAATCTCTGGCGTCAGGCGATCTGCGTGATCGATGTCGATCACGACCAGCCAGCCGTCGCCGTGCTTGTGCCCGGTGCAGACACCCACGTTTCCGGGCCACTCCGAGGGCCAGGCCAGGTGCGGGTTCGCGGCCCAGCCCTTTGTATGAGGGCCCTTTCCAGTATTGCTATCGCCAGGGACAGCGGGCGGAATGAGACAGAAAAAGCGATACCCCTGCAGATTAGGCTCTGGTCGCATGTCGCACAGCGTGCACGACTTCGCACCGTCGTGCAACTGTGCGCTACGCGTAGTAGGTCACTCGCCACGCACCCACAACAAGAGGTGACGCAAGGCCTCGATCAGATGCTTGTCGTCGGGATCTACGTTCCCGCTGTCGACGACCTGCTCGACCGATCCGAACCAACCGCACCCGCTGTCGTTATAGCACTCGATCCCATCATTCCGAACGCGAATATCGTGGGTAGGATCAAGAGGGATCCGGATCTCAGGTACTACTCTCTCTCCGTCTTCTAGATAATATCTGCACTTTTTCATACACAAAGTAACCTTCCAATCCTAGCTCTAGCACCAGCTCAGGACCTCAGCAAACGAGGTCTCCAGCCCCCAGTCTCTTGCATGTGAGGGTGTTAGTGGCCTACCAGAAGCCAAATCTCTGATCTGACTACCGATCCTGTTCTTTATATACACATAACGCTATGTGTGTGTATAAACATTGCTTACGTACATGCGGTGCAACCGACGCTGCAGCACATACTCGACCCTCACCAAAAGTTTGATCGAGAGGCACTCGCTCACGTGATGAGCTAGACCTAAGACATGGACAGGGGCTTCAAATACAAGGAAATATGGATTGCCGGGCAAGTGCACTGGCGCGCAGCGGATGGGTACGAGATCGATCACAAGGCCGGGCTCTGGCTCGTGTCTTGCAGAGGGATCGTGATCGCGACCTACGAGCGAATCTCCGGTTGCGTGCTCGGCGAGCTGTGATACCTTATTCATATGTACTCAGTAATCACAAGCGACGGTCGTGAGTGGCGCTTCTACGCAGTCGAGCGCGCTGAGGCGTTCGCCGCCAAGAACACCGGAAGCATCAGGAGTTGGAAATGACCCACGAACTTGCAGAGACGGTAAAAAGCATCCTGCGTAAGGACATCGAGCGCAAGCGCGCCATGTGCCTCAAGGCCTTGAGCGAGGGCAAGCCCAAGCTCGCCGATGAGTACAAGCGGCAACAGCGCGAGCGCGAGCGCGAGCTGGAGGCGGTGTGATAAGACACATCGAGATGACCACGGACTTCTACGAGCTGGAGCGCAGGCTGGCGCTAGCGCTCGGCGACGAACCTCGCCCGGACAGCATGGCGCTGGTTTGCAACGAAGCCACAGGCGTGCTGTATGTGGATGATGAGGAGTTCGTCTCGCCTGACACCTATGTCATCGTGGAACGCTCGACCAAGGCACTTGCAAGGAGTTATATCGCATGCTTGACCCAATCGTGAAATGGGCTGGAGGCAAGAGCTGGCTCGAGCTGCCTCAGCACACCGGGACCTGGATCGAGCCGTTTGCCGGCGGCGCCGCGCAGTTCTGGCGCAAGCTCCCGGAGCGCGCGATCCTGTGTGACCTGAACCACCGGCTGATCAGCATGTATGCACAGGTGCGTGATCATCGCGGGCTGGTGCAGGCAATGCTGCCAACAGCGGTCGAAACCGACCTCGCCTATAAGACCCTGCGCGAGCTATTCAATAGCTGCGGCTCTGCGCCTCTGCAGGCCACGCTGTTCTTGACCCTGAACCGAACGTGTTTCAACGGGCTCTGGCGGGAGAACAAGAAAGGCGCTTTCAACGTGCCTTGGTGCCGAGATCCCAAGCGCTCGGTGCAAAGAGACCTCCGTGCCCACAGCGAGGCACTCCGAGGCGCGCTGCTCGTTAGCGGCGACTTTCGGGCCGCGACGCTGCTCGCGCAGCCGGGCGATACGGTCTACATGGACCCGCCCTACCACGAAACCTTCGACACGTACCAGCCAGGCGGCTTCTCGGATGAGGATCACGTGCGTCTGGCGATCGAGGCCTCGCGCCTGCGCTTGCTCGGGTGCCAGGTCTGGATCTCGTACAACGATCACCCCTCGATCCGCGCGCTCTACCAGGACTGGTTCATCGCAGAGCGCACGGCACCGAGAGGGATCAGAGGAGGGCGCTCGAGCGCGCCCGAGCTGCTGATCAGCGCACGATCTTGTACTTGAGCGCGGCCATATCCATGACCTGTTGAATCTCGTTCGGCGTGAGCTGGTACGGCACGACGGCCAGCCACGCAACGCGCAGCGTGTCCGCGCCGGTGCCGAAGTCGTGCAGCACGCGCACGGTCATCGCGCCGGTGTTCGGCCACACTTCGCACGCCTCTTGCGCGCTGCCGCCCGAGATGCTGAATGACTTGAACATGCCGGCGAACATCTGGTCGTCGACGAAGTTGCCCGCGCCGCGGCCGTACAGACGGCTGTTGAACTGCACGGCGTAACAGTGAGGCAGCGTATCGACAGTGGCGATGCGCTGACCTTGCCCGGCGCAGTAGCTGCCGCTGTCTTGGTTGCCGCCCAGAATGCCATAGTTGCCTGTGGCGAAGTACGCGCCATCGTTGAACGCGATCTCTGTGTTACGTCCGCCGCTGGCCGATTCCAGACGCACGCGGCGCACGCCTCCCGCATCCACAGTGGTGCTTACGAGCCGAGCCACCACGATCAGCGTCATGCCGAACGAGCCGCTGGGCAGCTTCGCCTGAGCGATCGTGCCTTCGAGATTTTTGGTCACGCCTGCAGCGCCGCCGAGCACCCAGCACGGCGTGCCAAACACCGCGTCTGCAGTGTCGAGCGTGGGCTTGCTGCCCCCATACTGCGGCGCGAGCAGCACGGTGTCGTCCTGAACACTGCGCGCCTGCGAGATGTCGAGCGTTGCGAGCGTGAGCTTGTCGGTCCGTGCCGGATTCCACGAGAAGCCGCCGCGCTCTGTGACGAGCGCGTCCAGACCACGAGCTGTCGAGGCGTCGCCTTGCCACACTCCGGCCGAGCCGCGATAGTTGCCCAGGTCCACCCGCGCGCGACAGACCAAGCCCGCGCGCGAGTAATCGTCGGTCACGATCACGTTCTGCAGCATGTCCGTGTCACAGCGGTTCACGTCCTTGAGACGCAACGCCTTGGTCGTTACGATCGGACCGGCGCCGAACATACGCAGCGAACCACAGCCCTGAGCGATCGCGGGCATGGTGTTGTAAGACATGAGGCCACGCATGTCGTACGTGGAGTCACCGTTCAGGTCCGGCCCTGCGAAAAACACGCAACGCTTCGGACCTTCGTGGTACGGGTAGCCCGAGTAGTCGACCTGATTGCCGCCGGTGGTTCCGAGCACAGCCCATGTCAGACCGGCGGTCGAGATGTGCGGGGTGCCTTTGTTGATGCGCACAGACGTCGGTGAGAGGTACTCGACGATCTGATAAAGCCCGGCGATCTTAGCGTCGGCACTGGCGAGCTTCAACCAACAGCCAACGTGGTTGCGAGCCATGCCGGACAGCCCGGTCATCACGCATGTTCCGACGTTCGTGATGCCTGTGTCAGCGTCGGTGGCTTTGGTCGTAACGCCGAGGGTAGCGGCGGAGCCGCTCGGCAGGGGCACCGATGAGCCAGATCGCAGATCGACAGCGCTATCCCAGCCCGTGGCGATGCAGGGCGTGAGCGTGCCGTCGAACCAGCTCGCGTTAGTGGAGCCGGCCGACATGGTCTGTGATGACTGGATCGTGCCGGAGCCGTCCCAACAGAGGCCGAGCACGCGGTCGAACGTGACATCGAGCCAGGTGCAGCCGCTCACCCACAGATTGCGAATGCCGCCCTGCGCGATGTTGCGGAACGTAGCGCCAGACTGGCAGATCGATACGTCGCAGTCGTGGACGTTGACGTGCTGGTGCCCTTCGTTCGCTCCGCCGCTGACAGCCTGACCGCCGACGAACTTGATACCCCAGCCGGACTCGTAGTCCTGCGGCGCGGCCAGGCCCTCGACGCGCACATCTTTGACCGTACACTTGTAGCTCTGGTACGCGACGATCCCATTGCCGGTGCCGTTACCTGGGCTGACCACATCGCAGGTCAGCGTGAAGCCCTTGATCGTGCAGCCTACGGTCATGTTGCCGGCAACGCCCTTGCCGATCGACAACCACTCCACGCCTTCGGCGAGAGGGCTCGCGAGCACGAGCGTGGTCTGGTACTTGCCCGCGCCCCAGAGCGACGGCGCGACGCGAAACCCGGTCAATGCGGTGCCCGGGATCGCGAGCGTGGTCGGCTGCACGGTCCAGACCCCGGGGGGCATCACGACCGCGTAGGCGAAGGTGCGTGTCGGTGTGGAAAGTTGATCCAGGCACCACTGATAGGCCGCGCGCAAGGCCGCGTCGAAGTTCGTGTTATCCAACACTTGGTTGGGCGCGAAACGCGCCACAGGCACCTCTTCGTAAGCCACAGCGGCTGCGAGTTGTTGCTGTAAAGCGTCGGAGACCTTGATCTTTCCGTTGACGTAGGTCAGCGAGGAATCGGCCAGCCGCGTGCTCAGTTCATAGGAAATCGCCATGCGCCTAATGTAGCACAAGAATCACAAGGCGCGTGAGGCCTGCGCGAGCCATCCTAAAGACATGCAGAACCACAAGACAGACCTCGCCCGCCTCTACATGCTCGGTCAGCTTGAACTGGCGCACGGAGGCGAGCCTATCTTGATGTATTTGTTTATCTTAGCCCAGCGCGCGGGCCGCCCTGCGACGATCCCACAACGCTGATCCCGTACAGCACGTCGGCCAAGCTGCCATTGACCCATTCGATCAGGTATTCCTTGGTCGGGTCCCAGGTCAACAGGCTGGCGTTGAAGCCACCTGCGAAGTCGCCAGCGCCTGCCCCTGTCGCCACCGTATATGTCGCACCCGCCACAGCGGTGAGCGTCGGAGTGGCGCCGCCGGTGGCGAATGAGAGGTTGCGCCTCCAGACACGGAAGATCGTGTCGTAGGTGTTCAGCTGGCGATGGTGGAAAAACTGGATATTTCCTGGGACCACGTTGTTGGGGATCTGCAGGCTCAACCAAGCGCTGGAGGGGCTACTGGAAGGCGCCACCGAGCCGGGGTAGGTAGCGTCCGGTACCGCGTTCAGGTGGCACATGCTGGCGATGGGCAGGGTCTCGGTCACGACCAAGCCCGGTGAGTAGACCGTGCTCGCGCCGTCGCTGGTGAGCCCGGTGGTGAGTACAGAGGTACCTCCTAGGATGCCTGAGATCAGCGTGCCGTCTTGCGCCCAGGCCGCCCACGGGCCGGCGCCTGGCGCCTGATAGCTCGTGCCCCAGGCGCCTGAGTCGAGGTAGAGGCAAGCGCTAGGGCGTGTCGCGTCCAGCTGCGACCACTGCGTCCCGTTCCAGCTCGCGTTGTAGGTCAGGAACAGCACGCCCTGCGAGGTGTAGAGCCCTGTGTAGAGGTGGATCTCATCCACGAGCGCCGAGGTCTGGAACTGAAACACCTTCTGAATGACAGCTGCGGGGTTCGCGACAAGCGCGCGCAGCGTCTGCGAGAGCGAACTCGTGGCCTGCAGCGTCTGGCTGCCTGTCCATGTGTTGCCGCCGGCCAGGTTGCCCTTGCTCGCCTGCAGCGCGTCCAGATCCGTGACGTGACTGTGGTGCCACAGCCCGTTCAAGTTCAAGAGATAGTTCAGGATCTGGGCAGGAAGTTTCATGCCCGCCAGGTAGCCCGCGCTGATCAAGCCGGGGCTGGGAGCTGTCTTAGAGCCGCTGAGCGCGAAGTCTGGGAAGGATCCTGGACGCATGGTGTTTCCTTATCACACTGAGGCTAGCACGCCACCGATCGATGGGTCTGAATCGTCGCCCAGGCCGTGCACTAGGTCTACCTCGGCCTCGTTCGTGTCACCAAAAAGCAGCGGCTCGAGCCCCGGCGCGGTCCAGACTAGGTCGAGCCGGATACCCGCGCCCTTGGCCGAGGTCAAGATCTCCAGCAGCGTCGAGCTTGCGATCGGCAGGCCCTCGACCTCCACGATCGCAGTGGACGGCGCGAGCGACTGCACATCCACGGCAATCGCGGCGGGCGCGAGCAGCTGCACGATCCCGATCAGGTCATCGTTGCGGCCGGCGCTACGCAACGCCAGCAAGCGGGCGCCAAGCCACAGCCGGTATGTGTTATCGTCGCGGCCTGCGCGCGGGAACAAGAACAGGCCGCCGATATCGTCGAGCTGAGAGCCTTCGGCCTGCTCGAGCGTGCGGCCGGTGTTCATGGTCTGAAAGCTGCTCTCCAGCTCAACCGCCGGCGCGAGCAGCGCGCGCATGAGAGCCTGCAGCTGCGCGGCGTCGGACAAGAACGAAGGCAGGCGCTCGATCGCCCCCGTTGCCTGATCGATCACGTCCATGTGAGCGAGATCCGGCTAGGGTCCATGCGCGGGATCTCGTCTGCCGCCGGGGTCACGTCCGCATCAGTCGAGGGTGCAGGGGCGGTTCCGATATGCAGAGCCGAGACATTGGCCACGCCGAGCTGGCTCGCGAAAGCGTAGGAGTACAGCGGCGAGCGCAGCGCTACTTGACCGACCTTCCAAGCCGCGTTGGCTTGATCGCTCAGGTACTGCTTTAGCGCTACAGGGCCGGTCACAGGATCCCAGCCGCTCGAGACGTTGATCACGATCACCATGTAGATCGAGAGCTGGCTCGCGCGCGAAAACTTCTCCGTGCGGCTCACACCGGACTTGCTAATCGCGGTGCCGGTGAGCGCGCCAGAGCTTGGGTTGCCAGCAGGGCGCGTGTTCCAGATAGCTTGCGCGACGGCGTTGTTAACCGCGCCGCCGGCTGAGTCCCAGACCACGATCTTGAACGAGTGAGGATCGATGCCTGACACCACAGCGTCCGTCAGATTCTCCAGCCCGACCGCGCTGATCACACCGGGCACGGCCTCGACCGCAGACACGATCGCGTCGACGTTCGCGCTGCCGAGCGCGCGCAGCTCCTCCTCGCGACGCACACGCAGGTCGGTCTCGGTCTCCTTGTCGCTACCGATCAAGGCGTCGGCCGGGTTGGTCACCGTGACGGTCCCGGTCGTGCCTGTGATCCATTGCGTGATCGTACCAGCGGCAGCGGCGCGCGGGCCGGTCTCGGTCGCCGTGGCGTTGACAGTCACCACCAGCGGAGTGCCTCCGCTGTTCGTAACCGCGGTCTCGGTCTGCCACACCGTGGTGGTGTTGGCGGGGTCTCGTATCTGCGCCGGGCTCGCCAGGCTGGCGCCCGGCTGCAGCGTGACCTGCAGGCCCACAGTGCTAGCGGTGCCTGCTACGCGGCGCCGCGTGCCTGTCAGGGCGGAGAGTTGTTCGAGGTCAGCGCCGGTAGCGCTGTCGATCCGTTGCGCCGCCCAGATCGCGTGCTGACCAAGCTCCAGCTCATGGAAGCGCTCGGCATTGATTGTGATCCACTTGCCAAGAAAGCTCTCGTCCGAGGTATCGAGCCCGGCGGGCAGCGCCGCCACGATCTCGGCTCGGATCTCCTCTTGCGTGCGGACTACGTAGCCTGTTGGTGTGAGAGGCACGCGCTTACTCTAGCACGTAATGCACACATCCGCGCAAGATGATCCGATGGCCTGCCTTTTCGGCCTTTTCCAGAGCATCCGCGCGGGCTTGCGGGCGGGACGTGCCGTACCCTGTCGAAGGTGGCGTGGTGTTGATCCGGCACACATGAGTGCGGAACATCATTAGACATTTCAGCGTGAGTCGACGCGCTGTCATGCAATCACCACAGGCACCCCATCCACTGTGATCTGAATCCCACTCACGACCACGCCGCCGTCGACGGTCGTGATCAGCGCGCTGCCTGTGACTGACTCGCCCGCCGGCGCAACGCCTACGAAGCGCACGGAAAGACCGCGGTTCTGGACCGTGGCGGTGATGCTTACGATCGTCTCCAGCTCTGTGCTCAAGGCCGGGCGAAAGGCCTCGGCGAGCAGCGTCTCATCGGCAGGGGCGCCGAATACGTTCGTGATGTAGTCCACACCGTAGTTCGCATTCGCGAACCACTCGCCGGTGAACGTGAGCAAGCGCTGGGCCAAGCGCTGCGCGATGCGCGCGCCTTGACTGGCGGTGAAGAGTAGCTGGCCATCGACGATCACCACGTCGTAGGGGCCAAGCAGCAGGTCAGAAACCGCCACGGCCGACGAACCAGTGGCTGAGGCCTACAGCCCCCAGCGTCACATGGCCTCCTGAGCGCAGATTTTTGATCTTGGCCAAGTCCAGGCCGGACACAGCGGCGATCAGGAGAGCGGCGATCGAGCCATCGATCTTACCTCCGTACGCCAGCGCGACGATACCGCCGATGGTTGCCAGGTTCTGGACCATGGCGCTCACGACTTGAATGGTGGAGGGGCGATCGGGCGGCGCTTGGTCGGGCATTTGCCTACTATATCACGTCAGTCGAGCTTGACCACACCGGACGCCACAGAGCTGGGGCTTGTGGGGGTCCAGACGATAGCGGCAGGCGGCCCGCTGGCGCCCGGGCCGGTCGTGACCCCGCTGTGCACGTGGGCCAGCAGCGCGACCTTGAGTGCGTCCAGGTCGCTCTTGATGCGCTGTAGCTCGGTCAGGACATCCTCAGCCCGGGCGGCGTGATGTGTCGGATTCGCCACTCCCATTCGGATCTCGCCACCTAGCACTGTCACAGCGCTTGTGCTAAGGTTCGCGATCGGGTCGATTCCCCCAAGAGGCAGAGCGAGCGCGCCGTTCAGGCTGTGCCTCTGTGGATCGGGCTCGGCGCCCTCCGTGCGCTGCTGCTTCCAGCGAGAGAGCGCGGTCTCGGAGCACAGCACCAGGACCCAATCGCCGGACTGCAGCGGCATGTGTATGAAGCCCGAGCCCCCGCGGGGGTGCACCACAGGCACGTCGATCAGGTCATCGATTGGAAAGCCAGCCGTCCAAGAGCCGGGGCGCAGACGAGCCTGCTGCGCGGCAGCGTCGTAGGATACTACGCGCGCAGGGAAACAGGTGTGCACGTCGAGCAGCCGATCGTCGATCAGCTCGGATACCGCTAGCTCTAGGTCACTCATCTTTTAGAAGCTTTCGCAAGGCGTGCGCTTGGTTGCATTGATCTAGTGTCCACTCCCATTGCACTTCGCGCAAGCTGCCGTAGCCCGCGCGCACGAGCAAGAGCCAGTAGGCCTCATCTATTTCTTCGGGGATTCGGACATAACCTTCGCCCGGCTCGCCGCCATCATCTGCCGGGCGCGCGCGAAAAAAGACGAAAAGTTTGCCTCAATGTGCGCCTCGATCAGCGAGACCATGAGCCCATAATCTGTCAAGCCGCCGGGCGGGGGATAGGCCACGTTCAGCCCCACGAAGCCCTCCGAGGCCATGACCTCGGTCCGGGTCTGGAACTTTTCCCATGTGCTCTCAAGCTCGGCCTCGGTGAGCGCGAGCACCGCTCCGGTGAGCATGGCGCTGTCGGAGCCGATCATCGCTGCCCGGTCGGAGCCCTGCGACAAGAGCTGGCTTAGGCGCAGCAGCATCGCACGGCCGAGCTTGCTCGGTAGCAGCGTCAAGCGGTACATGGTGCCGTCGATTTCTATTTCGTGCTGTGGGAGCATGGCGGGAGCTTGCACCGTCCGAGGTGCTCGCGCAAGCTTTAGGGCAGGAGGTTCTTTCACATGTCCTGGCAACACAGCTACTCACAGCTCCACTATCTGTTCGGTCGCGATTACGCGGGCTACAAGCCCAGCGTTCGCGAGATCCCCAACGGCGACGGAAAGGTAGACGTGGACAAGCGCTACCTACACATCGCCCCAAAGTATAACCCGCCGGCCTGGGCTCTGCGCATATACGCCAAAGCCTACATGGAGGCGCTGACCGTGCACGAGCGCCTGGGTCTCGCGCCTGCGCTCATGCCCGACTGGCACCAGTGCGCGCTGCGCGTGCTCGAATACCCCAAGAACGTGGGCGGCGAGCTGCATACCGATTTCGACCTGTTCACGATCAACCTCTGGCGCAATCCCTACCTCGACACAGGCGCGCGCAAAGTGGCCGGGCTCGACGTGCACAACGGCGAGCTGATGGAGCTGTTCGGGCGCGGTCGCGCGCAGCCGCACCAGATCCCTCCTCAGCCGGTGCGCCAGCAGAGCCTGGTGTTCTTCGCCCTGCCCTCGCTCGAGACCGAGCTGCCCTGGACAGAGCGCACGGTGGGCGAGTGGCTCAAGGAGCGCTACGCGCGTTCGCGCGCATGACCCTTGATCTTGTCGTGCTTTTCATCTTTTTCATATTGGCGCTAAGACCTTGAACTTGCACGCGAATACGCCCAGGGCTTCGTAAAAACGAGGCCCTGGGCGCGCGTGTGTGCTACCTTGGGCTCGTGCGCTCGGTCAACTCACTCTTCGAAGCCCTGGCCCTCGTGCTGGCCTGGCGCTCGGTCGTGCTCGCCATGCGCGAGCATCCCCAAGGCATCTCGATCGCCGCTGTGGCGCTGTCATCGGCCTGGGCGGTCAACACCGTGGGCTACTACCGAAGCCACCGCGAGCCGTTGGCGGCATGGTGTGCAGGCGGACGTGCGCTAGCCGCTGCGGTCTGGGTCTGGGTGGCGCTGTCATGACCGTCGGGGTAGGGCTCGTGGTTCCTGGCGTTGGAGCCGTGCTTGCGTGCGACGGGCGCATCACCGGCGGGTCCGGACAGATCCTGGCCGACGATGATGAGAAATGGCTGATCGGGCCGGGCTACTCGGCTACCTGCGCGGGCTCGCTCGGCGGGCTCTGGTACGACCTGCGCAAGACGCCGCCCAAGGGCTGGACCAAGCTCCGACGCAAGCTCACGGACGTGGAAGCGCCGCTGGTGCACGACCGCGACTACGAGATCCTGTGCTTTGACGGGGCCCGGCTCTGGCACATGGACCACCAGGGCGAGGCGATCCCCCACGAGCGCGTGCTCACGATTGGATGCGGCGGTGCCTATGCTCGCGGTGTGATCGACGCTCACAAGCCGCCGGCTACCCTTGCCGCGGCTGAAAAGCTGGCGCGCGCAGCCTGCGCGAGCGCGTGTCGACACCACTCCTCATGTGGCGGCCACATTCGCGTTATCGTGCAACAAGGGCGTCGTCTCGCACAACGTAAGTGATCCGGCTCGTGCGTAAGGTCTGGCCGTTCGCGTAGGTGAAGATCACGCTCTTGCCTACCTCAGGCACTTCGGGGTACATCCATACGAACGTGCGCGTGAACGGCCCCGGCACTGTGCGCTTGCTCAAGGTCTTGCCTACGATCTCGTACACGCTTCCGGTCTCGGTTGTGATTCGCATGCGATAGAGCTTGCAGCATACACAGCGCTCGCGCCAGTATTAGGCATGGTTCGAACGATAGGCACGCTATACACACTCGATCTGGTGAAGGTCGCGCCCGGCACGAAAGGTCGGATCTTGCGCAGGTGCCGCGAGTGGTTGCACGTCAAAGTAGATCAAGGCACGATCAAGTGCGCGCCTTGGCGCGTGGAGGAGATGAGGTTGCCGGAATGATCAACGGATGGAAACAAGGATACTTTGGAAACTGGTATAGATCCTGCGCTCCGATGGTCCTGAGCGCCGGTCCCTACGGGCACTGGCGTGTGATGGTACCGTCTCAGCTAAAAGACCTGGCAGAGGGCCGAGCGGCCTCGCAGGAGGAGGCGGCTCGTGCCGCTGAGGGCTGGCTTAGAGATCGGATCAAGAGCTGGGAGATCGAATGAGCTACGACAAAGACGATACGTTCGAGGTCTACTGGGGCTGTCAACACAGCGTGTGGGAGCTGTTCACGCTCGCCGATCCGCACTCACCTGCTAGCATGCGTGCGCTCGCGGAGAAGCTGCTGGCGGAGATCGGACCGACCGACGATCAGCCGCTGCCTCATGCGAGCGAGTTAGCTCTGCTGCTGGCAGCGAATGCGCACGCGTACCAGCGCGAGTTCCTGGCCTCGTACGGCGGGCCAGCACTCCCGCTCTCTTGGGAGGAGCAGGAGTGCGTGCGCCGGGGCTGGAATCAGCCGACCTTTTCGAGACTCGAAGTAGCTCCCGGCGAGCGCTGTCAGTCGGGGATCAATACGGTGGGGCGTTGCGTGCCAAGCGCCTGAGAAAGTCAATGTAAATGAACTGACCTGAGGCCGCTGCACACCAGATCCCGGCGTGCGCGGGCACGATGCCTGTCCCGCGCGTGGTGCGCGCGATTATCTCGCGCCCCTCAATGTTCGTGGCGTGCTGTCCGACCTGCGATATACCGTCTGCCCAGACGGTCTTGACCAGGTTACTGTCGCGCACGTCGAGCGTAGGGTATTGATTCAGCGTGTTCGAGCCGCTCTGGCGCGACAGCTCGGCGTAGTGGCCTGCCTCACAACCCACGTAGTAGAAGTTGTCCGTGGTGTTCCACTGCGCCGAGCCGCTGGCGACGAAAAGATAGTTGTTGTCCGCGGTGGGGCTGCTGTTCCAGACATGCGACTGGTACGTGTACGAACCGACCGAGGCCTTGTAGATCTGCAGCGTGTTGGCCTGGGTCTGGATCACGAGCACGCCACCGTAGATGCCCGCGTAGTAGGTTCCGGCTGGCGGAGTCACCTCGGTGCTGGGCAGGCCTGCGTAGGTCTGGGCCGTGAAGGGCGAGTTCTGCAGGCGCACGGTCCAGCCAGCAAGTGAGAGGTCCGCGCTCGCGAGCGTGCGCGCCTCCAGGTTCCAGGAGTCGGGCGAGGAGGGAATGCCGATCGACGGCGCGGTGTTGCCGCCGTCGCGGCCCGCTGCGCCCGCTGCGCCCGCTGCGCCCGCCGGTCCGGTTGCGCCTGTCGCGCCCGTGGGGCCTGTCGCGCCTGTCGGCCCTGTTGGCCCGGTTGCGCCCGTGGGCCCGGTTGCGCCCGTGGGGCCTGTCGCGCCTGTCGGTCCCTGCGGCCCCTGCGGTCCCTCCGAGCCGTCCGAGCCTCGCTGCCCGGTACTCTGGGCCACGGGCTGAGGGTTGCTCGGGCTCGCGGCCGCGCCTGTGCGAAAGGTCAAGATCGGGTCTGGGATAGGGCGAGACATGCATCAAGCTCCGGCGGAAAGACGAGCGTTACCGTACCACTGATCCGCGCCGGCACCGCTGGTGTGAAGCGCGACCGTGAAGACGCCAGGTGCCGAGGCCGTGAAGCGGAACGAGTAAACGTTCATCTCCGAGCGCCCGGTCACCAGCGTGTGCGTGTGCGAGGTGAAGTCCGCCGGGATATCGAACCCGTAGCGGCTGATCGCCTGAATAGAGGCGCCTGCAGTCTTGACATCCACGGTCATTTGCCCTGCGTTGATCGCGCCCGGGCCGGCGAGCGTGGCCGTGTAGTCCTTATTCGAGCCCGAGCCGTTATAGATAGAGAACTCGGCAGTGAGCGCCCATACGCCAGCACTCGGCAAAACCAGCGAGACAAGAGGCGTGTCTGACGTGCCGATCAGCCCCTCGTCCAGCGCTGAGGCTGTCAAAAACCGTGCCTGGCCCAAGTATGAGAGCATTCTCACACTCTACTACGAGTGAGGCGTTTAGGCTATTGGTTCAGCTTGGCACTGCATGTACCATTGATCGCCATGTGTCTGACCGGTAACGTTTATCTTGGAGATACGGTACCTTCCGTGAATGTGCTCGCTGTCGATGCGCACCGCGCGGCCGTAGGCACGTTGGTGATCGTAGAAGTGGAAGGAAAGCTTATACCGGTGCCCGCTGTCAGGACACCTGAAGCCGTCGCGATCATACGGACCCGATCATAACCGCGGGGACATTGGAACTTGCGATCGTAAAGCTTATTCCGGTCCCTACGGCCAGAACGCCTGACGCCGCCAGGCTTCGGCAGGCTGCCAAACCAGGAACGCCGGAAAACACCCCGTAGGTAGGCTGTGTGGTGGTTAGCGCTGTCCGTATCAGTATCCAGGCCTGGGTACCCGCTGGAACCGTATAGCCGGCGCCGATGGGAACGTTTTTGAGGCCTGTGGCGGTCAAGGTAACGGCGGACAGCGACTGCACCACCTGAGGTGTTATCGTGACCGATGCAGCTACATTCAATAGAACGCTTGCAGGGGAGGTGCCTATCGCTATCTCGCCAACAATCGTACCCGCTCCAGCCGTCGACACGTTGAACAACGCCCGGATCGCTGAACGCGGGTATGCCGTGACAGGCATGGCCTGAGCGTAGCACGTGCCGCTGACTCCTAATAGTGTGGAGCCGAGCGCAAAGACTGCTGGGTGCAGGTCTGCGATCGACTCCACAGGCGCCGCGGTTTGGTGTTGCCTAATAGTCATCAGACGGCGTAATCGAACTCGATTTTGTCTGTAGCGGCGAGCTGGAATCCAGCGACCGAGCCGACCCAGTAGAGCGTGTCGCCGGAGACGATGGCGCCGGCCGCGCGAGCCGTGCTGCCTGAGTCGCCGGAGAAGTAGCAGTCCAGAGTCTTCACGCCGTTGCCTAGGCGGTACGCGACGCCGTTCACGAATACGCGGACGTAGCCGCTGTTCCCAGGCGTTGCCGCGATCGTCGTGGCTGTCGCAACCTGATTGTCCGCCGTGGTAACGGACGCGGTCATGTTCTTGTTCAACCACGTCGGTACGTACGTGGCTGCGGCCGCTCCGACCTGCACCCAGACCAGAGACGTGGTGCCGACCGTGATCGGCGCGTCGGCGGTCTGCTTGTAGATGGCGTTGCCGTTGACCGTGCCTTCAGAGACGAAGACAAGCGCACCGAGCAACTCGCTGGCGGCGTCCGCATCGGAGGAGCGCGACCAGGCGCCTGCTGCCACGATGTAAATGCCGTTGCCGCTTGGTGTGGTCTGATCCTTGACAAGGATGCGGTCGTTGGCGATCAGCGCTACGCCGTCGACGGTCTGCGTCCCGGAGAGCGTCAAGTTCGCGGTCGACGCCGCGCGCGCGGCCTGCTTGTTAGGCACGCCCGCGAAGGTCGCGTCGACGTAGGCCTTGGTCGCTGCGTCCTGCGCTCCGGATGGGTCCAGAACGTTCGTAATGCGCTGCGAGCCCAGCGATACGTTGCCGGTGAACGCGACAGAGCCGTTGCGCTTGATTACCTCGGCCGTGTAGACCGTCGCGAGTTTGGATTCAGCTGTGGAGCCGTCCAGTAGTTGTTTGCCGTCCATTTGTCAGACCTCGTATATGAGTGAAACTTTGTCAGTGGATGTCGTGGCATAACCAGCGACAGCCGGGTTGAAGTGCACGGTCGAGCCCGCGTGCACCTCGGATCGCAACGCCGAGGTGGCGCCGTTGTCATTGGAGAACCATACTGCGCCTGTTTTGGTGCCGTAGGAAGGTGCCCCGACGTCGAGCCCGTTCACGAGCACGAATATAGCACCAAGCGGCTGATCACCCAAGGCGCTTGCGATCAGAGCATCTCCGTTGGCTGCCGTGATATTGGCAGGGCGGTCGCGGTGATTCGCGCTTAGGCCAGACCCAGTCCCGGCAGGGCCGGCAGGGCCGGGAGGTCCCGGCATGCCAGAAGTGCCGATAGTCAAGGCGCCCGGCCCTTGGCCCCCCACGGTAAGGGTGCCCAGCCTCTGGTCTACCACGGAAAGAGTGCCAGGCCTCTGGCTTGGCAGCGAGATCTGAATAGAGGTCACGGCGCGGGCGCCTCCATCAGGATCGCGCCTTTGAACAAACCCGCGGGCTCTCCTCCAGGACGGGTCCAGCTAGCGATGTAGCTACACCGGGACCCGAGCGGCGCGAGTGTGGCCGCGGGGACTGTCCAGGTCATGGTATTGCCTGAGATCACGCCCGCTACTGTGGCCACAGGCACAAGAGCCACGGTCAGGATCTTGATCGAGCAGGTGGCCCCTGTCAGGTCGTCGCTGGACGTCGCTGCCAGGTGGAGCGCGGTGCCCTGGTCGATCCTCACATCGAGTCGAGGCGTGGCGGCGTTGTACTCCATAATCTCCACCCTACCACACATGAGGCATTTAGGCTATCGGCTCAGCCTGGCACTGCATGTACCATTGATCGCCGTGTGTCTGACCGGTAACGTTCATCTTCGAGATACGATACCGTCCGTGAATGTGCTCGCTGTCGATGCGCACCGCGCGGCCCGGCGTCAGCTCGGGAGTGATCAGGTGCGTGAACTTGACCAAGGGTCCGTCCTTTCCGACACTTGCCGCAGGGCTTCCCACGAGCTGCGTGAGCTTGACCGTGTCTTGGGGTAGGGCTACCCCTGGTGGCAGGATCTGCGCCTGCTGTTTTTGCACTGACAACTGCTTGCCTTGCGTCGCGACCAGGCGCCCCAGCTCGCGCAGCGAGTCTCCATTGACTATCACCGAACCGGCCAGGCGTACGGTCTCGAACACCTTAGGCACGCCAACGCTCATCTCCTTGGCGACACGATCGAGCGCTGCTTGCAGCGTCGCTCCGGCGGCTATCGAAAAGTTGACC
>Ga0213919_1000481_pt1 | contig 17547 bp, 28 predicted proteins | sample McNCre317MG_FD_161056 | JGI IMG/M metagenome (GOLD analysis project Ga0213919, IMG submission 161056) | Freshwater microbial communities from McNutts Creek, Athens, Georgia, United States - 3-17 MG | ecosystem: Environmental > Aquatic > Freshwater > Creek | place: USA: Georgia | collected... | reverse complement strand
ATACAGGTACCCATTATCCATAATGGGCGCTTCCAAGTGGGCAAAGGCACACAAGCCCATGACAGTATCGCTCGAAGCCAAGTAATTACCGCCCAGGAGCACCGGCACCTGTACCCCAAGATGCAGCCACTCAGCCTTCGGCACAGCGAAGCGTACCTCGGGCGCCAATAGTTTATACCCAGGCGGGGGTGACCCAAATGGTGAATAAGTCGGAACACCCACTGCCATAGCAAAAATAAGCCCGATCATAGAGCATCCTTTCCGATGTTCTCATACACAGTGAGCCTATTGCCATTAGCGTGATCAATGACTAATACTAGGCCTCGTGGCAATGCCCGTTCTTGCTGTACATTACACGGGCCATCTAATTCGGGCACCGTGCCCTTTGGTAGCTGATGCCAATCAATATAGGTCTGTTGACTAAGATATACTGTGTTCATTCTATACGCCTCCCCATACATCATTAAGTAACGTACTTTGCCGCTTATGGCAAGTGATGCATAAAAAGTAATTAGGTGTGTGACTGCCACAAATACGGCAATTGCGAGGCCGGGTAAGCTTGCGGTTGTACTTACCACGCTTTGGCCCATGTACTACCTCAAATAGGTGACGCACTGCAGGTAATTCCCTTGTGCCAATATAATAGTAACTACCCTGATAGCAAAACTTACAGGAGTTCTTAAACTTAGTTCTCCAATAAGCCCTAATGGGCCGGTTACCATTATCTTTATATGCCAGTTTTAGTAATTCAATGTTTGTCATAGTTGATTGATCTTAAGATAAATGAGCAGAAAGTCAATGGCGATGTGGGCGATGAATAGGAAGGCCAATAACGCTGTAGAATACAGCACCGTCAGGGCTATCGCCTGTAGCTGGTAAATGAATTTAGATAATAGCTTCATAACACTCACTCCGTTCATGACACTCCCAGTCGGTCGTGTCGATTAAATAATCACTTTCTTCAACGCATCGGCCACTTCCCCATCAAGTGGCATTAGCTTATCAGGTTCTACCAGTCCTAATGCGACCGATAGGTCGTATACACTGGTGGCATTGCTTCCTGGTAAATACCCGCCAGTACGTCCAGGAACAGAAATAACAATATGCGCATCCACCAGGCGCCGCATAATATTACGCACATAACTGCAATTGCATTTTAGGTATTTAGCGATGGCGCTAGATGACTTAAGACGTCGATGATTACCTCGCAGGTATTGCATCGCATCCATGGCGATGTAAATCTCACTTCTCAGTAGGCGCACGTTTCATTCCTTTCTTATTGTTACTAGATCTCATGTCATACTGGTAACAGTTAATGGCATTTTGCAGGGGGCTGTCGTGGTCATTATACCAACAGCAAGATAAGGCCCCTTTCCAGTACGGTACACCTTCTTTTACTTGTCTTTTAGCTCCATCCTGAGGGCGCCTATATACCTTGGAGGTTGAGCCATAATGCATATGTATATAAAAATCTCGATATTCTACAGGGAGAGTCTTTAAATAATCCAACATAAAGCTGTAGGACAGGTTGGCCCCGTACAGGTCGGCCCCGGACAGGTCGGCCCCGGACAGGTCGGCCCAGGACAGGTCTGCTCGCTTTCCGCTCGCATCACCATTTAGCCATAACTGATGTAATCTCAGTGCTTCTTTTAATTTATATTTATCCATAACACTCCCTTCGGTCGTATTGACAAAGATACCGTAGCCCATCAGTTCTTTATTTGCAACATAAAAACGCCCGTGCTATATTCATTGCATGAAGACACCAACACAAAAAATAATTGAAAGATATAGGGTCCACATGCCGCCCATGTGGGAATGGCTCGACACTGCACTAAAAGATGCGGGGTATGACCGTAGTCAATATGTTATGGGTTTTATTGCACCCAATGGTAAGGTTATCACTGCTAGGTTCTTAACTAAACCAGTTTATATCTATGTGGGGTATAGAGAACCAGCGCCCTGGCGGGCTGGTATGACACTGCTGTGTATCCGGCCCCGTAGTAAAGATGATATGGCCCATGCCTTGGGGGTACTGCGTGAAGAAGGGTTATAAATTAGTATCGAGAGTAAACGAGAATGGTTTAAAGATATGGGAGGAAGTGCCACTCCTAACGGAGCGGCCACCGAAGCGTTACCATCCCCCGCCCACTACATCAGAGGAACTGAACGCCCGTAAGACGCCATCAGAGGAATGGGCTAAGTACTATATTATGCGTTGCGGTATACCGAGACGTAAATGGAAACAGAACAAGGCATTTGGTCCTTTCTTCTTAGACTTCTATTTTAAGAATGTCTATGTGGCACTGGAGATTGATGGTGGCTACCATGACACCCCGGAGCAACAAGAGAAGGATAGGACCAGGACTGAATTACTCCTTAGAATGCAACCACTTATGAAGGTGATGCGTGTAAAGCATGGGGATGTGAAGGGACTTCTTGACACCCTGTATGTCATTTATGGTATGATAATGGGACGGAGGGGCACTTCTGGTTGGAAGGGTGCATCTCTGGAGAACGACTCCTCAGTCTAATAGTTATAGTGATCAAGGGGCTAGAGGATAGTGTGTGAGGCTAAAGACGGAACACCACCGAGGGGCATTGCTTCCCCCGTGAGCCTAAGCACATTCGATTCAAGGTAATCGATAATACCTTGTCATCCAACGTTTTCTCACTTATAGTTGCGTAATCTTTCCACGTTCTGAAATTAGACAGGACATATAAATAAGAAAACGATATCACCACTAAAAACAGTAACTTACGGGCCGAGCACCGAGGGCGAGGCCGTATAACCGGGTGTGTGATAAAACAAGCGCTGACAAGCCGCCCGGGCGCCCCAAAGGCTACGTCTTCGCCCTACGGCTCAGACAGAAAACCTATGGCTATTGTATTACCAGGTATAATAACCAGTAACACGGCGAATCGGGCTTGCCCGCATCGCCGCTTTGTTGTAGCATCATTTGCATGAAGTATTTCCCCGTCATCGACAAGCGCCCGGTATTCAAAGAATGGCAAACACAAGCCACAAGCGATGCAGCCGCCTTGCATGCTTGGGCTGACGCCTACCCGGGCTGTGATTTCGCCAGAATTACTGGAGAATCTCAGGGGTTCTTTGTCCTTGATGTGGATAATAAGAACAGCGTATCGGGGACCGCCTCACTTCAGGAATTTGATATTAATTTACTAGGCGACAATGTAGTAAATACTAGGGGCGGTGGCTATCATATCTATTATAAGTGGCCAAAGGGCCGTACCGTGCCCCAAAAGGTAGGCTTTCGCCCCGGTCTTGATACACGGGCCAATGGCGGCTACGTGGTGGCATATGACGTGGCAACTACAGGGGAAGAACAAGTTGCAGTCGACTCATTGCCGGAAGCTCCTGCCTCGCTCCTCTCGGCACTAGAGGAGAAGAAGACGGTAGTAGCCACACAGGTCGAACCTGGCGAGGTAATGGAGGGTGGCCGGAACCACTACCTGACCACTGTGGCAGGCAGGCTCCAGCGTGCCAATTTGCTTACGCAAGAGGCTCTCATGAGTATCAACGAAAGAGATTGTCATCCCCCGTTGGATGATCAAGAAGTGGCATCTATTGTGAATTCCGTCGGTCGTTATGACCCAGGCAACCCAGTTGCTATGCCCGAAGGCCTGCTATGGGCCAAAGACCTCCTCACCCCCATGATGAACTACTTACAAGACAAGGATCTTGTGAAGGGCGAACCCACGGGCCTGGATGCCATGGATGCGCTCCTGGGAGGGGGGAAGCGCCTGGGCGAACTAGATGTAACAGTCGGGAGTGGCAAGACGGGTAAGAATACCCTTTGGCACCAACTGCTCCTCCACTGGCTTGGTAAGAACATCCCTATTGCGTACGCTTCCCGGGAACTATCCCCAGAGACCGAGGTACTGCCTAATCTTTTGACAATCTTTTTTAAACAAAATATGTTGAAGGCCACCACCTACGATATGCCAAAAATCCTGGCAGCACTGGAACGGTGGCGCTTGGTATTTTCACCAGGTTATGGCTCGTTCCCCCCTGAGGAGATGCTGCCTTGGATGGATAGATGCCGGGCCGAGGGTATCCGGCATTTCTTCATTGACCATCTTCACTATTGCTTAGATGACCCTGAGGATTTTAAGCTCATCTCCAATTTCATTAGAAAGCTTAAATCGTACTGCAAGGAGCACTCGGTTCATATTGATTTGATTGTGCAACCAAAGGTGACGCAACCGGGCGAGCGATTGTCGCTGAACAGCATGCGTGGCGGGGCATCGATTGGTCAGGCGCTGGATAATTTGTGGACATTACAGAGAGTACGGAATGAGCAGGGCGATAATACTAATGTGATGGAAGTGCGCCTGGAGGCGGCTCGGTCTAAGATGGCACGGCTTGGGACATTCTATCTCGAATACAATCCCGATACCATGTCTTTTAGAGAAGTAATCCCCGTCTCCGACGGTGATTCTCAAGAAACTGTTGGGGCCCATGGGAAGCGCATCAATTAGGCGAGTACCTATGAGCGAAGCGAATAATGCCCCCTCCCCCTAAAAATACGGAATTCGTATCCGAAGCCATTAGAAAATTTTAAAAGCTACAGGGGGAGCGCCTGGTCGGGGCGCTGCCAGCATTAAACTGATGGCATTGAATCTGTCAACACAGTAGGCGGATGTATAGCAATTTGACACCATTGCGTGTCCGGGACGGGTTATAATCGAGTTAGGGCATGGCACGGGGCATGCAATACCTGGTTGCATGGCGCTCATGCCATACATAAAGGAGACCCGCATTATGCTATACCGACTACCTGATGGAACCATTGAAAATGCTACCCCCACAAAGGAATTCAATAACCAGGCTTACGACCAGGTAACTGGCCACTGGCATGGCCCGGCTATTAAGAATTATGGCGTACCATGCATTGACCAAGTCGTCAAGGCGCCGGGCCGATCGGACCGCTATGGTTTCGTGTCGACTGCACAAGTATTGACCAGCCTTGAATTAAAGGGCTGGACTGTAAAGAAAATCAGTTACCCGAAAAAATCAACTAGGGGTGAGCACTCTAAGCATATGGTCGAGCTCGAAAATGAGCGATTAAATGAGTCGTTTGGCGATGCAACACTACTTCCTCGTATGTTCTTAGTGAATAGCCACGACGGTAGCTCAAGTCTGCAACTACGGGCCGGTATCTACCGTCTAGTCTGCTCCAATGGCCTCATGGTAGGCGAGGACTGGGCCGCACTTCGGGTATTGCACCGAGATAGTCTCATTAAGGACGTCGGTAACGGTATCGATACACTTGTGGCACGCATTCCGCACCTGGTAGCGTTCGCAAATAAACTGAAAAGCGTTACGCTATCCCCTGAGGATGCTCAGGCTGCTATCCGGGCCGCAGTGATGTACAGACTGCCGCAGCACGATTCGGTGTTATCTATCACTAAGACGGGCCCTCGCCGTACTGCGGATTTAGGAATGGATGCATTCACTGTATTCAATCGAGTACAGGAATTAATTATCAAAGGCCGGTTTCAGTACATGGTGCGGCGCATTAATGCTCAGCATAACCCTGAGATTGTGTCAGGCACTGCGAAAGAATTAAAGGCAGTCAGTGCCATTGTAAACGGTAACCTCAAGGCCTATGAGATTGCCAAAGGATGGGCCTCATGAGGTTCCATAGTGAAACCGAACGGGCCGGGTATATTCAAGGCATGAATGATGCATTGATGCAAATATCCCACGAGGGGAATAAAACAGTGAAACCACGTCAATGCAGGGAGTTACTTGAACGCCTAGCAAAAGACCTAACCAAATTAAAAGAGGAGTCAAAAGTATGCAAACTAGAGATGCGTTAGAACTACAAATGGAGGCAGATGATATGTTAGAGGAAATGACAAATGACAATAACTTAGACAATGAAGAGGCAACAGATTGGGAAAATACCATCGCACCAGATCTTATCTATGGGCTTATCAGTGTATTCCCTAGTCTGAAACCCCCGTATAATGAGGGCACCGAGAACCATGATTATGTTGGCATAGTCAATGCATTAAAAGAGATCATTGAAGAAATGGAGAGTCAAGGTTATGAATTCAGAATTAAATAAACTAACTAATGGTGAAACCATTAATCTCACTGAATTGATTGATAACATGGAATATCAATTGACGGCGCAGGCCATGAGTGTGGCAAAAGGTAACATCACTCAGGCTGCACGGCTATTAGGTCTATCACGTACCACGTTATCAATGAGATTGAAAAAGGGACGTAAACTAGAATCATTAAATGTAAAGGAGACTCACTAACATGGGATATACACATTATTTTCAATTCAATAAAGTACCAAAAAGCCGGGCATTGGATATCGAGCGCCGGTATCGTAAAGCCTGTAAAGACATCACTACCATGGCCATGGCCTATAATGATTTTTCTGCCATCACGGGCCAAGACCGCCTAGCAGGTTATAGTGCCCATACAGATAAGTATGGGGGCGTGCAATTCAATGGCAGTCAGGCCGACGGCGAATGTGAGGATTTTTCATTGAGAGAGCATTTTAATGAAAATGGTTCAGGTGGTTTCGTTAAAACTAACGGCCATCCGTATGATCGGGCCGTAACGGCGGCGCTAGCTATTCTTAAGCATAGATTAGGCGATGCTATTACTGTTACCAGTGACGGGCGTGAAAGCGATTTTATTAAGGGTACGGCGCTAGCGAGTGTCATCCTAGGTGTCAAGGTGAAAAATCCGTTGAAAGGGAAAAAATAATATGGGAGCCTCTAATATTGATATTATAATTAAGGGTAAGGCTACTGATAATGAGATATTAAAAGCGTTTGACGATAGGCGCAAAAGAGATAGCGAACAAAACGGTCACTGCGATGGCTATAGTGGCGATTTTCAGACTGTACAGGATGTGAAAATTAAAACGGGAGTTATATTTCCGGATGCAAACACAGCCTATAATTATTGCCTTGAGCATGCCCAGAAATGGGAGTACGTTATAGCTGTTCATTTTAAAACTAAGGCGGGAGATACAAATACCTTAATAGCCGGGTGGGGAGCAGACTGATATGAAAAACTATCTAACACAAAATGCCAAAATGGCGAAAATGTCCGGCGTCAAGACATTCAATTGGGGCATCCCGGCGTATAAATCCGCCGGGGGTTTCAAGACATGTCCATGGGCCGGGGAATGTGCCAAAGGGTGTTATGCCCGTCAGGGTGCATATGTATGGTCTAACGTTAGTCAGGCATTCGAGGCCCGGCTAGCATTGGCCCGGTCACGGGATTTTGTCAATACTATTGACGCTGAGATTAAGCGGCGCAAAATTAAAAGATTGCGCATTCATGATAGCGGTGATTTTTTCTCGCCTAAATATCGTGATGATTGGTTTTTAATCATGAAAGCGAATGAAGGGACTGAGTTTTATGCGTACACTAAAGCTATTCCATTATTTACCGGCATTGATCTGCCTAGTAATTTTAAATTGGTTTATTCTGAGGGTGGTAAACTTGATCACTTGATCAAGGCTACTGATAGACATAGCCGGGTATTTCCTGACCTTAATACCCTTAAGGCAGCGGGCTATGCTGACACCAGTAAAGACGACTCGGTAGCGCTAGGTGATAATCATCGAATTGGATTGATATACCATGGTAGCAAAGGTAAGGCGTGGAGTACCGGAAATACCCCCCATGCCTGAAAATATCAAATTCATATTCTGGGCCCTATAGAAAATTTTAAAAGCTATAGGGTCCGTATCTCCTCTATTATGTGCCCATACTGACACACTGTCTAAAGTATTGACACGTGTCAAACGTGACGTAGGTCAATTATGACTCAGGTCAATTGTGACACGCCTAACGATATGCATTGCAAAATGTATACCACGACACATGTGTTTTTGCCGGGGTGCACCTAAGTTGGACAGCGACCAATCCTTAAACATGCGTCACGAGAGACAACATCAAAGGTTACGGCTACTTAATTTTGGCCCTTGGTTTGCATCACATCTAGGCATGGAGACGCAGATCGTAACAACAGAGAATCGCCCCCTAACAAGAGAAGAAATCACTTCAATTCGTGACTCATATTCCACTTGTACCGGCATTGGTGCCGAATTGGTGAAGCTTCAGGCCGGTCAATATGTCGGCTTTTATAACGGCGTGGCCGTAAAGGAGTACATTGTAAATGAATAAACTAGAACTACTAAAGATTAAACAAGATCTTTTGAATATACCCGTAAAAGAACGTGATGGGGACTGGGTAATGGCAATGCATAGTATTTTAAAACAATTGGAGAAAATCGAAAATGAGTAAATACAAATTCAGTGATGGCAGTTTTAAGGACGGCGAAAAGTCAACAAAGGCGATGAACCGACTGACCCTAAAGGCTAGAAAATTGATGCTCAAATACGGGTCCGACGTCTTTATGACCAATGTTGAGCACCCCCGCAATCGAGTGGGACGCATTGCAACACTCCGTTATGGCGTCGAGGGAGTCGGAGTTCAATATTGGACATCTGACCAGCCCCTGACTGACCTTGAGTCGTTCTTGAAGCACCACGCCACCCGTCGGGCTATCAGACTGATCGACGGCGGAGCCGCAATCTCCCGTAGGTCGACTGCAGATCTTCGCCTAGTAGGCTGATAGGCTAGCGTTATGGTATAATGAAGAGGTCTTCAGGCATCCCCTGGAGGCCTTTTCTACGTTCAACGAACCTAGTTGACATAAAAACAAATACTGGCCATTATAGCCTCAATATAATGGCGTCCATTCCTCAGATACCCCAAAACCCTGTAATTACAGCCTCTTAACCCCTCAGCAGCCCGCAATTACCCCTCCTAGTCACCCCTATAAAGGCCTCTCTCACTTAACATCACCCCTCAGTAGCGCCCGTCAATTGGTGCCCCCTGCCTGCCTGCCCTTATAAGCCCTCAGCATCCTGCCGATACCCCACAAGCCATTACCCCATGGCACTGCGCCATATGCCTAATGTGAGCGCCTAATAGCATCCTATGCCCTACTCCATCACGCTGCAGCCTAGCAGGTCCCGCCCCTATGCAAAAGTTGTACCCGGGGGTGTGGGGCTCCTTGATCAGCCCCATCATTATCCGTAAGCCCCCGGCGGTGGGACCTAAAAATAAGAATTGTTAGGACAGATCTAACTGTTTAACCCTTAATTTCACCGCCCCCAGAAAAAAAAGTGAATGTGCTACAATAATGATCAGGAGAAGCCCATGGCCATCACCCCAAAAAAGAATAAACATCGCTCTGGCGACCAGTCCGACCACCGCATGGCATCACTTTTAGATGAGATGAGCGAATTTGAACGGTTTCGCCACGAGATATTGCCCGAGCTACGCAAAATGGTCACCAAGGGAGCCTCCGCTGAAGCCATTTACCGCCGCTATCAAGCCCACGCCGCCGCCCGCACCATCACCATTGCCATGACTGAGGACAACCCTGCCACGGCACTCGCCGCCGCTAAAGAAATCCTTGACAGAGGCGGGGGCAAAGCGGTAGAACGTAAAGAGATTACGGTAAACGATATGACCGACGAGCAGCTGGATGAGCTGATCAAGAAAGAGCTAGGAGCCACAAATGAGAATGAAGAGCTTCAAAATTAAGAAAAAAGAATATTCAGACCTCCCAACACTCCTTCGTCGCATTGGAGCAGTGGAACAGTCGCCTGAATCGGGAAGAGAACAAGCTTTCCCCGAGCGCACCTACGTTTCGCTCAAGACAGCGAAGGAAATGCAACGGGCCATAGCTAAGCTCGCTGTAAAGCAATATCCTTGGCTTCGCTTAACTGATAAAAAAACAAAAGCCATCGTCGCCATGGAGTGGCTTAACCTAGGCCCTGTAGAACAAGAGGGCATTGTTGACGGCGTTATTTTATATAATGACGACCGTAGTTGATAAGGCACGCCTAGCCTCCTTATTACTAGAGAAAGAAAAGCGCAACCGGACCCGCCGCCCCGTTTATACCCCTAACAAGGGTCAGATGCCCGTACACGCCTCCACCGCAAAGGAACGATTCGTCTTCTCTGCCAACGGATCGGGTAAGACCACGCTGCTAGCTAACGAAATCTACTGCGCCGCCCATGGCCTAGATACGATCACCAAAGAAAAGCTCTATAAGTGTCCCGTAAAGATCGTCGTCGTCGTAGATAACGCCCGCAAGGTGGACGAGGTGCTCATCCCCGAACTGCGCAAGTGGTACGATATCCGGGAAGAACAGTTGAAGAAGGAAGGCAAGCCCAACACGTCCAAACTCACGTTTGATAATGGCTCGATAGTATCATTCTATTCCGCTGAAGCCGACCCCATGGTATTTGAAGGCTTCATGGCCGATTATATCTTCATTGACGAGCCCCTGCCATACCCTCTTTATGTTGCTGCTAAGCGATCGCTCCGCATAAAAGGCTCACCATCTCGCCTTTTGTTTTGCGGCACCGCCACCAATCAACCATGGCTAAAGACCCTCATATGGGACAAGTGGTCAAAAGGTGAGTACAAAGACGTTGAGTGCTTCAAAGTGGGCGTGGAAGTGAATCTAACAAACCTCGCAGAGGGTTATTATGACCGCTTCAGTGCAACACTGAGCGATGCAGAGAAAGAAGTCCGCTTAAAAGGTGGGTTCTTCAATTCAGAAGGTATGGCACTCGCCCATTTATGGGACCGGGATGTGCATATCATCGAAGATCTGCAATGGGACATGTCATGGCCCGTTGTGGTGGCGATCGACCCCCATCCAGTGAAAAAACACGTAGCGGTCATGGTGGGCGTCGACCCCGATGAGCGCCTTTATGTCATAAAAGAACTGGCACTGAAAATGCCCGCCAAGCCGTATGCGGAAGCTCTAAAGAAGTGGGCTGACGGATACCGTATCAAGGATTGGGTGTGCGACTCCATTGGCAACAGTGATAACAATATGGCAGCCGAAGGGTTTGCCCCATTCATCGACACCCTGAACGAGTGTGGCATACGTGCCCGGGCTACTCGGTATGAGGAGAAGTCCCATGAGGACCTCATTGACCGCCTACAAAGCGGCCTCGTTATCCCAGCCGAGCCCGACAACTATGGGCGCCACATCCCCCGCCTCCGGGTGAGCGGGCGCTGTACGGGCGTTATAAACGATATAGAGACAGTAGGATGGCAGCGCAATCGCACCACGGGCGAGCACCGACCAAAGCTTGACACAGGCTCCAAGGACTACCTGAGCGCCACCGGCTATGCCCTGGCCACTAATTTATTCTATGACAAGCCCCGGCGCCAACGCTCTTGGGTAGTAAAATCCACTCCTTATCGGGGCATCGAGCCCCGGCATAAGAAAATGATAAAATTAGCTCAACACCGGCGAGGAGCCCGAGACGATGAGTAGCAGCATCCTAAATAAAGACCAGAAGGTACTCGAAAAACGCAAAAAGACCATGGAGGGCAAGAAGGCATCCCTTCGTGACCAGGTGGTAAAGAAACTCTATGACAAGGTCATTGAGGACGGCATACATCGCCACGTCAGGGAAGCTTTCAACTTGGAAACTACCCGCATTGCCGACCTGCTCGATCGCCAAAAGAAGTATCTAGCCGATCTCGACGAACATCTTCCTGCCGACGCTGGCGGGGCATTCGCAGGTACATCAAATCTCCATTTACCCATGCCCTTCATCGTGTCAAAGACCTACCAGGCCCGCTTCATGCAGGCCATTTGGTCTGTCGACCCTCCCTTTAATGTCCGAGCGAGACGTGAGGACGGTGTAGATCGTGAGCCTATCCTAGAAGACTTTATGCGCTATGTGGTCTACCAATGGGCCAATCATAACCGTGGCATCGAAGAAGAGATAGAAGGATGGCTAAAGCAGTGGATCGATACCGGCACTGGCATTATGAAAGTGCGCTGGGCCACCGAATATTGCCGCTATACCGATGTAGAAGACACCATTGTTCAGGGCCCGCCTCGTGTGGTGCCCGGCCCCGACGGCCAGCCCATCCCCATTGCTAACCTATCCACGGTGGAAAAGGAAGTGGATAAAGTACTACGCAAGTTTAACGGCCCGGTGCTCGAGGTGGTGCAGCTCGAAGACTTCCGCATGGTGGGCGGTAAGGGCGATCCTGATATGGCCGATCTGGTGATGCATCGGTCGTGGATGACCGCATCCGATCTTTGGGGATATGTCGACCAAGGCATGTTTGACGAAGATGCCGTACATGAAGTCATTGAGTCGGGTGAAAATCCCCAGTCATCGGCTTTGGGTAAGGATATTCAACAAAACCGTGATGAGAACGCTGGCAAGGGATACACCGACACCCAGACCGACCTCGATCGCTATGAAATTGTCGAAGCCTACCTGAAATGTGATGTTGATGGCTCTGGCCACAATAGTGACATTGTCATTTGGATTCACCAGCCCACTGGCAAGCTTTTGCGTGCCACCTATCTGTATCGCATCATGCCCACGGGTGAGCGCCCCTTCTCAGTTATCCATTTTCACAAGCGGCCCACTGAGGAATATGGCTGCGGATTGCTCGAAACCCTGCATCCTCTGTCGGTCGAACTCGACGCCATGCATAACATGCGCATTGACTGGGGTATTCAGAATAATATGCCTACAGGCTTTTACCGAGCCAATTCCTCATTGGACCCCGAGACCATTCAGATGGAACCAGGCCAGCTTATCCCACTCGATAATCCCCAAACGGATATTGTTTTCCCTCAACGCCCGAATGCTACGGCGTTTGGCGCTGCAGAAGAGCAAGCCATTCAATCCTACGTGGAGCGTCTAACGGGCGTGAGCGATCTGTCGCTTGGAGTAATGACCGGCGCACAAGGTGCCAGCCGGACGGCCAGCGGTGTGCGAGCTTTGCTTGGCGAGAGCAATAGCAATCTTGACCTGCACCTTCGCCGCCTCATGCGTGGATGGAGCAAAGTGCTCCAAATGCTCTATACGCAAATTGGCACACGTGGCGAGCAGGAAATGATCTTTAAAGTGACGGGCCAAGATGGTCGCACCACATTTAAGAAGATCGAACGTGACTACGATATGGTGGGCGTTGACTTCGAGTTAACAGCTAATTCAGCGAATTCGAACAAGGCCGTGCAGATGGAAACCGCCCAACAGCTTCTCCAACTGACCATGAACCCCATGAATATTCAAGTGGGCCTGGTGGGCCCGGCTGAGATTTATAACGCTCAGAAGAATATGCTGGCGGCCATGGGCATCAAGAATCCCCATATGTTCATTAAAAAGCCCGCCGATTACTCGATCTCCCTCTCCCCTGAGGAAGAGATGAACCGAGTGATTCGAGGCATGCCGCCGCCTGTGGCCATCAACAGTGATCACGAAGGCTTTATGGCATTTGCCCAAAGCATTATCAAGGATCAGAGTAAGGTGCAACTCCTCACTGATGAGCAGATCATTGCACTCATTACGCAAGTGAAGCAACACGAGTCAGCCCTGAATGCACTACGGCAACAGCAGGCCCAGGCCGCTGCCCAACAGCAAATGCAGATGAATGCGGCACTGGCGGCCCAGCAAGCGCCCGTGTCGCAGCAGTCTCAGCAGGCAGGCGCACCTCCTGGGGCGCAGGCAGGGCAATTGCCTTTAACCCAAGTCTAAGGAGATAGTGTCGTGCCGTTAATGCGGGGTAAGTCCCAAAAGTCTGTACACCATAATATTGCAAAACTTATCAAAGAGGGTTATCCTCATGATCAAGCCATTGCTATTGCGATGAGCAAGGCAGGTAAGAAACCGAAGAAGAAAGGGAAGTAGTGGCAGAAAAGCAGGTGATGGCCAATGTGGGTTACGCTCCCAGAGGGATTATAGCCTCGAATGCACCTAGTCGTCCATATCGTACCGCTAACTATAAAACGTGTGGGTATAACCGCTGCTTCCCTCTCTAAAACTGATTACAGGTTTTTAGAATAGATTATGACACAGGATGAATTACAAGATATCATTGAAAACAAAGAGGTTATTCGCCTAGTTGTCAACTATATGAATGAAGTAATTGAGCGTAAAGTAAAATCCATGGGCACGGCCCCTGAGTCGGATCTTATCTATATCCGCCGTAGCCTCGATGGTATGCGTGAGATGAGTCGTTACGTAGCAGACCTAGTAAGTAACAAAAAATGAGACTTTCGTTACTTATTTTACTAATCGGATATATCGGATTCCAGGCCTACATCATCAGTGGCTACGAGGAGTTGAATACTCAACTGCAGGATGGCATCATGCGCAATCTTCCCCTCACTGATCTAAAATGTGGCAAGAATAACAACCATAAGTAGTTATTTTGGGCAAAATATTGTCCATGACTGTAACTTCTAGTAGAATTAATCAATATAATCGGTAAGTTAGCGGTAAACCGTATAACTTTCCTATGTATTTACACATAATTCTCCTACGTCTTTTTATGTGAAAAATAACAATATGATACAATAATGTTAACAGGGCCTCATGGGTGAGACCCGGTGCGAGTCGCTACGTTATAGCGATAGGAGAAAATATATGTCCGATAATGAACAAGTCGCCCCCGGCGCACCTGAGGCTACATCACTGTCAGCCGAAGACCTAAAGAACCTCAAATCTGAGGTTACCCGAAAGACCGAAAACCTGAAATCAGAAATGGATGTGCTAAAGGCGCAGAACGCTCGCTTGCTAGAACTCGTATCAGCAAACCAGCCTGCACCAAAAGCCGCACCCACTGAAGATCTTTCTGATCTTTTTTATAAAGACCCAGAAGCCTACACACGTGCGGTGGAAGCCCGTGTGAAGAATTCCATGCGTCAAGAGATGAGCCAAGCTAATGCTGTACAGCAAAAGCAGGCCCGTGTCATCCAACAAATCGCAAAAGAATTTCCTGAAGCTACTGATGAGTCGCACCCGCTATATAAACGTGCGGTAGAAATCTACGCAAACGAATTGGACGAAGATGATAAGTCATCGCCCGCTGCATATAAATTGGCCATTAATCAGGCCGCATTGGAGATGGGCGTGAAACCTAAATCACAACGTAAACAAGATGACGAAGAGCCATCTGTCGGTTCTAGTTCAAGTTATAGCCGAGGCGATCGTAAACGGTCTCCTAAAATCTCAGCTGAAACCATGCAATGGGCCGAACTACTTGGCCTCGACGCTACCGATCCTAAAGTGAAGGAGCGTCTCGAAAAACGTGCGGGCCGAGATTGGTCAAAATATAGAGGTGTGAAGTAATGAAGAACGGTAAGCTCCCGCTGTCGGCAAAGACAGCACCAAAAAGTAATTTGTTCGCTGAGAAATTCGGCAATCGCCTCGCTATTCCCGAGGCAGTGCAGAATGAGATTGACTCTCAGAATCTTGCGGCCCGCTGGGTGGCAGCCAATACACTCGCTGCTAACAACGGCTATCATAAGAATGGCTGGGTGGCATACAAATCAAAAGGCACCAATGTGGGCGATTTCCGTTTTGGTACCGACCCCGAAGGCGTCATCCGCCGTGGTTCAATGATCCTTGCCGTGCGCCCCATGGAGATCCATGAGTCACATAAGGAATTCCTGGCCGAACGTGCCCAGGCCCCTATTGGCAAGGACCGAAAAGCCCATCAGCGCCAGGCTGCAAAAGAACTACGCAAAATGGCCCAAGATAGCGGAATTAATACGGTTATTGAAGAGGGCGACGAGGATAACGACTAGTCACATAACATTGTGATATACTGTTGTCAAGCCCAATAACGGGCGAATGTTTTCCCTTGACGAGGATATATGGCAAATAGAGACAACGCACAAGGGCTCGTACCAGCAGGAGTACCACTTCGACAGAATTCATATGTCGCAGGTGCTGCTATCTACCCTGGCGATCCTTTGACGATGAATTCAAGTGGCCTTGTCGTTCCAGCTGCCGCTGGTGACGTTCTTATCGGTGCAGCTGCAAATGCTGCTTCTGGATCAGGCAAAGCTGTTCAAGTTTGGGACCACCCAGACCAACAGTTTGTCGCCCAGGCCGATGACGGCACCATCGCTGCTCAGACCGACCTTGGCCTGAACGCTGACATTGTAGCTGCTCAAGACAGCACTTACAAAGTTAGCCGAGCACAGGTAGACGCAAGTACGCTTGCAGCTACTTCAACCCTTCAATTGCGAGTTTTGCGCATTGAGCCAGCAGTCGGCAACGCCCTTGGAAGCAAGGTCGATGTGATTGTTCGCATCAATAAACATCAGCTTGCAAACAATAGCGCAGGAGTGTAATTAGACTATGTCAGCACCACTAGCAATGCGCAATCAATATAGTGATCTATTCGGCAGCTCCATGCTGCCTGTTTTGGAAGAACTGTTTGTTGCGGAAATGGCACAACACCCTTCTCGCCGTGAGCAACTTTTTAAAGTTGTCGGCTGGGACCGGGACATCTGGCAGTCGTCTGAGATTCATGATCTCGACCTGTTCAATCAAGTAGGCGAAGGTTCGGAATATGATTTCAAGCGCACGAAACAAGGCGCTTCGAAGACTTTCGAAATGATCAAATACGGCCTCGGGTTTTCTGTTTCGGAAGAAATGGTTGACGACGGCAAATTTGACATGATCGGAGACATGGTCCGTAAGCTCGCTCGATCTGGCGTGGAATCGCAAGAAATCCAAGCTATGTCGATCTTCAACAACGCTTTTACTACGGAAACTTCCGCTGATGGCGTGTCGGTGCTCAACACCGCTCACACCCTCCCAAGCGGCGCTACATTCCGTAATAAACTCTCGGTTGACGCTGACTTGTCTGAGTCGTCCCTCCAAACTGCTCTCTCGGATTTCGAGACCCAGTTTAAAGGCGACACCGGCATCATCTACAACATCAAGCCCCGCATCTTGTTGGTTCACCCCGACAATAAACGCTACGCAATGGAATTGATTGGATCGGACCTCAAAGCCGACACCCCAAACAACAACATGAATAGCCTTAAAGGTGATGGACTTGTAGTTGTATCGAGCCCTCATTTGACTGACGCAGACGCATGGTTCCTCCTTGGTGACAAGGCTGAGACCGGCCTCCGCATCATTCAACGTAAGCCTCTTGAAACGAAAGCAGCTGGAGCAGACGTTGGTTTCAACACCGACTCCATCTCCTACAAAGCCCGCTATCGTGAAAAGATTGGCGTTACGCACGCTTACGGCGTGTTCGGCTCAAGCGGCGCCTGATAGTAGGCCCGGCCAAATGATTTGTACTGGGGTCGTAGCCGTTGGTTACGGCCCCTTTATCTTTGTGGTATAATAATCCTAGAGGAGCGGCCATGCAAAAGTACTTCACCCATGCCCCCGTAACAGTCACGACAGCCGGTACGAGAAAGCGCCTACGCAACACATCCCTACCCGCCACTGATATCGTCATCATGGCCGACCCCGGCAACTCCGACCCCATCTATGTGGGCGACGATACTGTCACTGCTGCGAACGGCATCCCCCCCGCTGCGGGAGAAACCTACGTCATCTCTACACCTGCCATTAGAGGCAATCAAGAAGATTTCGATTTAGCCGATGTATATCTGGACGCTGATGCGAATGGAATGATCGCACGTGTCTCTTACGTGTC
>Ga0213919_1000477_pt1 | contig 17625 bp, 16 predicted proteins | sample McNCre317MG_FD_161056 | JGI IMG/M metagenome (GOLD analysis project Ga0213919, IMG submission 161056) | Freshwater microbial communities from McNutts Creek, Athens, Georgia, United States - 3-17 MG | ecosystem: Environmental > Aquatic > Freshwater > Creek | place: USA: Georgia | collected... | reverse complement strand
CCGAGCTGGGCCACCGACACGACCTTGCTGAGGAAGCGGATGTCCAGGTTCGGCAGCGCGCGGGCCCGCGTGATCTCGAATGCCTCGAGGTAATACTGCTGGAGGTTGACCATGCCCGGGCGCTTGTGGCCTTCCTGCGGGCACAGGTTGAAGTTGTACACCTCCTCGTCGCGGAAGAAGGTGCGCCCGACGTTCCAGCTCACCCCCTTGGCGACGCAGGGCTCGCCGAGCCCCAGACGGTCGAGGATTTCGAGGGTCCGCTTGGCGTAGCAGACGCCGCGCGAACCGACGGATACGGTGTCGTCGTCGTCGAGCAGCACGACCGGCTGGCCGGATTGCGCCAGATCGATCGCCGCCGCCAGGCCGACCGGGCCGGCACCGACGATCACCACGGGATGGCGCCGGGTCTGGCCGGCGAGCTGTTCCGGCGCCGGGCGATATTCGAATTTGGGATAGCGGTAGGTGCTCAGCATGGTGTCTCCTCCATTTCTTCAGAAGCCTCCTCTGCGGGAGCGCGGCAGGGGTGCCCCCTGGGGGGCTTTCTTTCTCAGCCGCCGGCCTGCAGGCCGTGCCACATCTCCTTGTCGCGCTCCGCCGTCCAGATGCGGGGGTGCTTGATGCCGCTGGCCTCGTCGTAGGCGCGGGTCACGTCGAAGGGCAGGCAATGCTCGTAGATGAAGACCTGGCCGAACTTCGGATCCATCTGCTGGCGGGTGTGGGCCATGGTCTGCTGCAGGTTCATGCCGGCGGCGACGGCCTCGCGGGCGGCGGCGAGCAGCGTGGTGACGAAGTCGCGGGTGTAGGCGAGGCCTTCGGCGACCCGCTCGGCGCCGAGCAGCGCGGGGCCGCGGCCGGGCACCAGCTTGTCCGCCCCGAGTGCAGCGATCGCGTCGAGGGTGGCCGGCCATTCCTCAAGCTGGGCGTCGCCGGTGTAGCAGGCGGCGTCGGCCTCGACGAGGTCGCCGGAGAACACGACCTTTTCGGACGGCACCCAGACGATGGTGTCGCCGCGGGTGTGGCCGGCCCCGGGGTGCATCACCTTGACCTCGAGATCCTTGCCCATCCACAGCGTCATCTCGTCCTTGAAGACCAGGGTCGGCCAGGTCAGGCCGGGCACCGACTCGAAGTTCTGGAACAGCCGGGGGAAGCGCTCATACTCGGACATCATGTCCTGCTGGCCGCGCTCGACGATCATCGCGTAGGTGCCCTGGCTGGCGATGATCTCCTGCATGCCCTCGGCCCGGTAGGCCGAGGCGCCGAGCACGCGCACCGCGTGGTAGTGGGACAGCACGACGTACTTGATCGGCTTGTCGGTCACCTTGCGGATCTCGCGGATCAGCTGCTGCGCCATCACCGGGGTGGCGAGGGCGTCGCAGATCAGCACCGCGTCGTCGCCGATGATGACCCCGGTGTTGGGATCGCCTTCGGCGGTGTAGGCCCAGCAGTGCTCGGAGAGCTGGGCGAAGGTGGTCTTCTTGACCTCGAGATCGGCGACGGAAGCAAACTGTTTTTCACTCATGGCTCGACTCCTTGAAAGTGGATGACCGCAGTCTAGGTGTTGATTTGTTAATGGTCAATTGGTTTGTTAATGTTGAATTTTAAGAAGGGGGATAATTCATTCTTCTTTGACAAATTTGGAGGCCTTGGTTAAGGTCCGGGCGCATCCCCTTGCCGAGACCCGCAATGCATCCCGCAGAAGAGAAGGAACGCCGTGGCATCCAGTCCATCGAGGTCGGGGGGAGGATCCTCGTGGCGCTGGCGGAGGCGCGGGCGCCGATGTCGCTGAAGCAGCTGGCCGAGGCGGCCGGCATGACGCCGGCCAAGGCTCATCCCTATCTGGTCAGCTATGGCAACCTGAGTCTGGTGACCCAGGAGCCGGTGTCCGGGCGCTACGGGCTGGGCGCACTGGCCCTGCGCATGGGGCTGGCCTGCCTGCGCCAGCTCAATCCGGTCCGGCTGGCGATGGCGGCCGCCGTCGCGCTGGAGCAGCGGCTCCACCAGACCGTGGCGCTGTCGGTGTGGGGCAGCGGCGGGCCGACCGTGATCCACCTCGAAGAATCCAGCCATCCGATCCACATGAACCTGCGCGCGGGCACCCTGATGTCGATGTCGACGGCGACGGGCCTGGTGTTCGGCGCCTACATGCCGGCCAGGACCATCCAGAACTTCGTCGAGCATTCGATGCAGCACGAGCACTACATCCACGTGATCGGCGATCGCCTCAACTGGCAGGATCTGCAGGCCGGGTTCCAGGAGGTCCGCGAGCAGGGCCTCGCGCGCGTCGTCGGCCGGCCCATCCCCGGCGTCAGCGCGTTTGCGGCGCCGGTGTTCGACCACAATGGCAACGTCGTGCTGGTGATGACCATCCTCGGCCCGACCGGCGGATTCGACAGCGATTGGAACTCCGAGAATGCGCGGATCCTGCGTGAGTCGGCGGACGGGATTTCCGCCGGGCTGGGCTTTGCCCGCAGCGCAGCCGGCAATGCCCATCCGGGAAGCGCCTGAGCGGCAGGGCAGGCGTCACAGTTTTTTTGATCTATCGATATTTGTGCGGTGCACAAGAAGGGTAAAACTGTGTAGCCTTCCGGTTTTGCCAGAATCGGGAGAATTCCATGTCGTCGACTTCCACCGCCGTCCAGGTTCGCTCGCCCCTGTGGCCCAAGTGCTGGACCTCCTGCGGCAACTGCGCCGGCGAGGGCGCCTTCGTCATCGAGGTGCTGATCGCGCCCGGTGATGTCGTCAGCTTCAACCAGACCATCGTCCGCACCGAGACCAACAAGGTCACCACCGACGTGCCGACGGACCGCGCCGGCCGCGTCGTTTCCGTGCATGTGGCGGTCGGTGACGAACTGAAGCAAGACCAGCTGATGGCGGTGATCGAGCCGATCCGCGCCGCCGGCTGAGTTGACGGCCCCCACGCTCAGTTCCTTCGCTGCCCCCCGAGGGGGCGCCCAGTCCCTTCGGGCGGCCGGGCGGGACTGGGTGACGGCCCCCACGCTCAGTTCCTTCGCTGCCCCCCGAGGGGGCGCCCAGTCCCTTCGGGCGGCCGGGCGGGACTGGGTGACGGCCCCCGCGCTCAGTGCCTTCGCTGCCCCCCGAGGGGGCGATGCTGCGGGTTCGGAATCTGCTCAGTTTTCCCCGGCGTGGGGGCCCAGCACGCGGAGGATTTCCTCCAGCGTGGTGACGCCGGCGTGGACTTTTTCGGCGCCGTGCTGGCCGATGCTGCGCAGGCCCTTGCTGCGCACCATGCGGCGGATCTCCAGGATGCTGGCGCCGCTGCCGACGCAGTCGCGCAGGTCGTCGTCCAGGGTCAGCACCTCGTAAAGGGCGACCCGGCCCTTGTAGCCGGTGCCGTGGCAGTCGGTGCAGCCGCGGCCGCGGAAGGTCTGTTCGATGTCGGCGAAGGCTGCACCCAGGCGGGTCCGCAGTTCCCGGTCGGCGGGGGCTTCCTCGCGGCAGGCGGGGCAGACCTGGCGGACCAGGCGCTGGGCGATGATGCCTTCGAGCGCGCTGGCGACCACGTAGGGCTTCAGGCCGAGGTCGAAGAGCCGCGCGATGGTGGCGACCGCCGAATTGGTGTGCAGGGTGGAGAACACCAGGTGGCCGGTCAGCGCCGCGTGGAAGGCGACCTCGGCGGTCTCGAAATCGCGGATCTCGCCGAGCAGGATCACGTCCGGATCCTGGCGCAGCAGCGCACGCAGGATGCTCGGGAAGGTCAGGCCGATCTTCTCGCGCACCAGCACCTGGCCGGCCATGTCCATGTAGTACTCGACCGGATCCTCGATGGTCACGTAGTTCTTGTCCGGCGTCGCGTCGTGCTGCAGCAGCGAGTACAGCGTGGTGGTCTTGCCGCTGCCGGTGGGTCCGGTGGCGAGGATGATGCCCTGCGGTCTGGCCACCATGTCGCTGACGCGGGGCAGATCCGCGGCCGAGAAGCCGAGTTTGCCGAGGCTGTGCACCGCCGAGTTGCGGTCGAGGATGCGCATCACCACCTTTTCGCCGTTGATGGTGGGTAGCGTCGAGATGCGCAGGTCGACCATGCGCATCGGCGTCTTCACGGTGATGCGCCCGTCCTGGGGGTGGCGCCGCTCCGAGATGTCCAGCTCCGACATGATCTTCAGGCGCGACACCAGTGCCGGGTGTTGCGCGTGGGGGATGTGGATCTTGTCGATGAGCACCCCGTCGATGCGATAGCGCACCACCACGCTCTTGGTGCGTGGCTGGATGTGGATGTCCGAGGCGCCCAGGCGGATCGCTTCCAGGATGATCGCGTTGGCGAGGCGGATCGCCGGCGGTGCCTCGGTGTCACGCAGCAGATCTTCCAGGCGGGCCGCGTCGTCGTCCTCGATGACGATCTCGATGCCTTCGTAGGGGTCGGGGGAGGCGATGAGGGTTTCGAGCTCCTTGAAGTCGACGTCACCCCCGCCGTAGAGCTCGTCGAGCTTCTTGCGGATCGCCCCGATGTCGGCGGTGACGATCTGCAGTTCGAGCCCGGCGGTGAAGCGCACCTCGTCGACCAGCCCCTCGTCGAGGGGATCGGCCATCGCCAGCATCAGGTGCTTGCCGCTGAGCTTGAGGGGCACCACCAGCTGGCGGGCACAGAAGCTGCGCGGGATCAGTTCGGCCATCGCCGGGTCGATCGCGAACTCCGGCAGCTGGACTTCCTCGATCAACAGATCCTGCTTGAGGAGGGCGCGGATCCTGCGCTCATCCACCCAGCCCTTCTCCAGCAGCAGCGAGATCATCGGCTCCGAGCGGCGCTCCTGCAGCCGCGTCAGCTCCTGCAGCTGGGCGGCCGACAGCAGGTTCTTCTTGTGCAGCATGATGCCGAGCCGGCTGCGGTGGGTCGCCGCCAGCTTGGACAGCGCGCTGATTTCCTTGGCCTTCTTCTCGTTCTCGTTCTTGAGCGCGCGGTTGCGGGTGATCAGGTCGAACTGCTCCAGGGCCAGCGCCACCGTCACCCGCAGGTCGTCGTCGTTCCACGGCTTGAGGATGAACTTGTAGACCGCCCCTTCGTTGATCGCGCCCATCACCGCGTCGGTGTTGGCGTGGCCGGTGAGCATGATGCGGATGGTGTCCGGCGAGCGCTGCTTGACCGTCCGCAGGAACTGGGCGCCGTTCATGCCGGGCATCATGAAGTCGCTGATGACCAGGTGTACCGGGCCTTCGGCCAGCCTATCCAGTCCCTCCTGACCGCTGCCGGCGGTGACGATGTCGTAGTTCTCCTGCCGGAACACGCGGCCCAGCGCCCGCACGATGCCCACCTCGTCATCCACCAGCAGCAGCCGGTACTTGGGCGGCGCGAGGTGGCTGGCCGGTGCCTGGGGTGCGCCGCTCTTGCCGGTGAACAAGCTCTTGTAGTCGGTCATGGGGCGATCGGGAAGAACAGGCTCACCGTGGTACCCACGTCGGGCGTGCTGGCCAGCTCGATATGGCCCCGGTGGGCGAGGACGATGTTGCGGGCGGTGGACAGGCCCAGGCCGGTGCCGCTGCCCACCGTGCGCGTCGTGTAGAAGGGTTCGAAGGCGTGCTCCAGCTGGGTCAGCTCCATGCCGATGCCGTTGTCGCGGATGAACACCCGGACGCCGGCCGGATCCGCTGCGCTGACGATGCTCACCTCGCCAGGACGTCTTGCATCGACGATGGCCTGGATGGCGTTGCGGATCAGGCTGAAGAACAGCTGGTTCAGCAGCCCGGGATTGCAGGTCAGCGGCGGTAGCGGCTGCAGTTCGGTGTGCAGCCGCACTCCGGGAGGCAGGGAGGCGGCCGCGACGTTCGCCGCGTGTTGCAGGCAGTCGTTGAGGTCGGCCAGCTCCTCGGGCGGGCGGTCGACATTGGAGAAGCGCTGCAGGTCCGCGACGATGCCGGCGATCCGTTCCAGCCCGCTGCTGCAGTCGGTCAGCAGTTCGGCACCGTCCTCGAGGACGAAGTCGAGGTCGAGGCTCTGCCAGGCCGCCGCGCCTTCGGGCAGCCTGGAGCGGAGTTCGCCGAATTTCTGCAGGTATTGTCCGAGACTGCGCAGATTGCTGCTGACGAAACCCAGCGGGTTGTTGATCTCGTGGGCCATGCCGGCGGCCAGCTGCCCGACCGCGGCAAGCTTTTCGGCCTGGTAGAGCCTTTGCTGGCGGGTTTCGAGGTCGGCGACCTGGGCCGCGACGCGGGCTTCCAGCTCTTCCGAGAGCTTGCGGTAGCGGGCCTCCGAGGCGAGCAGCCGGGAGTGCTCGAGCTTGAGGGTCTCGAAATCCTGGGTGACCGCTTCCAGGTGCAGCGCCGAGGCCATGCGGTAGCGGGCTTCGGCGCGCAGCAGCGCAGTGAACATCCGGCCGGCGCACTTCAGCCGGGCCGGCCTGGCGTTGGTGCTGGCGAGGTAGCCGGCGGGCTCGAGTTCCAGCACCAGCGGCTCGCGCAGGGCCCCATCGGCCGGCATGCCCCACAGGGGAGCGCCGCCGCGGTCGAGGATGGCCAGGTCGGCGTCGAGTAGCTCCGCCAGTGGCGGACCGACGCGCGCGAGCATCGCGGCGTCGAAGAGCTCGCCGAGGCGCCATTCCCGGTCGAAGTCGGCGGCGGAGGCCTTCACGCTTGTGGCCTCCCCTGCCGACCCAGGATGCCGGCGACAAAGGTGTCCTCGCCGAGGCCATGCTCGCGGGCCAGGCCCAGCTCGTCCACATGGCGCCGGTACAGTGCGCGCAGCAGGGTTTCGAAGCTGGCCTCGACGCCTTCGCCGGTCAGCGCGGTGGCGAAGTGCAGGGGCCAGGGCGCGGACTCCCAGCGTTCGCGGATCTCGGCCTCGGGCACGGCGTTGGGCAGGTCGCGTTTGTTGAACTGCACGACGAGGGGGATCCGCTCGAAATCCAGTCCGACCCGGTGACAGTTGTCGGCCATGCTCTGGAAGGCCTCGCCGTTGTTGGTTTCCTGGGCCCGGTCGGAATCGGCGACGAAGACGATGCCGTCGGCCCGCGACAGCACCGCCTTGCGCGTGCCGTCATGGGCGACCTGGCCGGGCACCGTGAACAGCCGTAGCTTGACGAGCAGGCCGGACGGGGCGCGGAAGCCCAGTGGCAGCAGATCGAAGAACAGGGTGCGGTCGTCCTTGGTCTCCATCGTCATCACTTCGCCTTTCAGCTCGGGCGACAGCATGTCGTGGAGGCGCAGCAGGTTGGTGGTCTTGCCGCTCTGCGCCGGACCGTAATAGACCAGCTTGAAGCTCAGGCTGCCGTCGTCGTGCTCGGGCATCGCTCGTTGTTCCCGGTCTAGGCCCGCCGGGCCTTCGTTGCATCGTCGCCAATCTGGGTGTCGCGCATGGGTCCCTTCCCTTCCTGCGGCAGCGGCTGCGGTGCTGCGTTTGCGGACCCGATTCTAGCGCGGACGCGGGGAGGGCGCCGATTTGGTGCGCCCACCCGGCCCGGCCGCAGCGACAGCTTGCGTGAAAAAAGCGGGTGATATAATCGCCGGCTGAAAAATTTCGCCATCGACCGGCCGTTGCGCATGCAACTCTTCGCCCTCGGGCTCAATCACCACACTGCGCCTGTCGCGATCCGCGAACAGGTGGCCTTTCGGCCGGAGCTGCTCACACAGGCGCTGGGTGATTTCGTGCGGGCGAAGCAGGTCAAGGAAGCGGCAATCCTCTCCACCTGCAATCGCACGGAGCTGTATTTCGCGACCGAGCGGCCCCAGGAGGCGGCGGACTGGTTCGCCGAATACCACCGGGTCGCGCTGCAGGATCTGTCCCCCTATCTCTACACCTTCCCTCAGCGTGATGCGGTGCGCCACGTCTTTCGGGTCGCCAGCGGGCTCGATTCGATGGTCATCGGCGAGCCGCAGATCCTCGGCCAGGTGAAGGACGCGATGCGCCAGGCCGAGCAGGCCGGTACCCTCGGCGCGACGCTGCACAAGCTCTTCCAGCGCACCTTCTCGGTGGCCAAGGAGGTGCGCTCGACGACCGCGATCGGCGCCAACATCGTGTCGATGGCCGCGGCGGCGGTGCATCTGTCGGAACGGATCTTCGAGCGCGTGCGCGACCAGCGGGTGCTCTTCGTCGGCGCCGGCGAGATGATCGAACTGTGCGCCGCCCACTTCGGTGGCGAGCAGCCCCGCAAGCTCACCATCGCCAACCGCACGCCGGCCCGGGCCGAGCGCCTCGCCGCCCGTTTTGGGGCCGACGTGCTGCGCCTCGACCAGGTCGGTGAGGCGCTGGCGGGCTACGACATCGTCGTTTCGTGTACCGGCAGCCCGCTGCCCATCATCGGCCTCGGCATGGTCGAACGGGCGCTGAAGGCGCGCCGTCACCGGCCGATGGTGATGGTCGACCTGGCCGTGCCGCGTGACATCGAGCCCGAGGTGGCGGCACTGGGCGATGTCTTCCTGTACACCGTCGATGATCTCGCCAAGGTCGTCGACTCCGGCCTCGAGTCCCGCCAGGCGGCGGTCGTCGAGGCCGAGAACATCATCGATGAGCGGGTGGACGGCTTTCTCCACTGGCTCGACAGCCGCGACACGGTGCCGACGATCCGTGCGCTGCGCGAGCATGCCGAGCTGCTTCGTCGCGCCGAACTCGAGCGTGCCGCCCGCTTGCTGGCCCGCGGCGAGGATCCCCACAAGGTGCTCGAAGCCCTCAGTCACGGCCTCACCAACAAGTTTCTCCATGCCCCGACGCGCTTCCTCCACGAAGCCGACGGCGACCGGTCCGGCGACAGCGCCGGGCTGGTGCAGCGCCTGTTCAACCTCGACCGGACGCACTAGCCCGCCGGGCCCGGACTTCCGCCTGCGCCCGCAGGCTGCTCACCCATGAAACAACGCATCCGCGACAAGCTGGACCATCTCGCCGACCGCCTGCAGGAACTCGACCGCCTGCTCGCCACCAGCGAAGCCGCCAGCGACCTGGACAATTTTCGCAAGCTGACCCGCGAGCACGCCGAGATCACCCCGGTCGTCGGCCTGTACCGCGAGTGGTGCCGGGCTGTCGAGGACGAGGTCACGGCCCGCGAACTGCTGGCCGATCCGGAAATGAAGGAGCTTGCCGCCGCCGAACTCGACGCCGCCCAGGCGACCCAGGCGCGCATCGATGCCGAACTGCAGACCGCGCTGCTGCCCCGCGATCCCAATGACGAGCGCAACCTGTTCCTCGAGATCCGGGCCGGGACCGGCGGCGATGAGGCCGCGCTGTTCGCCGGCGACCTGCTGCGGATGTACACCCGCTACGCCGAAGGCCAGGGCTGGCGGGTCGAGATCATCTCGGCGAGTGACTCCGAACTGGGCGGTTTCAAGGAGGTCATCGTCCGCGTCGCCGGCGCGGGCGCCTATTCCCGGCTCAAGTTCGAGTCCGGCGGCCACCGCGTCCAGCGGGTGCCGGCCACCGAGACCCAGGGGCGCATCCACACTTCGGCGTGCACCGTCGCGGTGATGCCGGAGGCCGACGAGGTCAGCGACGTCGAGCTCAACCCGGCCGACCTGCGCATCGACACCTTCCGTGCGTCTGGTGCCGGCGGCCAGCATATCAACAAGACCGATTCGGCGGTGCGCATCACCCACCTCCCGACCGGCATCGTCGCCGAATGCCAGGACGGCCGCTCCCAGCACCAGAACAAGGCTTCGGCGCTGCGCGTGCTGGCCGCCCGGATCAAGGACATCCAGGTGCGCGCGCAGCAGGCGAAGGAGGCGGCGACCCGCAAGAGCCTGGTCGGCAGCGGCGACCGCTCGGAGCGCATCCGTACCTACAACTTTCCCCAGGGCCGGCTCACCGATCATCGCATCAACCTGACGCTCTACAAGCTCGATGCGGTGATGCAGGGCGAACTGGACGAGGTGATCACCGCGCTGATCGCCGAGCATCAGGCCGAGCTGCTCGCCGCGCTCGCCGACGAGAATGGCTGAACGCCCGCAAACGGTGGGCGAGGCCCTTGCCGCCGCGCGTGGGCGTGTGCCGGCCAGCGAGGCACGCCTGCTGCTGCGCGAGATCCTGGGTTGCAGCGCAGCGCAGATCGCCGCCTACCCGGAGCGCGCGCTGGGCGCCGAGGCCGTTGGGCGCTTCGCCGAACTGCTCGAGCGCCGCGCCGCCGGCGAACCAGTGGCCTATCTGCTCGGCGAGCGGGAGTTCTACGGGCGCCGCTTCGGCGTGTCGCCGGCGGTGCTGATCCCGCGGCCGGAAACCGAACTGATCGTCGAGCTGGTCCTCGCCCGGCTGACCGCCGCTGCCACGCCGCGGGTGCTCGACCTGGGCACCGGCAGCGGTGCGCTGGCGGTGACGCTGGCACTGGAGCTTCCTGGCGCGCGGGTGTGCGCGGTCGATCGCTCGCCTGCCGCGCTGGAGGTGGCCCGCGCCAACGCCGCGGCCCTTGGCGCGAGGGTGGATTGGGTCGAGAGCGACTGGTTCGCCGCGCTGGCGCCCGGGCGGTTCGATTTCATCGTCGCCAATCCGCCTTACATCGCCGACGACGATCCGCACCTCGCCGAAGGCGATGTGCGCTTCGAGCCACGTGGCGCGCTGGCCTCCGGCACGGCCGGCCTCGACGACCTGCGCCGCATCGCCGCGGCGGCGCCGGGCTTCCTCGCGCCCGGCGGCTGGCTGCTGATGGAGCACGGCTACGACCAGGCCGCCGCGGTGCGCGCCCTGCTTGTCGCCGCGGGCCTCGCGGACGTCGGCTCGGCGCGGGATCTGGCCGGCATCGAGCGGGTTACCTTTGGTCGCCGCCCTTGACGGCTTGGGCAGCGGAGCCTAGACTAACCCGACTGAATTGCTCAACTATTTTGCGAGACCAAGATGGACGTTCAAAAGATCATTCACGAACAAGTCAACAGCCACACTGTCGTGCTGTACATGAAGGGCAGCCCGTCGATGCCGCGCTGCGGCTTTTCCGCCACCGCCGTGCAGATCCTGCAGGCCTGTGGCGTGGCCGAGGTGTTTGCGGTGGACGTGCTGGCCGACGAAGGTATCCGCCAGGGCATCAAGGAGTATTCCAACTGGCCGACCATTCCGCAGCTCTACATCAAGGGCGAGTTTGTCGGCGGCTCCGACATCATGCGCGAGATGTACCAGTCCGGCGAACTCCGCGAGATGCTGGCCGAACTGGGCTGAACGCGGCGGCCCCCCGGTTGCAAACAAAGAAGCGGCTTCGGCCGCTTTTTTGTTGGTGCCACACGCTCAGGCCCGGTCTTTCGGGTCGATCTTTTCGTTCGACAGCGGACGGGTTTCGGGCGTGGGTGGGAACAGCGCCTTGTGGGCCAGGTGGTAGGCGAGCAGCAGCGGCGGCATGCGCAGCCAGTGGGCGCGGATATAGAGACTGCGGCGGGCCAGCGGCGTGAAGAAATCGGCGGTGCTCGGATGCTGCGGGCGCAGCACACGGGTGTAGATGACGTCGAGCAGGCGTTGGCCTGCGCCGCCGCCGGCCTGGCAGCCGCTGCGGGCGATGATGCGCTCGGGCATCGGGGTGTCGAGGATGCGCTGGCAGTAGCGCAGCGCGAGGCGCAGCGGGCCGACCAGTTGCAGCCGGTCGGCACGGTCCAGCAGCGCGTCCCAGGCGGCATCCTCGCGGGCCAGCTGGCGCAGCAGCAGGTCCAGGTCGGTCAGGTCGCGCAGCAGGTTGTCCGGCTCGCCTTCGTGGAAGAGGTGGCAGGCGCTGTGCAGGATCAGGTCCGGCAGGGCCAGCGTACGCACGCCGGCCAGACCGGGCACCGGGATGCTGGCCTCGATGAGCAGGCGCGGGTCGGGCTTGAGGCGGGCTGTGGGCGGCAGGATGGTGTGGTGCACGTCGAGCACCGAACCGCGGAACAGGTGACGCAGGGCTGGCAGTTCGTGCATCCAGCGGCGGTAGTAGCGCTGGTCGTAGGCGTCGGTGGAACTGCTGACCCAGCCGTGGACCATCAGCGCCGATTCGGCATCGGCCAGACGCTCCTGCGGCAGCAGGATATCCACATCGGCGAACAGGCGGCCCCGCGCGGCCGGCAGACCGGCGGCGACGTAGGCCGCCCCCTTCAGCAGGATCAGCGGAATGCCGTGGGCGTCCAGGGTCTGGCGCAGGTGGCGGATCTCGCGGCGGATAGAGTGGTGCTGGGCCTCGGCCATCGCGGCGCCAGACTGCAGGTGGCTGCGCGGGTGCGCCGGCACCGCCGCGCCGAGGCCAGCATCGGCGAGGCGGTAGTGCAGGCGCCCGAGCAGGTTGGCGTGGCGGGCTTGGCGGATCAGCAGATCCCAGGCGCGGCCATCGAGGCTGCGGATTGCCGCCGGCTCGCGGAGGACGCTGACGAGCAGGCTCATCGCGCCTCGTTTCCACCGTCGGCGGCAAGGCGGTCGAAGGTTTCGATCGCGTCGTCGAGGCGGCTGTACTCGAAGCTGTAGCTGCGGCAACGGTCGACCAGTTGGCCGACCGCCGCGAAACCACGGCTGCCGAGGAGGTGGTAGTTCATCGCGTTGTCGGCAATCTGAAGAAAAGCCGCGCCGCTGCCCATCTGCGTGAGCGTCGGTGGCGTGCCGGCCCGGTAACGCGGCAGCACCATCCAGGCCGGTCGGGCCCATTCGCCGACCGCCTCGACGCTGGCTTGGGGCGGTGCCATCAGGGCTACGGTGCCCTTCGTGGTGTCGCGGACCGGGTGGCTGAGAAAGGCCTCGGGCGCGTAGTCGCGAATGATGTCGATGGACGCGTTTTTGAGGTTGACCGGCCGGGCAAGACCCATGATTTCGCCGGTGTCAAGACGGACCAGCGTCAGTTCGTCGGACAGCAACTGCCAGCCGCGATTGACCAGCGCCGCGCACAAGGTGCTCTTGCCGGAGCCCGGCGGGGCCGGCAGGATCGCCGCACGGCCATCGCGGGCGACTGCCGCTGCGTGGATGATCAGCAGATGTTGGCTGTAGGCGGTAATGCACCAGTTGAGACCCCATTCGAGCATGGGCAGGGCCTGGGCGCGGGGCAGCGGGGTGAAGGGTTCGACGGCGTCGACGGCGAAGCGGGCCTGGGGGCGCAGCCAGCGCCGGATGCCGTGTCCGGGCTGGACGGACACGTGGAAGTCAATGAACTCGCCGTCGTCGAGTAGCGGGTGATGGGCGTAGAGGCGGGCGAGTTCGTCGGCGATGTCGCCGATGTCGCTCTGCAGCCGGCAGTGGAAGGGGCCGGCCGCAATGCGCAGGCCATCGCCGGCAAGCCGCGCGCGGACCTCGGCGGGGCTCAGGTCACCGACTCTCAAGGGGCGGAGGGCCGGATCAGGTGGGCTTCGACGAGCGCCTGCAGCGCGGCCTCGACGAGGGATCGGCAGGCGTCGTGCCCGGCTTCCGGCTCCTCCCGGAGCACCGCCGCGACGAGATCACCCACCCCGGCGGAAGCCCCGGCTATCGCCACGCGCTCGAGGACGAAGCGGGCGATGGGGGTCAGCAGCAGGGTTTGTGCGGCGGCCGGGTCGAAGCGGATCCACCCTTCATCGACCTCCTTCCACAGGACATGCGGCAGTCCGTCGAGCAGGGCTTCGGTAGGAAGGTAGCGCAAGGCGTGCCGGGAGGGGTCAGGATCAGACGATGCCTAGCAGGTATCGGAGATAGGCGGCCACGGTGTCCGAAAACCACGCCGTTGCGTTGGGGATGGGCTTGTAACCGCCGCCGCCGGACACCACCCCCTGGGCCCACATCGCCGACAGGGTGGCCGCGTTGATCGGGAAGCCGGAGGTCTTGACGGCGTTGAGATAGGCCGCCGCAGCCAGTGCGTGAATGTTGGTCTGGCCCTTGGCGAGGGCGCTGGCCAAGTCGGTCACGCTGACATCCTGCGGAGTGCCGATCACCGTGAAGGCGACGTTGTCCGCGGGGTGGTTGTTGAGCCAGGTCACCCAGTAGGACAAGCCCAGGCTCTGGAAGTCGAGGCACTTGTAATCGTTCGGCCGGCTGAGGTTGCCCGAGGCGGAGAAGCCCGACGGGTTCTTGCAGTTGGCGGCGAGCACCGGGGTGCTTTTCAGGGCCATCAGCAGCGGGGCGCCCGCGAGGCCGACCTGGACCAGTTTCCGCCGGTTGGTCTGGGGCGTCGAAACGGCGTGTTGCGGCCGCGGCGATTTTTCGGGGTGTTCCAGCTTCATCATGAACCTCTTTGTCCTGACGCCAGGGCGGCGTGCGTGCAGTATAGGCGGACCGCCTTATCAGGGTTGTGACGTGCGTCCGCTTTTGGCTTGGCTTGAATAAAGCAATTTTTGTTCCTGTTTTTGCAGTGTCTTTAGAGCCTTGATTTCTCGGGTGTTTAAAATTTTCCTGGGAGCAGTTCGGCGCCACTCCGCCGAGGGTGTAAAAATCGCCGACAGATTCGAGGGCGCGAGCGCCGCGGTGAATCGGTGCGGATTGGCCTAGATGCCGGCGATGCGGCTGTTGGCGAGGGACAGGCGGCTGGCCAGGACTTCGAGGAAGCCCTTGTAGAAATGCATCTGGCACAGGCTGGAGGCGCGCAGCAGGGCCGGGGCGCGGATGGTCAGGATGCGCGTCTCGTCGGTAGCCTCGACCGACGCGGTGCGGGCGCCGCGGCCGGCCGAGAACAGGGCCATTTCGCCGAAGCAGTCGCCGGCGCTGAGGACGTTGAGCAGGTGGCGTTTCTTGACGATGCGCAGCTTGCCCTCGATGACGAAGCAGAAGTAGTTGCCGGGCTCGCCTTCCTTCATGACCACGGTGCCGGGCGCGACCAGGTGCCATTCGCCGAAGCGGACGATCTCCCAGATCTCGATGTCGCTGAACTCGCGGAAGAAGCGGAAGGCGCGCAGGCGTTCGAACTTCTCGCTGTCGGGGGGCTCCAGCCGGTCGGTTACCAGGTTGCGGCTGCGATAGGCCTGGGCGAGATCATGGGAGAACTCGTGCCAGGTGGCGTAGCGGCTGGCGAGATCGCGCTGCATCGCACGGCTGACGATGGCCTCGAGTTCCGGCGGGACGTCGAGGCGGATGCTCGACGGCGGCGGCGGTGTCTCGTGGGCGATCTGGTAGGCCATGCTCGCGTTGTTGCTGCCGGCGAATGGCAGGCGTCCGGTGAGCAACTGGTACATCACGACGCCGAGGGAGTAAATGTCGGTGCGGTGATCGAGCGGCTGCTCCCGCACCTGCTCCGGCGACATGTAGGCCGGCGAGCCGATGCCGGAAATCTGGGTGGTCTCGGTGGCGGTGAAGATCGCCGCGCCGAAGTCGGAGATCTTGATGTCCTGCCCGGTCGGCGAGGTGAGCAGGATGTTGGCTGGCTTGATGTCCCGGTGGGTGACGCCCTGCAGGTAGGCATGGTCCAGTGCCCGCGTGCATTTGAAGATGATCTCGACGAGGCGTTCGAAAGGCAGCAGCCTGCCCTCCGTGGTGAAGGCCTCGAGGGTGCCGCCGGGGACGTACTCCATGACCACGTAGGCGTCGCGGTCGTCAATGACCGCATCGTGGATCTGCACGATGTGCGGATGCTGCAACTTTCCGGCGAGGGCTGCCTCGTTGAGCAGCATGTGGTGGTACAGCGTGGTGTGGTCGGTGACGCGCAGCAGTTCCGGATGGAGCCGCTTGATCGCCACCTCGCGCTGGGCGAAAGGGTCGAAGCCGAGATAGACGGAACTGCTTGCGCCTTCGCCGAGCAGCCGACGGATCTCGTACTTGCCGATTCTTTCCACGCTGTCCTCCTCAACCGAGCCGCTGGCGGGCCCGGGCGACGGCAGCGCGGACCTGTTTCGGCGCGGTGCCGCCGACGTGGTCGCGGGAGGCCAGGGAGCCTTCCACGGTCAGCACCTGGAACACGTCGTCATCCAGGCGTTCGACGGCACCCGGCACGTGCGCCATCGCGGCCTGCAGTTCGGCGAGCGGAATCTGCGGCAGGTCGCAGCCGCTGGCGTCGGCGGCGCGCACCGCGAGGGCCACGGCTTCGTGGGCGTCGCGGAAGGGCAGGCCCTTCTTCACGAGGTAGTCGGCGAGGTCGGTGGCGGTGGCGTAACCCTGGGTCAGCGCGGAGCGCATCGCCGCCGGCTTGATGCGCACGTTGAACACCTTTTCGCCGTTCTCGACACGGCTGCCCATCATGTCGGCGTAGATGCGCAGGGTGTCGATGGCGGTGTCGGCGGAGTCGAACAGGGGTTCCTTGTCTTCCTGGTTGTCCTTGTTGTAGGCCAGCGGCTGGCCCTTCATCAGGGTCAGCAGGGAGATCAGGCTGCCATTCACGCGACCGGTCTTGCCGCGCACCAGCTCGGGCACGTCCGGGTTCTTCTTCTGCGGCATGATCGAGCTGCCGGTGCAGAAGCGGTCGGCCAGGTCGATGAAGCCGACCCGCGGGCTCATCCACAGGATCAGCTCTTCGGACAGGCGCGACAGGTGGGTCATCAGCAGCGACACGGCGGCGCAGAATTCGATCGCGAAGTCCCGGTCGGAGACCGCGTCCAGCGAGTTGAAGCAGACTTCCTCGAAGCCGAGCAGTTCGGCAACGTATTCCCGGTCGATCGGGTAGGTGGTGCCGGCCAGGGCCGCCGAGCCCAGCGGCAGGCGGTTGACGCGCTTGCGGCAGTCGACGAAGCGCTCGGCGTCGCGACGGGTCATCTCGAAGTAGGCCATCAGGTGGTGGCCGAAGGTGACCGGCTGGGCGACCTGCAGGTGGGTGAAGCCGGGCAGCGGGGTGTCGGCGTGCTGTTCGGCCAGGTCGAGCACCGCCAGCTGGAATTCGCGGATCAGGCCGAGGATGTTGTCGATCGCGTCGCGCAGCCACAGGCGGATGTCGGTGGCGACCTGGTCGTTGCGGCTGCGCCCGGTGTGCAGGCGCTTGCCGGCATCCCCGACCAGCGCGGTGAGACGCTTCTCGATGTTGAGATGCACGTCTTCGTCGTCGAGATTCCACGCGAACTCGCCGCGCTCGATCTCGCCGCTGATCTGCGCCATGCCGCGTTCGATGTCTGCCAGATCCTGTGCGCCGATGATGCCCTGCCGGGCCAGCATCTTCGCGTGGGCCAGGGAGCCGCGGATGTCCTGGGCGGCCATGCGCTGGTCGAAGAGGACACTGGCGGTGTAGCGTTTGACGAGATCCGAGACGGGTTCGGAGAAGCGGCCGGACCAGGCCTTGGCGGGGCTGTCCTGAGTCGCGGATTGATCTGCCATAATTAATGTTGCTCTCAGCAATAGGGGGCCGGCGACCCGGAGCGCTCACGGGGAGATTCCCGTGGATTCAGGGTTTTGGCCCGGATTTTTGATCCATGAGTATAAAGCAAAACCCGCGCCTCGCCGGCGCCGGGATGCGCCCGGAATCCCTGCCCGATTTCCGCAATGTCGGGGTCGTGTTGCGCAGCCTGCTGCTGGTCAACGCGTTGGGGATGGTGGCGGTGCTGGTCCGCAACGAGCGCCTCGAGCTCGTCGCCGGTGAGTGGCTGGACATGGCGCCGCGGGTCGAGTTCCCGCTGATCCTTGCCCTTGCCGGACTTTTCCTGCTGCAGCCGCTGCTGCGCCGGCTGTCCTATCGGGCCGGCCTCGCTGCGGTGGCGGGTGTCGTGCTGGCGGCCGCGCAGGTCGGCCAGGGCCTGCTGGCGCCCGTCGATGGCGGTGCGAGCTGGCGGCCGCCGGTGTGGTCGCTGCTCACCACGGCGGTCGTGATGGTCTATTTCCGGCTGCGAGCCGAAGCCCGCGCACCGGCGCTGGCGGAGGCGAGGCTGCTGGCGCTGACTGCGCGGATCCGG
>Ga0213919_1000476_pt1 | contig 17658 bp, 18 predicted proteins | sample McNCre317MG_FD_161056 | JGI IMG/M metagenome (GOLD analysis project Ga0213919, IMG submission 161056) | Freshwater microbial communities from McNutts Creek, Athens, Georgia, United States - 3-17 MG | ecosystem: Environmental > Aquatic > Freshwater > Creek | place: USA: Georgia | collected... | reverse complement strand
ATTTGCAGAACGCTTTAAAAAAGATTTAAGACTCGTAGGTCAGAACTTAGCACAAATCATCATGCTCGATGATACTCCTAATTTTGTTTTGGATACTTTCGAGAAACAAAGTGATTCTGTTTTTTTTATTGGAAAGGCATTTGAGTATTTTGATAAATTTGAAGATACAATTGGATTAAGGGGAGAATACGTACCTTTAAATTATGATTCTTGGTTTCTTAATAGAAAGAAACTTTACATTTTAAGTGAAGCTTTTAAGGCCTCATATTTTGAGGCGCAAACGGGAGCGTGTACATTATTAGAGTGCATGAAAAAACGAGAAGCAAAATTAGATTTAAAATCTCATAATTGGAATAGTTATTCTCGTTTATTATATTCTAAAGCCTTGCGATCAATGGAAAAATTTCCTGAGGACAACTGCTTAGACTTGGTCTCACAGCTCATTACTTTATGATTATAGTTATAATTCAAGCCATTTAATCTTTTTATTAAACTCGAGTTCAAAATAATCCATTGAAGCAGATGCTTGAAAAAGTGTGATATTGATTCCAGTGTATCTTTCAGCTTTCACACCAATACGTTGAGTATAAGCAGAATAGAGCATGATTTGGCCTTTCTTTTTAACTCCGGAATTTATTTCTATGACATCTTGAGAGCGAGAGATGCTTTGAATATTTGTAAGGCGTTTTTTTCCACTGGCATCCAAAAAATAATATTGAAAGGAATTAATTCCTGGAGCAAATGGAGAAACGTAGGAGTAGGAATTTTCAAATTTCTTGGCTGGCCATTTTAGATTATTTGGCCCTGATATAAATATGTTTGTTTTGATAATATCGCTAAAAAGACTATTTTCGAGGTACTCCTCTTGACTGCCATTTTCCCAATTATTAAATCCAAATACTAAAATTGAGTCACTTGCTGGAGAGTTAATTTTAACCCTCATATTAGTTTTAAGTTTTTTAACTGATTCTATATTCAATAATCTTATGAGTTCTGTTAATTCTTTATCAATATCACTTGATTTATTTAATGCTCTTAATTCAATTAAGAGATGCCCTAAATCTATTAGGGAAGGATTATCCATGCTATATTTTTTTTGCAATTTTCCTCTAAGCGCTTTTTGATCAGTTGGAGGAAGTTGAGCAATGAATGAAGGGATTTTTTTCATTAAGTCTGTAAAAAAATCTAACTCACGGTTATCAACCACAGTGATAGTCGCAGAGCTTTGACTGACGGCATCTCTTTGCTCACCAGCTTTTATGTATGAATAAGAACTAATAAAATTTTTAGCCAGGTTTATGGCCGCTTCTTCGCTAGAGTTCGAAAGAGGAAGTTCAGCGAGGCTTGAAAAGGGAAGGCCTGAGGAAAATTCCGCTTCTTCAGAGGCAATTGTAAGAGTGCTAGCTTTTCTTAATTGGAATAAAAATTCAAGATTTGCTTGAAAACAAGCATCCAGCCACAAAATATCAAGCGGAGCTTTTAATTCTTTTAATATATTTTGCAATTGAAATGTGTTTAGATCGCTTAGGCCCATAGGCCCTTCACCATGTCCATAAATGACCATCATTTTTCTTGATGTTGGGGATGTGAAGGCTTTTTTGATAAAGCTTTGCAGCTCTCTAATATTTAAATTTGTGCCAACTTGAGGTCTGAAAGTACTTATGGCCAAAGAGGCAGATTTTTTTACATCTCTTAATTCTTTTAAGTTTTTTTCGACATCTTTTTGGAATTCTTCATTCTCACGACTTCCTAAAAAGATGGCCGCAACTTCCCATTTGGTTTCTGCAAAAGCATTTGCAGAAACCAAGATGAAAAGTGATAGGAGAAATAAATTACTTAATTTTCTTAGGAGCTTCATTGTCTTCATCACCATTAACACCAAAGAGGTTATTTGAGTCAATTTGTTTTGCAAGAGTTTGATAGCTTACGAATTCACCATTTTGTGCGTAGCCTAAAGCTTTTTCAATCGCAATAGCGATGGCTTTATTTGAATCTGGCATAACATGAAAATAAGTCGAAAGACCATTGGTGAAGATGTCTAATTTTTTAGTTCCTTTTGGATCTTTCTCAGAAACTTTTCTATCAAAATACATGCGATTGTAATACTTGTATGATGTACAACTATCAAAGAAATAGATTTGGTATTTATTTTTATTGAAATTAATTGTCTCTCCAAGATTTTGTTCAATAGAATCAAGATCTAAGTGTCCGCCTAAACCAGAGTGACCTCCGTAAATCATAATTGATGAATTTTCAAGAGCGTCTTTATAGAACCAATGAAATCCTAGTGAATCTTCATCAATTGCAGATGGAGCAAAGAAAAATCTATAGATGATATTTCCTTTACTGATCGTTTCAACAAATGGTTTTTCTCCGTCAAGTGTTTTAGCAATCTTGCTAACTTCAGCTGCAGTCCATTTCTTTGCAACATATCCTTTTCCTAATAAATACGTTCTAAAGTCACGGTAATTTTCAGCATTGATATCACCGCTATTTAGAGGGTTTCTTCCTTTGGAGTTATCATCCATCCCAAAAAGAACATGAATGTTTATGTTTCCTTTCGCATCTGGAAGATTGTGGTACTCAGGATATGTTTTGGTGGTGTTTTCAAAACGTGCAACTTTTGCTTTGACTATTTTATAATCAATATCTTTTTTTAGTTTGCAACCTGGATTGCTTGGGTTCCAGAAATACCAGAAATCACCTTCAGATTGATAATGGGAATCTGTACATGGGTTAATGTCGCCCACCATTCCAGCGCTATAGATTTTCTCAGGATTTAAAGCAAGAATGATATCGTAAGTTGTCTTAGGACCATTTTCTAAAACTACCGTTCCGTTATAGTCATATCCAATAGTATAAACATTAGCATTTTTTGAAATTAACTTCACATTTGAGATGATGTGATCTCCTTTAGGAACCGCTGTATATTGAGACGATGACATGGGCCCAATTGTGTGCTCGATTTGAGATTCAGCAAGTTGTTTCATAATGGTCAAACTGGGAGCTCTTGTCCCTTCATGTTGAAGGATTCCAGAATAGCTCAGTTTCGCCTCAGTTGAATTGGAACCTATATAAAGTTTTTTTTCATTTTTTCTTTGAAGACTTGCACCCATAAGAGAAGATGAAATCATCAATGTGATCAACGAAAAACTAACGTATTTATTCGTCATAATTAAACTCCTGAAAAGATGTCAAAAAATTTTGAAACAATATTGTAAAGAAACTATACAGTAGAATTTTTTTTGCAGATAAAAGGCTGTAAATTATTCACGAGTGTTGAGTTGACCACAAGCTGCAAGGACTTCACTTCCCTTGGTTGTTCTAATCATAGTGCGAAGTTTAAAACTTATTAATTTTTGTTTAAAATCTAGAACATCACCTGTTTCAGGTCTTTTGTAATGACTTCCTGGAAAGGGGTTAAAGGCAATGAGATTGATGATGGCTTTTTTTGAGGACAAGAGTTGCGCAAGTTTAAGAGCATCTTCATCACGATCGTTAAAGTCTTTGATTAACAGGTATTCATAAGTAATAAATTGGCGCTTTTTTAGAGGTAATTTATCAATTTCATGAATAATATCTTCAATTGGGAAATGTTGATTAATGGGAATGAGCTCGTTTCTTTTTTCATTAATAGCAGAGTGAAGGGAGAGGGCAATATTTATTTGAGGAAAATCGTGTAGATACTTTATGCCTGGTAAATAACCCGCCGTCGAGAGCGTGATTTGCCTTGGTCCAATGGCCAAGCCTTTTTGTTCAGTAAAAATGAGTATTGATTTTTTCACTTCTTGGGGATTATGGAGGGGCTCTCCTTGTCCCATGAAAACAATATTTGGTGTGGCAGGTGTAAAACCACTAATTTGCTTTAAATAATTAAAAGCAACAAGGTATTGTCCAATGATCTCTTCAGTTTTTAAATGTCTTTTAAGACCCATTTTTCCCGTGTAGCAAAAGCTACAATTCATGGCGCAACCAACTTGTGAGGAAAGGCAAATAGTGTATTTTTTATGAAAGGGTATTAAAACTGTTTCAACTAATTTTCCATCCTTTAAAGACAATAGAAATTTCACCGTCCCATCGTCCGACTTAGATATTTTGTTGATTTCTGGCAGATAAAAATCAAATTCCTCATTAAGTTTTTTAGTGATGAGTGGACTAAGTTCTTGATCCTTTTTGTTTTTATAGAGACTTTGAAAAATGATGGGTCCAATAAATTGACTAAAATTATGTTTAATTAAAAATTCATTAAGTTCAGCTTGAGATAGAGCAAAGATTGATGGGAGCTCATTCTTTGAGAGGGGAGTGGAAGAATATTCGCTTATGGTTTTCACTTGTATAGATGACCTACTCTCACTAAAATTACTGTATGGAGAAAGTACTATTAATTGTAGATGACAGTAAAGAAATTATTGAAGTTCTTACGCATCTTTTGGAAGGATTTTTTGATAAAATTATTGGATGCTCCACAGTTGAAGAGGCATGTCAAAACTTAGAAGATTATCGCTTTGATTTTATTATTCTCGATATTAATCTTGTGGGGCGAAATGGAGCCCTGGTCGTTAAATATCTCGTCGATCACCCCAAAAATTTAAACACAAAATGTCCCGTGCTTATTTTGAGTGGAATCATTAATGACACTTTTAAAGAAAAGTTTGGAACTCGATTCGCAGCTGTTGTGATGAAACCATTTGATCATGAGACTTTTATTTCCACTGTTAAAAAAATCCTCAATGAGGAAGCTGCCAGTGAGGCCATTGAAATTCCAAAAATTCCCTGTGTACTTCCGTTCACCATTCCTCAACTTGAACAAAAAGTTGAAAAAGTCATGGATCAAGCCAGAAAGAATACTAAGCTTAAACAGGTCTTTTTAGACTTAAAGATAGACAGAAGTGCTGACAATTTTATGCTCACTCATATTGGAATGTTGATTAATATATCAACGGGAATTTGTAACAAACTAGAGTGGACCACTGATAAAACCCTTGAGAAATTTGTCTATGCTGCCTATTTACATGACATGGCCATCTCTGACCGCACCGACCTAGCTAAATTTAAAGGAAATGTTTACGACTTAGAAGAATTAAAAAAAGAACTATCACCCGGTGATTATAAGCTTCTTTTTGATCATTCAAATATTGCGGCAAAAAAAATTGAAGAATTAAAAGAAATTCCACCCGATGTGGCCACAATCATTAGGCAACATCATGAATTGCCTAATGAAAAAGGTTATCCTTCAAAATTGAGTTTCAGCAAGATAACTCCTTTGTCGTCTGTTTTTATTGTCGCTCATGACTTAACTCATTTTATTCTAGATAATCCTAAGTGGACGGTTAAAGAATACGTCGCAAAAAATAAGTTCAAATATAAAGGTGCTCATTTCATGAAGATTCTTTCGGCCTTAAATGAGCTCTGAAATCTACATTGATACTCATGCCTATCATCGTTCAGAACACACTCAAATTCTCGTTGGAATCGATACGGTGGGAGTTCATCCATGGGAGTTAAAGGAACCTTTTAACAAAGAGGATTTTGAGAAGAAATGGAAATTAGTATCAACAAATTGCCAAGATAAATTGGCCCTAGGTGAATGTGGTCTTGATCGTTCTCATGAGGGGATCGTTGGTATAGATATTCAAAAAGAAGTGTTAATGAAACATTTTGAACTTGCCGCTGAACATTCACTTCCCATTATAATTCATTCTGTTAGGTCTAATTCAGACTTGCTCTCACTATTAAAGAAAAAGCCATTTAAAGGCAATATTCTCTTACACGCATTTGGGGGAAATCAATATGAGGCGAATGAATTATTAAAATACCCAGTCTATTTTTCTTACGGAGCTAGGCTTCTTAAAAATCCTTTGACGATTAAGTCAGTTCCCATTGAGAGAATTTTACTAGAAACGGCTGATCAAAAAGAGGTGAAGATAGAGGAAATCTACTTTGAAGCTGCAAAAATTCTTCAAATATCACTGGAGTCACTTCAAATAATTATTTTAAAAAATTTTTTAAGATTTTTTAATCAAGCGAACAATGGCCGTTCCTCTGATTTCATCAAAAAAATCAACAGCCGCTGAGCCCATTGTGAGATTTCTCACTTCACCCAGAATATCGCGGCCATGGTTTTTTCCGGGTCTCACTAAAAAATAAGAAATGCCATTGGGTTTAAGTGAAGAGAGCATGGCCTCAATTAATTTTTTAAAACTACTGTCTATAAAAAAGCGGCAGCGGTTTTTAAATTCATTAGGTGAAAGTAATCCTTCTCCCATAAAAAAATAAGGAGGGTTGGAGACAATGACGTCATAGGAATTGTAAAATTCACTGTTGTGATCCACTCCAGTGAGTTCTTCATAATTCATGTGCAAAAAACGAAATTGAGAGTGATTTGCTGCTTGAGTTTTATTGAGGTTGAAATGTTCTATGTACTGATCTTGAATCTCTAAAAAATCGATCTTTGAAATCTCTGGCAAGTGAAAATTGAGTTCTAAGCCGATAACACCGCTGCCAGCGCAGAGGTCGAGAACTTTGAGCTCAGAGAGATCTTGAGGATGATCGATTTTTAGGGCTTGGGCCACTTTTTGAGCAAGGAACACTGAGTCTAAAGAGAATTTATAATCCTCAGGCTGACTGTATTCATAAGAATAAATGGAGTTTTTGATCATTTGATTTTTATTCACTAAAATAAACAAACAATCAACAGGAGAATGACTTTTGATCTTAGATCTTATCTACGTTTCAAATATAAGCCTAATATTATTCATCATTACAATCGTTTGGAATTTTAAAAGTAAGGCATGGAGATATAAAAGTGTTAAATACAGCGCAATTGTCTATCTAAGTTTGTTTTTTAATGTATGGGGATTAGATGTGATTCAACGCGAATTTAATTTAGATAGTCTCTTTAGTTCGATGAAATTAAGCTTGGGCTGTTGGCTCGTTTTTAGTGCGCCAACGAATGTTAGGCAAGTTCTAGATAATGGTTGGTCATTAAAGGAATTTTGGCTAAACTATGGCGGCGATTTGATTAATTTTATTATAGCAGGTGTATTACTACATTTTTTGACCTAATAAGTTTTTAAAGGACATTATATGAATGCAAATGGCAGCGAAAAAGCTCTTCTTGGTGCAGGTTGTTTTTGGGGAGTTGAACATATTTTGCGCACGATTGACGGAATTCTTTCTACAGAAGTTGGTTATGCTGGAGGAACCACTGTCAATCCAAGTTACCAAGAGGTGTGCACGGGAAAAACGGATCATGCCGAAGTTGTTTTGGTGGAGTTTAATCCATCAGTTATTAGCTACGAATCTCTCCTAGATGTTTTTTTTAGGCTTCATGACCCCACGACCTTAAACAGACAACACAATGATATAGGGACCCAATACCGCTCAGTCATTTTTACCTATTCAGAAAAACAAGCAGAGAGCGCGCTTTTGTTTATAAAAAAACTAGATGAATCAAAAGTTTTTGCTAATAAAATAGTGACCCAAGTTTTAAGTGCTCCTGTTTTTTATAGCGCTGAAACTTATCATCAGGATTATTTAATAAAAAATCCTGATGGTTACATGTGCCACATTTTAAGGAAGTAAGATGGAAAATAATGAACTAGAAAGTCTTTTTAAACTCATGACGGAAAATCGCTGGAAGCTCTCGGAGTCGACGCTTGAATTTCGATTAAAGAAACTAGAGTTGCTAAAAAAAGAAATCGTCAATAGACGTGAAGAAATTAAAGAGGCCATGTATAAAGATTTTAAAAAGCCTTATCCAGAAAGTGAATTAACCGAGATTCATACATCAATTGATGAAATTAATTTTGCACTTAAAAATCTTAAAAAATGGATGAAGCCCAAAAAAGTCAGAACTCCTATAGCGCTTTTTGGGTCTAGCTCACGAATTTTCTATGAAGCCAAAGGAGTTGTTCTTATTCTTGCTCCTTGGAATTATCCTTTTTCTCTCCTAATAAATCCTCTTGTCGCTGCGGTAGCTGCAGGTAATGCCGTCATTGCAAGACCAAGTGAGAAAACCCCTGCGACTGGTCTCATTTTAAATTCCATCATCGAAAAGGTCTTTTTAAAAAATGAGGCATGTGTTTGCATCGGAGAAATTGATTTAGCGGAAAGGCTTTTAAAATTGCCCTTTGATCACATTTTCTTCACTGGCAGCACTCAAGTTGGCCAAAAAGTCATGGAGGCAGCCGCAAAAAATTTAACACCTGTCACCCTTGAGCTCGGTGGGAAGTCGCCCGTTATAATCGATCACGATGCCGATTTAGCAGATTGTGCCAAGAAATTATTTTGGGGAAAATTTTTGAATGGTGGACAAACGTGTGTGGCACCTGATTACGTTTATATTCCGGAAGATAAAAAACAAGAGTTCATTAAATTTTTTAAGCACGAGATTGAAAATCGTTTTGGAGAGACGAGTAGTCAACGTTTGGCCTCTCCAGATTTCGCGAGGATTATCGATATAAAATCCTTTGAACGATTAGCTGGAAAGATAGCTGTAGAAAAAACCTTATTAGGTGACAAAGTTTTAAGAGATGAGCGTTTTATTCCCCCGACCTTGCTGACTGATGTGACAATTCAAAGCCCTATTATGGAAGATGAGATATTTGGACCTATCCTGCCTTTATTGACCTATACAGATTTATCAAAAGTTATTGAACATATACAAAAATCTCCTAAGCCCTTAGCACTCTATGTTTTTTCTAGAAATAAAAAAACAATAAATAAGATCTTGAAGCAAACCACTTCTGGAGGAGTGGGGATTAATCATGTCGTACTTCATCTCGCCAATCCTCATTTACCTTTTGGTGGAATTGGGCCTTCGGGACTGGGGAGTTATCATGGGTATTTTGGATTTAAAACGTTTTCACATGAAAGGGCCGTCTTAAAACAAAGTAGATTTACTTTGACTCATCTTTATTTTCCTCCCTACACAACTTTTAGGAGTAAAATCGCCTTTAAGCTTTTGAGATTTTTGGAGTAATCATGTTAGAAATCATCCTTGTCATATTATTTATAAATTTAGGGGCTACAGCTTTTCTTCTCCTTAAAAATAAGCCTTTAGATCTAAGTTTTCTTTCTTTTGAAATAAAGCCTTTGTTTGAAAAGCTATTACAGCTTGAAGTGATCTTGCAGCAAAAATTTGAAAATCAAAAAGAAGTAAGCCGCATGCAGCTTTCAGAAGTCATAGAAGAAAAATTTAAAAAAATTACCTCAGAACAAAATAAATCAACGCAAGACTTAATTCAGCGTTTTTCTGATTTTCAGCATGTTTTGTCTAAACAGTTAGTTGGCATGAATGAGAAAATAACGAAAGACATGCAAGTTAAATTGGATGAAATTTCAGACCGTGTTCGAGAGAACTTAGACCAAGGTTTTAAAAAGACAAATGAAACCTTTACCAGTGTTATTGAAAGATTAGCTAAAATTGATGAAGCTCAAAAGAAAATTGAATCTTTATCTACCAATGTCGTTTCCTTACAAGATCTTTTAACTGATAAAAAAAGCCGTGGGATTTTTGGTGAAGTTCAACTCAATCAGATTTTGCATTCAATTTTTGGTGAGAAAAATGAAAAAGTTTTCAGGACTCAATATAAATTAAGTAATGGAACAATTTGTGACTCCATTCTATTTTTACCAGAGCCAACTGGAAATATTGTTGTTGATTCAAAGTTTCCACTGGAAAATTTTAGAAGGATGTTTGATCTCAATTACACAGAATTAGAAAGAAAAGAATTTGTTAAAGATTTTAAAAATAATTTAAAAAAACATATCGACGATATCGCTCATAAGTATATTATTTCTGGCGAAACCACTGACCAAGCAATTTTATTTTTACCTGCAGAGGCCATCTTTGCTGAGCTTTATGCGTACCACGCAGACATTATCGAATATGCTCATAATAAAAGAGTGTGGGTGACGAGTCCCACGACTTTTATGGCCATGCTCACTACCATTCAAGTGGTCATTCAAAATATCGAAAGAAGTAAGTATACAAATGTCATTCATCAAGAGCTCAACAAGCTCGCTGATGAATTTAGCCGTTACAAAAAAAGATGGGACAGCCTTGCTTCTCACATAGAAACAGTTAGTAAAGACGTAAAAGACATTCACGTGACAACAGAGAAAATCACCAATCGTTTTGGCGCGATTTCTAATGTTCAGATTGATCATTTAAATGAGCCAAAGGTATTAGAGTGAAAAGCTTAGAGGCCTACATAGATGAGTATTCAGAGTCTCATCAAAATAAAACAAATATTCTTATTCATAAAATTTGTGTGCCAGTTATATTATTTAGTATCTTAGGAATTTTAAAAGCGCTTCCGGTTCCAGTTTCATGGCCACTTTGGTGTGATTGGAGCATTTTGTTTCTAGTCTCCTCTTTTATCTATTACAGCTTATTTAAAAATGTGAGAGTTTTTTTTGCTCTCATGTTTTTAGTTGTTCCAATGGTGCTTCTCTTAGAATTTTTAAGACCTAAGTTTTTTCTTTTATCCCTGAGTCTCTTTGTCGTGGCATGGATTGGACAATTCATTGGTCATAAAATTGAAGGGAAGAAGCCAAGTTTTTTTAAAGATTTATTTTTTCTTTTTATTGGACCTATTTGGACCATGAATACTCTTCTGGCCCAAATAGGAATAGATTTGAAAATTAATAGTGCCAAGGAAATTTAGAAAAATCTTTTGGTCTTTTTTCTACAAATGAATTTCGTCCTTCGAGGGCCTCTTCTGAAGCATAGGCTAGGCGAGTGGCTTCACCAGCAAATAGTTGCTGGCCCACAAGACCATCATCAATCATGTTGAAACCAAATTTAAGCATGCGCATCGCAGTTGGAGACTTAGAATTAATTTCAGCCGTCCATTCCAAGGCCACTTTTTCAAGATCTTGGTGAGGAATAACGGCATTGACCATCCCCATGTCAAAAGCCTCTTGAGCAGAATAGTTTCTTCCTAAAAAGAAGATTTCTCGCGCTCGTTTTTGACCAACCATGCGTGCTAGGTAAGCTGAACCATAACCAGAATCAAAGCTTGCGACATCGGGATCTGTTTGTTTAAAAATTGCATGCTCCTTTGAAGCCAGTGTTAAATCGCAAACAACATGGAGAGAGTGTCCGCCGCCAACGGCCCAGCCGGGAACGAGGGCAATGACAATTTTAGGCATGAATCTAATGAGTCTTTGAACTTCAAGAATATGGAGGCGACCAAGTCTTGCTAAGTCTACTTTTGAATTCCCTGTACCGTTTGAATCAGCACCTTCATATTTATAGCCATCTTTGCCACGGATGCGTTGATCTCCTCCTGAACAAAAGGCCCAGCCGGCATCTTTTGGAGAAGGTCCATTTCCTGTTAATAGAACAGCACCGATATCTGCACTGATGCGTGCGTGTTCAAGGGCGGTATAAAGTTCATCAACTGTTTTGGGCCTAAAGGCGTTTCTCACTTCAGGTCTATTGATGGCAACTCTGACAGTTCCTTGATTTTTTGCTCTATGATAAGTGATGTCTTCAAAGTTAAAACCTGGTACTAAAACCCAATCTTGTTCATTAAAGATATCTGATACTTTATTAGTCATATTTTCTTCTCCATTTTTTTCATAATTAATAGCCTTTGATCTTTTTTGAAACGGCAAAGCAAAGTGGAAAAAAGATTAACCAGCAAGCACCGTGTATTACATAATAAGTGGGAAAAGGTTCATGGACAGAGAGAAGCGAGAATTTAGCACCGGTGATATAACTAATGGGTGCAAAAAATCCTCCGACAAGAACTTGAGCAGGAATTCTATTTCTAAGAAGTATGAACGAATAAGAAATCGTTGTGGCAAACAAGCACCAAATCCCAATGAGCCAGAGAGGGGGAAGAAAGTTAAAAAGTGATTCGTTAAAGTTGAGAATCTTAAATTGAAAGAGAAGTGTATCAAGAACTATACCCAATCCTGCAATGGAAAGAACTTCAATCAAATCTTTTTTCTTATTAATGGAAACAAAGAAAAAGTGGCTTGCTAAGACAATAAATAAAACTAGCCAACCCCAAACGATGAATCCCTTCCAATAGGAAATAAGAATAGACCACCACGCGATGTAAAATGAAACCAAATTAATAGTAACTCTTTTTTTCGTAATCATTGATCTTCCTTTTTAAAATTTAAATCCAAATTCTTTTTGGATCATCTTTGTCTACGGGCCATGCTACATAACGTGCATTCAATTTGAGTGCAGTGGCTAAGTTGTGAGAAATCACTTGTAAGTCTTCTAGACTCCAGAAATCGTCAGAGAAAGAACTTCCTTTTTCTATGGCAAGCTTCCCCGCTAAGGAATAAACCATCCCGCTCATGGGTGGAATAAGAAAACCTAGTGTATTTAATACTCCTTGAAGTCTAGACAGCACAGATTTTCCCCCAACTGAATGCATCGTTATAACGACGGCAACAGGTTTTCCAAACATGATGCCACTAGATTCAAATTCAGTGATTTTTTCTAAAAACATTTGCATTGGGCTTCCCCAACTATCCCAATACGTTCCACTGGTAAAAATAAAACCATCTGCTTTTTTGAGCATTGTCACTAACATCTCAGTAGAAGATTGTGACTTAAAAAAACTTTGCAGATTTAAAATATCAACATGACATTTTTCTTTGAATTGGGGGAGCATATGTTGAATTAAGACATGAGTGTTTCCTGATTCATCACCAAGACTTCCATTGATGATTAAAATACTTTTCATAGGTAAGCCTCACTTGAGCCATTTTTTTCAAAAAATGTGACGAGATTTTTCTCGTCTGTATCACAATAAAGAGTCGTACTTAAATGTTGTGCTGCTCTTTCTAGCTTAGGATCGAGATTCCACCATTTTAAAACGTCGTGGTAGAGAGTTAGGTCATAGCGCTCGAAAGCCGACTTAAAACACTTCAGCATGTGGATGGCATAGGCATTCATGTCCGAGGCAACATAATGAAAATCTGTTTTAAATTGATTATTGTCTTTAAAACTTTTTTTAATTTCTGATTTGTCATAAATACTTTCTATCAATTTAAATAAAGTCACTTGTCCTTGATAACTTTTTTCGAGCTTAAAGAAATGATCTGCGTGATCAAGATCGTGAATGACAAAGCTTAGTGGATCTCTTAACTCTAAAACGAGTTTTGAAATTTCATCTGGATTAATTATTAAAGTAATACATCTTTGTCCCTCTGCTTGCATTTTTAACAATTCGCGAGGACTTGGAATGTGATGTAGACACTGGATCGGCCAGTTCCCTTGATTCCAATTGATCATGGTTCTGTTGGTGGCCAGAGGAATTCCTTTTAAATTAAACTGCACAAAAAAATTTTTGAAACTTATATTTTGAAGTTTATTTTTTTCCCAGGAATTAAGTTCGAAAGAATTCGGAATGAAATCAAGGATCATGGTTTCAGAAGGTGAGTATTGTTCTGAACTTGCAGGACTTATGTTTTTACTTTGCATCCAGTTTTTTGGATGTTTGAGACGCAAAAATAAAATGATGTAGAGAGTACAAAAATGAAAATGTGAAAGTTCAGTTTTTTTTAAATCCTCTAGACATCTAATGATGTGCTCTCGATGTAGGCCTAATTGACCTTCACTTATGAGAACTTTTTTATAGGATCCAGAGCGGTTTTTCATAGTTAAGGTATTGAAATTAAGGAATTTTATTAATCTACAAATGAGCTCAAGTTTAGCCTAGGATAATCCGATACGTCCACTATGAAAAAGTTTAAATTCAAACATTTTTTGCTTATAGTTAACATGCTTCAATGGTCACTCTTTCCTCTCGCCAATTGCATGGCAGAGTCTGTTGAAGACCAAGCTCTTATATCTAATATCAAGGACATCACTACAGAAATAAATAATGTGACAAAAGATATAGGTCTAATTGCAGCACCCTGTCTTGATTGTACTGAAAAGTCTTTCAATAAAAAGATTATTTTAAAAGACCAAGATACAGAAATCGATACTCCCCATTTTATTTTAGATGGCGGAAAATATGTACTAAGATTAGTAAGGACCAAGACAACTCCTCCTGTAATAAATTTGAGATTCAAAAATTTTGGTGGGAAAAGATGTGTGGTTGCAACCGATCTAGTCACAATGTCTAAAGGTTATGGCACTTGTGCTATGGAAGCAAGTGCTAAGCGTGATGAAGAAGTCTCATTGGATTTAAGTGAACTTCCAGAACTTGAAGACGGAAAAGAAGAAATTATAGAATTAACTTTCTCAAAGCCTGACATTAGAGCATTCAAATACAACTTGAATGTAGATTATATGAGTTCGTTGCCAACAGATACGATTGTTAAAGAAAAAAGTTTTCTTTCTTGGTTTATTAAATCACGAGATGGATTCAACATAGCCCTTAAACCAAAGTTGAAAAAATAGATGAAAGATCAAAAATATAAAGAGTCAATTCTCGAATTATCTTTGATCTTAAATGAGCTTCAAAAACCCATACAAATTCTAGAATCTATCAAATGGCCGGAAGGCACAGATGAATTTATAGTAAAAAATAATTTTAAAGAGCTTCCTAAACTCACTTATGACAATCGTCCCCTAAAATATGATCCCATAAAAAAGCGTCAAGAGTTCATTGAATTAAGAGCAAAGATAGCCAGAGATTTAGGGGAAAATGATCCACTTGGATCAATCATGTCTAGAAACTGCAGTCAATATGAAGACGTAATTAATATGCTTCTTGCTCGTGGGACAAAAGAATTTTTTAATTATTCAAAAAAACTTTATGGAAGTCCTAATGAAACAATGGCCGATGGAAAATCAAAACTAGCTGACCTCGCTAAAACGATGGCCGTTCTTCTCAATACGTTAGACCAAAAAAACTTAGGAAATAATTTTGAAAGAGTATTAAGTTCTGAGCAAGTTGTCGATGAATTAAAAAAAAGGCTCGGGCCATATTTTAGTGAAGAAAAAATTAAAATTAAACTTTCAGATGGCATCCTCTCCGATGCATCGGCCGGCTCAGACTATATAAAAATAAAAAGTGAACTTAAATTTGCTAAAAAAGACGTAGATATTTTTGAAGTCCATGAAGGCTGGGTTCATTTAGGAACAACTTTAAATGGACAAAATCAACCTTATGCTAAATGGCTTGCTAAAGGTCCTCCTTGTTCGACAGTGACTCAAGAGGGATTGGCCGTGATTATGGAGCTTTTTACGTTTTCTATGTTTCCTAAAAGGGCCAAGCGACTCAATGATCGATTGGTGGCCTGTCAAATGGCAGAGGATGGAGCAGATCTACTAGAAGTCATCAACTTTTTTAGAAGTAAAGGACAAGAAGATTTTCAAGCCACTAAAAATGCCAGCAGAATTTTTAGGGGAGCATCCCTTACAGGTGGCGCACCTTTTACTAAAGACATTTCCTATTTAAAGGGTTTTGTCATGATTTATAATTTCATGCGAGTGTGTGTAAAAGAAGGTCAATCAGATTTGATCCCTTTTTTATTTGCTGGCAAAGTCACACTTGATGAATTACCACTCCTTAAAAATTTTCATGATGAAGGTGTCATTACAATGCCTAAATATCTTCCGGCCATAATCAAAGATATGAATGGCTTAGGAGTTTGGATGGCCTTTAGTAACTTCCTCAACACCATGAATCTTTCAGATATTGTTAAAGAGCAGAATTCATCTGATATAAATCCATTTAAGAAAGTAGCTTAAGAAATTTGCTTATTAAAAGTTGCTTTAGGCTTTTGGTATTTCTGTCTCCAAAACCCCAGGACATTCTGAAAAGCGTTTCATGAAGTCGACCACTTCAGGGATATGTTTTGAGCTGTAAATTTCTCTCATTTCGAGCCAATAGATGAGACTTAAAAAACTCATAGTTAAATAATTCCAATCAGATTTTGGATCAAGTTTCTTTACACATGGAATAAGATGTTCAATAAGGCGTGGAATGCGATCAACTTGTCTAACAAGAAAGTAGTGATCTTTTTGATTGATATCAATACCTCCTTTTCTTAGTGAAAAAAGATTTACACCAGTTGACATGGCCGTATCGATAATTGAGAGTATATTTTCTTCCTCTATTGTCAGCTCTTTTAATTTCCACTTTTTTGAAATGTAATTATAAATAACTCTTGAATCATAAATGGGAGTTTCTCCATCAAAGAGCATGGGGATTTGATTTAGTGGATTAATAGATCTTAGGTATTGATTTCCTTCTTCCTCAAGATAATTAACAGGTTTAAAGATGAGCGATTTGTCACTCCAAAGAAGAAGTCTGAGTTTCCTGGCGTAAGGAGAAGTAAAAGATCCAATCAGAGTAAGGGCCATGGTCGTTTTCCTTTTTAATTTTGATATGATAAAATACATTTCTTGGCAGCGAAAAATCAACCGGAAAAATTAAATGAAATGTCATTGGTTTGACAGCCATCATTGTAATTCATGTGGTCTCATGAATTTGAGCTACAGTGAAAGTTTAAATAAAAAAGAACAAGAACTTCTTAATTTATTTTACAAAAAGCCTTTAAACCTCCAAAAAACAATTGAATCTAAGCCAGTTTTTGGGTCAAGAAATAAGGCCAAATTGGCCGTGAGAGGGCGAGCTCAGGACATTGAATTTGGTTTTTATGATTCTGAATTAAATTTCAAAAAACTTGAAGAATGTCCACTTCATCTTGAGGGCATTAATGATTTGTTGCCTGAACTAACTACGAGTTTTAAAAAATACAATATTGTTCCCTATGATCTCCATCTCAAAAAAGGGGAACTAAAATATGTCATCATTTCTAAAAGTCCGGCTAGTAAAGAACTACTGATTCGCTTTGTCGTTCGATCAAAAGAATCCTTTGATCGATTAAAAAAAATGGCCAGAGAGTGGGAAGAAAGAGGTCAAAATCGACATGTCATGTCTGTGAATATTCAACCGGATCATAAAGCAATCTTCGAGGGAGATGAAGAAATTGTGGTCACTGAATCAAAGATGTTAAACTATCAACTTGGTGATGTTCATCTCAACCTTGGAGCAAAAAGTTTTTTTCAAGTGACTCCCAACGTCGCTTTTCAACTTTATGATCGAGTAAGAAGCTTTTTAAATGAACAAAAAATTCATTCTCTTTTAGATCTCTATTGCGGCGTCGGAGCCTTTTCATTCTTTGCAGCAAGCACTTGTCAAAAGGTCCTTGGGGTTGAACTTTCCTCTGAGGCCATCGAAGCTGCCAATTCGTCTAAAATGAATAATAAAATTCTTGGACAATTAGACTTTAAGAGCCTCGATGTTGAGCTTTTTTTAAAGCAGGTAAGCGACAATTTTGAAGCCATTTTGGTAAACCCACCTAGAAGAGGCCTTAGCTCCACCATCATAGAAAATATGCTAAGGCTCAAGCCAAAAATGATTATTTATTCCAGTTGCAATGCTTCTACTTTGGCGCGAGATGTGATGCTACTTGAAAAAGATTATGCAATTTTTAGCTCTCAAATTTTCGATATGTTCCCTTTCACCGAGCACTATGAAACTTTAATGATATTGGTAAGGAAACAAGAATTTTTGTGTCAAAGTCTCACGGTCTAGGTTATAAATTCTTAGACATTTTTATCAAATTAATAGAATGGAGAAGGGCGTTTGGAAAATATTAAGGACTATCATCTTTCATCAGATCCCATAGACTCTTTTATGTCTTGGTATAGCGAAGCCC
>Ga0213919_1000475_pt1 | contig 17663 bp, 14 predicted proteins | sample McNCre317MG_FD_161056 | JGI IMG/M metagenome (GOLD analysis project Ga0213919, IMG submission 161056) | Freshwater microbial communities from McNutts Creek, Athens, Georgia, United States - 3-17 MG | ecosystem: Environmental > Aquatic > Freshwater > Creek | place: USA: Georgia | collected... | reverse complement strand
CGGTGGATTTGAGCACCGAAGTGCCGATCACCTCGGCAATGATCGCAATGAACAGCAGGATCCACGGCATGGCGGCGCTCCGGTGATGGCGACGGGATGAGGGCGGGCTTCTGTCCGGCGGTCGGGGCGCCTATACCACGCCGGCGCCGTGGGCCTGCTGGTCGGCCCAGTAGCTCGAGCGCACCATCGGGCCGCAGGCGGCGTTCCTGAAGCCCATCTTCAGCGCTTCGGTCTCGAACATCTTGAAGGTGTCGGGATGCACGTAGCGCAGCACCGGCAGGTGGCCGCCGGAGGGTTGCAGGTACTGGCCGATGGTGAGCATCTCGACGTTGTGGGCGCGCATGTCGCGCATCACCTTGAGGATCTCGTCGTCGGTTTCGCCGAGGCCGACCATCAGGCCCGACTTGGTGGGCACTTCGGGGTGGCGGGCCTTGAACTGCTTGAGCAGTTCCAGCGAGTAGGCGTAGTCGGCGCCGGGGCGGGCCTGCTTGTAGAGGCGCGGCACGGTTTCGAGGTTGTGGTTCATCACGTCCGGCGGGGCGGCGTCGAAGATCTCCAGCGCGATGTCCATGCGACCGCGGAAGTCGGGCACCAACACCTCGATGGTGGTCTTCGGGCTGGCCTCGCGGGTCGCCCGGATGCAGTCGACGAAGTGCTGGGCGCCGCCGTCGCGCAGGTCGTCCCGGTCCACGCTGGTGATCACCACGTAGTTGAGGCGCATCGCGGCGATGGTCTTGGCCAGGTCGGCCGGCTCGTTGGCGTTGAGGGGCTCGGGGCGGCCGTGGCCGACGTCGCAGAAGGGGCAGCGGCGGGTGCAGATGTCACCCATGATCATGAAGGTGGCCGTGCCCTTGCCGAAGCATTCGTGAATGTTGGGGCAGGAGGCTTCCTCGCAGACGGTGTGCAGCTTGTGCTCGCGCAGGGTGTCCTTGATCTCGTTGAAGCGTTCGGCCTCGGCGCCGGCACCCAGCTTGATGCGGATCCACTCGGGCTTGCGGAGCTTTTCGGCGGGGACGATCTTGATCGGGATGCGCGCGGTTTTTTCGGCGCCGCGTTGCTTGCGGGCGGGGGATTCCATGTCTGCTTTCCTTCGGTGCTTACAGGGGAGGGACGTCGGGGAAATGCCGCCGGAGGTGGCCGACCAGCCGTTCGGCGACCTGGTCGGGGCCTTCCGTCACACCGAAGTCCTTGAGTTGAATGGTTTTCAGCCCACTATAGCCGCAGGGGTTGATCCACGTAAATGGTGTAAGGTCCATATCGACATTGAGGGACAGGCCGTGGTAGCTGCAGCCGTTCTTGACCCGCAGGCCGAGGGCGGCGATCTTGGCGCCGTCGATATAGACGCCCGGCGCGCCGTCCTGGCGGACGGCCTCGAGGCCGTAATCGGCGAGGCAGTCGATGATGGACTGCTCGAGCCGATTCACCATCTCGCGCACCTTCAGGTGGCGGCGGTGCAGGTCGATCAGCAGGTAGGCCACCACCTGACCGGGGCCGTGGTAGGTGATCTGGCCGCCGCGGTCGATCTTGACCAGCGGGATGTCGGTGGTCTGCAGCAGATGCTCGGGCTTGCCCGCCTGGCCCAGGGTGTAGACCGGCGGGTGCTGGACCAGCCACAACTCGTCGGGGGTGGAGGCGTCGCGGCCGTTGGTGAAGGCCTGCATCGCCTCCCAGGTGGACACGTAGGGTTTGGTCCCGAGCCGGCGGACGATCACAGCACGACCTTCACCATCGGATGGGACGACAACTCGCGGTACAGCGCGTCGAGCTGGGCCTGGGAGGTCGCGTTGAGCGTACAGGTGATCGCCAGGTAATTGCCCTTCGACGAGGGCCGCATCTGCATCGTTGCGGCGTCGAAGTCCGGGGCGTGGCGCAGCACCACTTCGAGCACCGCCTGGGCAAAGCCATCGACCCGCGCGCCCATGATCTTGATCGGAAATGCGCAGGGAAATTCGAGCAGGGTCTGGCGCTCTTCGGTCATGGATGCCTCCGGGCGGTGAGGAGTGAGGACGAAGGGGTGAGGGGGCCGGCCGAAAACGGGTGCGCTCGCGCTCGCCAGCGCATCCGGACCGATGAAGGCCCCCTCACTCCTAGCTCCTTACTCTTCACAGGTTTTTGAACCACAGGCGGATCGCGTCCCACAGACGGCCGAACCAGCCGGCCTGGGGAACGTCGTCGAGCGCAACGACCGGGTACTCGCCGATCGGCCTGCCGTCGAAGGACAGTTGTAGCTTGCCAATGGCCTGGCCCTTGGTCAGCGGGGCCGTCAGCGGCTCCTGGCTGATCACGTTGGCCTTCAGCTTGTCCGCGTCGCCCTTGGGCAGGGACAGTACGAAATCGTTCAGGAAGCCGGCCTTCACGGTGTTCTCGGCACCCTTCCAGACGCGGAACTCATTGACGGCCTGTTGCGCAGCATAGACCTTGACCGTGTCGTAGGCGAGGTAGCCCCAGTTGAGCAGCTTCTGGGATTCCTGGGCGCGGACGCTGTCGCTGGCGGTGCCGACGACCACCGATAGCAGGCGGCGTTCGTTGCGCCTGGCAGAGGCGATCAGGCAATAGCCGGCGCTGTCGGTGTGGCCGGTCTTCATGCCGTCGACCGTCGGGTCGAGGAAGAGCAGGCGGTTGCGGTTGGGTTGCTTGATCTTGTTGTAGGTGTAGTCCTTGACCGAATAAATCGGGTAAAACTCCGGGAAATCGCGGATGATCGCGGTGGCCAGCGTGGCCAGATCGCGCACGGTGGTCAGGTGCGACGGGTGCGGCAGGCCGGTGGCGTTCTCGAAGTGGGTGTTCTTCAGGCCGAGGCGGACCGCCTCCTTGTTCATCATCTGCACGAAGCCGTCTTCGGAGCCGGCAATGGCTTCGGCCAGCGCGACGCAGGCGTCGTTGCCCGACTGGACGATCATGCCGTGGAGCAGTTCCTTCACCGTCACCGGCGTCTGGGGCTCGATGAACATCTTGGAGCCGGGCACCCTCCAGGCGGTCGGTGAGACGGGGATGACCTGATCCAGCGTGAGCGTCTTGTTCTTAACCGCCGCGAAGCTCAGGTAAGCGGTCATCAGCTTGGTCAGCGATGCCGGCTCGATGCGCTCGTCGGGCTTTTCGGCAGTGAGGATCTGGCCGGAGCCCACGTCGAGGAGCAGCCACGCGCGGGCGGCCACCGGCGGCGGGGTGATCTGGGCGAAGGCGAGGACCGGCAGCAGCAGGAGGAGTAGGATGATGCGACGCAGCATGGCGATAAAAAATCGAAAAGCAGCGATTATAGACAAGTCCAGAGGGCCTGCCGGCCGGGAATTTTCTGTTACAACTGGAACTTGCCGGCTTTTTCACAGTCTTGAATGTTGCAATGCAGCGAATTCACTTTCCCCGTCTTTTCCTTTCCCGGTTGATGTCCCTGGCGTTGGCCTGCCTCGTGCTGGTCTGGGCCGGTGCCGCATCGGCCGAAGAGGCCTGCGAGTCGGCACTCGAACTCGTCGAGTCGGTACAGATGGATGAGTTCAGCCTCGGCGGCGATGCGGCTGCCGACCCCGAGGATTGCCCGGCCTTTGTCACCGACGTCGTGCCCACGTCCGTCTTTCTGCTGGAGGTGCGTCCGGAGCCCAGGCTCACCGCCTTCCGTTCGCTGCTCCCACTGCCTACTTCGCCGCCGCCGCGGCTGCGCTGATCGTCGTCCTCTCCATGCCGGAATGATGCGGCCGCCGCGACGGCCGGCCTCGCGCCCGGACATATCCCGAATCGAACGATGGCGCTCGGTGAGCGCTGAAGGATCTGCATGCTCTTCAAACCATTGATGGCCTTCGCCCTGGCGGCGGCGGCCTGTGCCGCGTGGCCGGCGCCTGTCGACAACTCCAACTGGTCGCTCCCGGTGCTGCGTGAGTTCGCTCGTGCGAACCACCCGTCGCTGGCCGCGGCCCGATCGCAGGTGGAGGCCGGCCGCGCCCAGCTCGTCGGGGCGGGCGCCTATCCCAATCCGGAAGTGGAATTCCTCGCCGGACGCACCCGCGCCCGCGTGCCCGGCGCCGCGGCAGGCGCGGCCCATGGTGTTTCGGTGCTGCAGCGCATTGACAATCCCTGGCAGCGGGATGCACGCATCGCTGCGGCCCGCTTCGGGCTGGAGTCCCGCGAAGCCGAGGCGCGTGCTTTCGAGAACGACCTGCTGGCGCGCCTCGATCAGCGCTACTTCGATACCCTGCGCCGTCAGGCCGAACTGCGCGCGGCGCTGGAGGATCTGGAACTTGCCGCGACGATCCGCAGCAAGGTTGCGGTGCGCGTCGATACCGGCGAGGCACCCCGCTACGAACTGATCAAGGCCGACACCGAACTGCTCAACGCCCAGAAGACCGCGGAGAGCGCCAGGCTGCGCATCGCCCAGGCCAAGGCGGGCCTGCGGGCGCTGGTCGGGCCGGCGCTGCCGGAGGACTTCGGGGTGGATGGCAGCCTGGTCGGCAACCCCGTGATGCCGGACTTCGAGTTCTTGCGCGACGAGATGCTGGCCAGCAATCCCGAACTGCAGCGTGGAGCAGCCGAAATGCGCCGCGCGGAACGGCAGCTCGAGCTGGAGCGCCTGCGTCGTCAGCCGGATGTGGCACTGAAGGTGGCCGAGGAGCGCGACAGCGAGATCCGCGATACCCGCGTCGGTGTCGTCGTCACGGTGCCGCTGTGGGATCGCCGCAAGGGCCCGGTTGCCGAGGCTGGCGCCTTGCTGGCCAGGAGCCGCAGCGAACTGGCCGGCCAGGAACTGGGCCTGCTGCAGGCGCTGGAGGGCGCCTACCGCCAGTACGAGATCGCCCGCAACCAGGTGAATGCGCTGGAGACCGGCATCCTGCGCGAGGCCGAGGCGGCGATGAAGGTCGCCGAGGCCGCCTATCGCTTCGGCGAGCGCGGCATTCTCGACTACCTGGACGCCCAGCGCGTGTTCCGTGCCGCCCGCAACGAACTCATCGCGGCCCGCTACGAACTGCGCCTGGCCATCATCGAAATCGAGCGCCTGCGCGCTGCACCCTGATCCGGACCGCATCCATGAAAGCTCATTCAATTGCCCTGGCCGTATTCACGGCCACCCTTCTCCTAGCCGGCTGCAAGGATGCCGCCAGGCCTGTCGTCAAGCCGGGTGCGAAGCCGCCCGTGGCGGAGACTTCCGCTGCCGCGCTGTCTGAAGTGGCCAGCGGCGACGATCTGGCGACGCCGCCGGACCCGCTGCTGGTCCAGGTGCCCGAGGGCTTCGGCGCGGACATTCAGGTCGCTCCGGTCGGCGCGCGCGCGCTGTCCGACACCCTGAGGGTGGCCGGCAAGGTGGACTTCGACGAACAGCGGGTCACCCGCATCGGCGCCACGGTGACCGGCCGCGTCATCGAGATCCATGCCCACCTGGGCCAGCAGGTCAAGGTCGGCGACGCGCTGGCGGTGATCAACAGCACCGAGCTGGGCCAGGCCCAGCTTGCCTACCTGAAGGCCCGGGCTCATGCCGAACTGCAGGCGCGCAGCGTCGACCGGGCGCGTCAGCTGTTCGCTGCCGACGTGATCGGCAAGGCGGAGCTGCAGCGCCGCGAGAGCGAGCTGTCCATCGCGTCGGCGGAGCAGCGGGGCGCCGCCGACCAGTTGCGCGTGCTCGGCATGTCCTCGGCGGCGATCGGCCGGCTCGGCAGCAGCGGGGCGATCAATTCGGTGTCGCCGGTGGTGTCCACGATGGCCGGTACCGTGGTCGAGCGCCAGGTAGCCCAGGGCCAGGTGGTCCAGCCGGCGGACGCGCTGTATTCGGTCGCCGACCTGTCCCAGGTGTGGGTGACCGCCGAGGTGCCCGAGCAGCAGGCGGCGCTGGTCAAGGCGGGGCAGAACGTGGACATCGAGGTGCCCGCGCTCGGTGCCCGCCTCACCGGCCGATTGATCTTTGTCGCCGATACCGTCAACCCGGAAACCCGCACCGTGACGGTGCGCAGCCAGCTTGCCAATGCCAGCCGCCAGCTCAAGCCGGCCATGCTGGCGACGATGCTGATCCAGGCCGCACCGGTCGAGCGCCTGGTCGTGCCGGCACAGGCGGTGGTTCGCGACGGCGACGGCGACAACGTCTTCATCGAGGTCGCACCCAAGCTGTTCCGCCTGACGCCGGTGCGCCTGGGGCCGGATGCTGACGGCCGTCGCCCGGTGTTGTCCGGCCTCACTGCGGATCAGCGCATCCTCGTCTCCGGCGCCTTCCACCTGAACAACGAACGCAAGCGCAAGGAACTGGAATGATCGAGTCTCTTGTCCGCACGGCGCTCCAGCAGCGTCTGGTGGTGGTCGTGGTGGCCGTCATCCTGCTGGTTTTCGGCCTCAATGCGGCGCGCAAGCTGTCGGTGGATGCCTTTCCCGACGTGACCAACGTGCAGGTGCAGATCGCCACCGAGGCGAAGGGGCGCTCGCCCGAGGAGGTCGAGCGCTTCGTCACCGTGCCGTTGGAGATCGCGATGACCGGCCTGCCGGGCCTGGAGGAGATGCGCTCCCTCAACAAGCCCGGGCTGTCGCTGATCACGCTGGTATTCACGGATGCCACCGATGTCTATTTCGCGCGCCAGCTGGTCATGGAGCGCCTGCTCGAGGTCGGCAGCCGCATGCCCCAGGGTGTCGTGCCGGTGCTCGGGCCGGTGTCCACCGGTCTCGGCGAGGTGTATCAGTACACCCTCGACCACCCGGACGACGGCGACCGCAAGCTCACCGAGAAGGAATTGACCGAGAGGCGCATCGTCCAGGACTGGGTCGTGCGGCCGTTGTTGCGGTCGATTCCCGGCGTCGCCGAGATCAATTCCCAGGGCGGCTATGTGCGGCAGTACCAGGTGCTGGTCAATCCCGACCGGCTGCGCCACTACCAGCTCACCGTGCGCGACGTCTATGAGGCGGTGGGGCGCAACAACGCCAACTCCGGCGGCGGCGTGCTGCCCCAGTACGCCGAGCAGTACCTGATCCGCGGCGTCGGCCTGGTCAGGAGCCTCGCCGACATCGGGGCGATCGTGCTGAAGGAGGTCGGCGGCACGCCGGTCTTCGTGCGCGACGTGGCGGAGGTGACTTTTGGCCACGAGGTGCGCCAGGGCGCGGTGGTGAAGAACGGCGTGACCGAGTCGGTCGGCGGCGTGGTGATGATGCTGCGCGGCGGCAACGCGAAGGAGGTGGTCGGCCGCATCAAGGCGCGGGTCGCCGAGATCAACGAGCGCAACATGCTGCCCGACGGGCTGAAGATCGTGCCTTACTACGACCGTTCCGAGCTGGTGGATGCGGCGCTATGGACGGTCAGCAAGGTGCTCCTCGAAGGCATCGCGCTGGTTGTCGTGGTGCTGTTCCTGTTCCTCGGTGACGTGCGTTCCAGCCTGATCGTCGTGGCCACGCTGGTCCTGACGCCGCTGCTCACCTTCCTGGCGATGAACCACTACCACATCTCGGCCAACCTGATGTCGTTGGGCGGGCTGGCCATCGCCATCGGCCTGATGGTGGATGGTTCGGTGGTGGTGGTCGAGAACGCCTTTGCGCGGCTCGGGCATGCCCGCGAAGGTGAGAGCAAGGTGCGCATCATCTTCGATGCGGTGAAGGAGGTGGCGACGCCGGTGATCTTCGGTGTCAGCATCATCATCCTGGTCTTCCTGCCGCTGATGACCTTGCAGGGCATGGAAGGGAAGATGTTCGCGCCGCTGGCCTACACCATCGCCATCGCGCTGGCGGTGTCGCTGTTCCTGTCGCTGACGCTGACCCCGGTGCTGTCCTCCTACCTGCTGAAGGGCGGCGCCGAGCACGATACCTGGCTGATCGCCAAGCTCAAGGCCCCTTACCTGAAGATGCTCCACTGGGCGGTCGGCAACAGCCGCAAGACCGTGATCGGCGGCGTCGCGCTGCTGGTGGCCACGCTGGCGATGTTCCCCTTCCTCGGCACCGCTTTCATCCCCGAGATGAAAGAGGGCTCGGTGGTGCCGGGTATCAACCGGGTGCCCAACATCTCCCTCGACGAGTCGATCAAGATGGAGATGCAGGCGATGAAGCTGGTCATGGAGGTGCCGGGCGTCAAGTCGGCAATCTCCGGTGTCGGTCGCGGCGAGTCGCCGGCCGACCCGCAGGGTCAGAACGAATCGACCCCCATCGTCAGCCTCAAGCCCCGCGACGAATGGCCGGCCGGATGGACCCAGGACGACATCGCGGATGCGATGCGTGACAAGCTCAAGGTGCTGCCGGGCGCCCAGGTGGTGATGGCCCAGCCGATCTCCGACCGGGTGGACGAGATGGTCACCGGCGTTCGCTCCGACGTGGCGATCAAGGTGTTCGGCGACGATCTCGACCTGCTCAAGAAGAAGGCCGAGGAAATCGCCCGGGTGGCCGGCGGCATCACCGGCGCCACCGACATCCGTGTCGAACGGGTGAGCGGTCAGCAGTACCTGTCGATCGAGATCGACCGGGTCGCCATTGCCCGCCAGGGCCTCAACGTGTCGGACGTCAATGACGTCATCGAGGCCGCGATCGGCGGCAAGCAGGCGACCGAAGTCTACGAGGGCGAGCGGCGTTTTGCGTCGGTGGTGCGTCTCCCCGAGAACTTCCGCGACAAGGTCGAGAAGATCGGCAGTGTGCTGGTCAGTGCGCCGGGCGGCGTCCAGGTGGCGCTCGAGAACCTGGCGACGATCCGCGTCGTCGACGGTCCGGCGCAGATTTCCCGGGAGCTCGCGAAGCGCCGGGTGGTGGTGGCGATCAACGTGAAGGACCGCGACCTGGGCGGCTTCGTTGCCGAGTTGCAGCGCACCGTCGATGCCAAGGTCGAACTGAAGGAAGGCTATTACCTGGAGTGGGGCGGGCAGTTCCAGAACCTGGAGCGTGCGATGGGCCATCTGACCATCATCATTCCGGTGACGGTCGGGGCGATCTTCTTCCTGCTCTTCCTGCTGTTCGGTTCGCTGAAGCTGGCCAGCCTGATCATCCTGGTGTTGCCCTTCGCCAGCGTCGGCGGGGTGATCGGTCTGCTGCTGACCGGTGAATACCTGTCGGTGCCGGCTTCGGTGGGCTTCATCGCGCTGTGGGGCATCGCGGTGCTCAACGGGGTGGTGCTGGTGAGCTACATCCGCAGCCTGCGCGGCGAGGGCACGCCGGTGGCCGAGGCGGTCGTCAAGGGCGCCACGCTGCGCTTCCGGCCGGTGATGATGACCGCCACCGTCGCACTGCTGGCGCTGGTGCCTTTCCTGTTCGCCACCGGGCCGGGTTCGGAGGTGCAGCGTCCGCTGGCCATTGTGGTCATCGGCGGCCTGATCACCTCGACCCTGCTGACCCTGGTCGTGCTGCCGACCCTCTACAAGTGGTTCGACGACACGCCCTACGAAGCGTGATCACGGAGGAAATACGATGAAGGAAATACGTGCCGTCATCCGCCCGCAGAAACTGCCCCGCCTGCGCGAGGTGCTGCGGGCAGTGCCCGGTTTTCCGGGTATGACGATCAGCAAGGCGTCCGGCTGCGGGACCACGGCCGGGCATATGCCGTCGAACATCCGCGAGGAACTGGTCGACTTCTCCAACAAGCTGCGCATCGAGATCGTCACCCCGGACGAGCTGGTGGACGAACTGGTGGAGCGCATCGTGCATGTCGCCTCCACCGGCCAGACCGGCGATGGCCTGGTCTGGGTGGTGGACGTGGAGCGGGCGGTGTTCATCCGGAAAACCATGAAGGGACAGGAATGAGCGGGGCACCCTGACGCTTCGCGCCCCGCCGCTACAATTCCAGCCCCAGCGATACCCAGCCCATCGTGGCGACCGGATTCACCGGCGTGCCGCGATGGGCGGGCAGGCATTGTTCGGAACGGTCGGTGATTTCCTGGTGGGCGTTGCCGATGTTGATGCCGTTCAGCGCAAGTTCGGCCTTGCGGCCCTCGATGCGGAAGGCGCGGGCGATGCGCAGATCGGCGGTGGTGTAGGCGCGGGCGCTGTAGTCGCAGCCGGGCACGTAGCCGTAGCCGCCGGCCAGCGGGCCCAGGCGCAGCAGGCTGGCGGTGCTCGTCCACCCGGCTCCGTAGTCCTGCAGCCAGCTCAGGCTGGCGGAGTAGGGCGCGGTGCGTTTGGCAAGCGCTGCGTCGTCGGTGCGGCGCTCGAGCAGGGTGTGACTGAACAGGATTTCCGTGCCGGCCCGCGGCTTGGTGCGGAGCTGGTATTCGACCCCGCGCAGTTCCACCGCCGAGTTCAGGTTGACGAACTGGGAACTGGGCAGCGGCAGCACGGTGCCAGGCGCGGCTGCCGTGCGGCGGACCACGAAGTCAGTGATCCTTTCGTGGAAGACGCGTACATCCAGGGTCGCGTCGACCGCGCGAAAGCGTCCGAAATAGCCGAGTTCGAAGGTATCCACCCGCGGCACGCGGACATGCGGGTTGGACTGGTACGGCCAGGCCAGCAACTGGCCGCTGGCCGGGTCGGTGGCGCGCACGTCGCCGTAGCGGTCGAACAGGTTGCGCTGCTGCCAGGCCCGCGCGTAGCCGGCGCGGAAGGTGTCGCGGGTACTGGCCTGCCAGTTCACGAAGACTCGGGGGATGAACTGCGTGGCGACATCCCCGTTCTTCTCGAGCAGACCGCCAAGGTTGAGCTGCCAGTCCGGGCGCATCCGCCAGTCCAGGTTGGAAAAGGCGCGCCGGAGGTTCAGCGCTGGCGGCTGGCCACCGGCAAACAGGAAGGGCGAGTCGGTTTCGTCGCGACGTTGCTCCAGGCCCCACACCAGCCGGGCTGTCGGCCCGAGCGCGAAACGGTGCTGAAGTTCGAGGTTGTTGCGTACCGCCGTGCGGTTGCGGTTGAGGGGCACGGCCGGGTAGTCGGGCGGCGCGGAGGCCGTCCAGCGGTCGATTGCGGTTTCGTGATTGCGGTAGTAGCTGAGCAGCCACTCCTCGTCGTCGCCGAGGGTTCGCCGCCAGCTGAGGTGGATCGTTCCGGCTTCGCTGCTGCTGCGGCGTTCCCCGTTGTTGCCGAAGGCCGAGTCCGGATAGCCCAGGCCACGCGTCATGCGGTTGTAGCCGGCGCGCAGGGTCAGTTCGTCGTGGGCGTTCAGGCGATAGTCGCTGCGCAGGCTGAGGGTCTGGCTGTCACGGGCGTCGAAGAGGCCGCCGAAGCCCTTGTCGCGGGTCTGGGCGGCCGACAGGCGCAGACCCAGGCCGTCGCCGCCGCCGCTCCAGCTGGCGTGCAGGTCCGAGATGCCGTGGCTGCCGCGGTTGATCTGGCCAGAGCTGCCGTGGTCCTGGTGACTATGGCGCGTGACGATGTTGATCACGCCGAGAAAGGCGTTCGCGCCGTAGGCGTTGGAATTGGTGCCGCGGACGATCTCGATGCGCTCGATTTCCTGGATCGTCAGCGGCAGCGCGGACCAGTCGACGCCGCCGAAGGAACTCGGCGCATAGACCGAACGGCCGTCGATCAGCACCTGGATCTCGGTTGGGTTGTCACTGCCGAGGCCGTGGTAGGTGACCCACTGACCGTGCCCGCGCTCCTGGCCGATCTGCATGCCCGGTACCAGGCGGAGGAGGCGCGCGATATCCCGGTAGCCGGTGGCGCGGATGAAGTCCCGGTCGAGGACGGTGACGGCGCCCGGCACCTCGTTGAGGGCCTGGGGCAGACGCGAGGCCGACAGGACCGTCGGCAGTTCCTCGAAAAACGGCCACTCGCCCGCCTCACCGGAGCGGCCGCCGTCGGCCCGGCTGGCGTGCATGGGCAGGCATGCCGCGAATGCGGCCAGCGCTAAACGCCACCCCGGGGGTGGCAGGGACTGCGGGCGTGGTGCTGTCATGGCCGGAGGGGCGGGCCGCCTCGACATGCCGGCGGCACCATTTTTTGACGCAGATTATAAACACCCCGACTGCGCCCGGCCGCGCAATCTCGGCTGGCAGGGGGCCCGCCTCGCGGGCCCAGGTTCAGGCGAGCCGCACTGCCACGAAGATGCGGGCGCCCCCGCGCTGGACGAGCAGCGCGAAGCGGTTGCCGGCCGCGTCGAGGAGCTTGCGGAACTGCTCGACGCTGCTGAAGGGCTGGTTGTTGATGCCGACGATCACGTCGCCGGGCTGCAGGCCGGCCTTGGCGGCGGGTCCGCTGGCGCCCTCGACCACCACGCCGCCGGGCACGCCGAGGCGGGCGGCCTCCTGGGACGTCAGTGCGCGGCCGCTCAGGCCCAGCTTGCCGCTGGGGGACTCGCCGCGGCGCTCGCCGCTGCCCATTGCCGCGACCTTCTCGCCGGTCTGTTCGCCGAGGGTGACGCTGATCTCGCGGGCCTTGCGGTCGCGCCAGATCGACAGGCGGACCACCGAGCCCGGCCGTTGGTCGCCGATGATGCGCGGCAGGTCGGCCGAGTTGTCGACCTGCTGCCCGTTCACGCCGAGCACCACGTCGCCAGCCTGCAGCCCGGCCTTCTCGGCCGGCGAGGCGGGCTCCACGTTGGCGATCAGCGCACCGCCGGGCTTGTCGAGGCCGAAGTTCTGCGCCAGTTCCGGGTCCAGGCCCTGGATGGACACGCCCAGCCGGCCGCGGGACACCTTGCCGTAACGCTGCAACTGGTCCTTCACCTTCATCGCCACGTCGATCGGGATCGCGAAGGAGATGCCCATGAAGCCGCCCGAGCGGGAGTAGATCTGCGAGTTGATGCCGATCACTTCGCCGGCCAGGTTGAACAGCGGGCCGCCGGAGTTGCCGGGATTGATCGCCACGTCGGTCTGGATGAAGGGCACGTAGTTCTCGTCCGGCAGGCGGCGCGCCTTGGCGCTGATGATGCCGGCGGTGACGGTGTTGTCGAAGCCGAAGGGCGAGCCCATCGCGACGACCCATTCGCCGACCTTGCTGCGTTCGGCGTCGCCGGTGCGCACGGCAGGCAGGCCGCTGGCGTCGATCTTCAGCAGCGCCACGTCGGTGCGCTTGTCCACGCCGACCACCCGGGCCCTGAACTCACGCTTGTCGGTCAGCCGCACGGTCACCTCGGTGGCGCCATCCACCACATGCGCATTGGTCAGCACGTAGCCATCGGTGCTGACGATGAAGCCGGAGCCGACACCCTGCTGGATCTGTTCCGGTGTGCGCCCGCCGCGGCCGTTGCCGGGCATGCCCGGTACGGGCACCCCGAAGCGTCGCAGGAAGTCGTAGAACGGGTCGTCGGCAAACGGGTTGTCACCGCCGGTCTCGCCGCCGCGGGCGACCTTCTGGGTGACGCTGATGTTGACCACCGCCGGCCCCACCTGCTCGACCAGCCCGGAAAAGTCTGGCAGCCCGTAGCGTCCGGCGGAAACCGGCGCAGCCGGGGCGCTGGCGGCGTGCGAGGGGGAGATGGCGCTGCCGTCCTGCAGACAGCCGGCAAGGGCCAGGGCGATGGCGGGAAGGACGAGGAAGGAACGGCGGAAGGCAGGTTTCATGCATGGCTCCGGTTTTGTTACGGGAGGATGGACGCTGCGTGCGGCGTCCTGTTCCCGGTTCGCACAAACGATTACAAATCTGGGGGTGGTTCTGGCGGAATGCAAGTGGGTGGGGCGGCCCCGGATGCCGCCGCTTCCCGCCTTGCCTCTTCCCAGTTGGCACGCCCGATGTATAGTTGAAAGCTATTGCCAACGGGGGAACAAGCTATGACGCTGACCGATCTTCGCTATCTCGTCGCCCTCGCGCGCGAACGTCATTTCGGCCACGCGGCGGAGCGCTGCAACGTCAGTCAGCCGACCCTGTCGGTGGCGATCAAGAAGCTCGAGGATGAGCTGGCGGTGACGCTGTTCGAGCGCAGTGCGGCGGACGTGAAGATCACCGACATCGGCGCCCGCATCGTCGCCCAGGCCGAGAAGGTGCTGCTCGAGGCCGGGCAGATCAAGGAACTGGCAACGGCCGGTCGCGATCCCCTGTCCGGTCCGCTCAAGCTCGGCGTGATCTACACGATCGGCCCCTACCTGCTGCCCCACCTGATCCCCCGCGTGCACCAGTCGGCGCCGGCCATGCCACTGCTGATCCAGGAGAACTACACCGCCCGGCTGGCCGAATCCCTCAAGCGCGGTGATCTCGACGTGATCGTCATCGCGCTGCCTTTCGAGGAGCCCGGCATCGTCACCCAGGCGGTCTATGACGAACCCTTCCGCGTGCTGATGCCGGCCGGCCACGCCTGGGAGCGGGACGCGGCCATTCCGGCGCGGCGGCTCGCCGAGGAGCAGTTGCTGTTGCTCGGCGCCGGCAACTGCTTCCGTGACCAGGTGCTCGAGGTCTGCCCCATGTGCCGGCCCGGTGAGGGCCTGCAGCGCACGCTGGAAGGCAGTTCGCTGGAAACCATCCGCCACATGGTGGCCACCGGCGCCGGCGTCACCGTGCTGCCGAGCACCGCCGCCGCGCCGATGCCTGGCGGCAGCCCGCTGCTTGCGGTGCGCCCCTTCGAGGAGCCCGAGCCCTTCCGCCGCGTTGCGCTGGCCTGGCGGGTGACCTACCCGCGCAGCGGCGCCATCGACGTGATACGCACGGCGATCCTCGCCAGCCCGCTGCAGGGCGTACGGCCGCTAGGGCGGGGGTGAGCAGGGGGGCAGGGGCTCCTGCTTGCGCCAGACGCCGGTCTCGGTGACGATCCAGTCCATCGGATGATCGTGGGGCTGCGGCCAGGTGGTGTCGGCGCGGGCCAGTTCGAAGGCGATGCCGACGGTCAGCGGCGCAGGGTCGAGGGCGGCGAGGGTGCGGTCGAAGTAGCCGCCGCCGTAGCCGAGGCGAAAGCCCGCAGCGTCGAAGACGTTCAGCGGCACCAGCAGCACTTCCGGTTCGAGGTGCTCGTCACCGCCGGGGATGGGGATGCCGTGGTGGTCCTTCGCCATCGGCGCGCCGGGGCGCCAGCGCAGGAAGCTCATCGGCCGCGCCGGTGTCAGCACCACCGGCAGCGCCGCCTGCCGTGCCGGATCGCCGGCCAGCCAGCGGCCCGCCCACGGCACCAGATCCACCTCGCCGCGCCACGGCCAGCAGAAGGCCAGGCGGGTCGGGGCGAGCCGGGCGATGAGGCTGTCCAGGTGGGTTTCGATGCGCGCGCTCAGGGTCTGGCGGTCTGCGCTGGGCAGCGCCTCGCGGGCGGCAATGCGGGCGCTGCGCAGATGCTTGCGCCGCGCGGCGGTTTCCGCGTCGGAGTGGGCTTCGGGGGCGGGGAGGGCGTGGGTCACTGTGCTATTCTCCGGGCGCAATCTGGCGAGACGTAAAGCAATGAAGAATAGCGCGTGGGCCGTCCTGGCGGCAGTGTTGTGGATGGCCATGCCGGCGGGCGGGGACGCCGGTGACGAACGAATCCTGCTGGCCCGGGATGCCGCCCGCAGCGGCGACCGCCACCGTCTGGCCCAGCATGCCGCGCCGAGCGGCCATGTCCTCGATCCCTATCCCGAATACTGGGCGCTGAACGCCCAGCTCGCCCGCGGCGAGCTCGATACCGCCCGCATCCGCGACTTCCTGCAGCGTCAGGCGGGTAGCTGGCTGGCCGAGAAGCTGCGCGCCGACTGGCTGCGCATTCTGGGCAAGCGCGGTGATTTCGGCCCGCTGTTCGCCGAGTTCGACCAGCTCGCACAGCCCGAGCAGGATCTGAAGTGCTACCTCTATCAGGCCCGCCTCGCCAGCGGCGATCCGGCCTTGCTGGACGAGGTCCGCCCGCTGTGGTTCACGCTGGTCGATACGCCGGAGAGCTGCATCCCCATCCTGCGTGCGCTGGCCAGCGAGGGCATGGTGAACCCCGACGAAATCTGGGCTCGCTTGCGCCGTCTGATGGAGGCCAGGCGCCAGGCCGGCGTCCGCGCGGTGGCGGCCTGGCTGCCGGCGGATCAGCAGCCGGCCCCGGTCGACCTCGACAAGGCGGGCGCCAACCCCTCCACCTGGCTGGACCGCCAGCCGGCCAACTTTGCCGCCAGCCGTGCCGGCCGCGAGCTGGCGCTGATGGCGCTGGCCCGTCTCGCCCGGGATGACCCCCAGGGTGCCTACGGGCGCTACCTCGGGCTCAATGAGCGTTTCTCGGCCGCCGAGCGCAGCTACGCGCTGGGCCAGATCGCCTGGCAGGCAGCAACCCGCCTGATGCCCGAGGCCAACGTCTGGTTCAATGCCGCCGGCGACACCCCGATGTCCGACGAGCAGGCCGCCTGGCGCGTGCGCGCGGCGCTGCGCGCGGGCGACTGGAAGGCCGTGAAGGGGGCCATCGAGGCGATGGCGCCCGAGCAGCGCGGATTGCCCGACTGGAGCTACTGGCTCGGCCGCGCCCAACTGGCCCTCGGCAACCGCGAGGCGTCGCGCAAGGAGTTCGAGCGCATCGCCGGCCACCCGAGTTTTTACAGCATCCTTGCCGACGAGGAGCTCGGGCGCGGCTTCACGCTGCCGCGCCGGGCCCGCGAGCCGAGTACCGACGAGTTCGAGCTGGCGCGCCAGACGCCGGGCATCCAGCGGGCGATCGCGCTGTTCCGCCTCGACCTGCGCACCGAGGGCGTGCGCGAGTGGAACTGGACGCTGCGCAATCGGGATGACCGCTTCCTGCTCGCCGCCGCCCGGCTCGCCCAGCAGCTCGGCATCTACGACCGCGCGATCAACGCCGCCGACAAGACGCGCAGCGAGCACGACTACAGCCTCCGTTACCTCGCCCCCTACCGGGAGCGCATCGAACCCAATGCACGGAGCCGCGACCTGGATACCGGCTGGGTCTATGGCCTGATGCGCCAGGAGAGCCGCTTCGTGAGCGCCGCGCGCTCCGGCGTGGGGGCCCAGGGCCTGATGCAGATCATGCCGGCGACCGGCAAATGGGTGGCCGGCAAGCTCGGCATGAAGGACTACAACGTCGGCTGGCTGCAGGATCCGGACACCAACGTGATGCTCGGCACCACCTACATGCGGATGGTGCTGGAGGGCCTCGACAATCATCCGGTGCTGGCTTCCGCCGCCTACAACGCCGGCCCCGGCCGCGCGAAGAAGTGGAAGGATGCCAAGCCCCTGGAAGGCGCGATCTACGCCGAAAGCATTCCCTTCGGCGAAACCCGCGACTACGTGAAGAAGGTGATGGCCAATTCCATCGTCTACGCGGCCCTCCTCGAAGGCCGGGCGCCGTCGCTGAAGGCGCGGCTCGGCACCATCGCGGCCAGCGACGGCAGCACTGCCGGGCTGGGCAGCGCGGCGCCCGGCGCCGGGCTCGATCCGCTGCCGGCGGCGGCGCCTGCCGAATGAGGGCGGTGGGGAATTCCCGGCCCTTGCAGGGATCAATGGCGTATCACCAGACCATTTCGGGAGCCAGTTCATGATGTCCCCAGGCAAGATCCTCATCATCGGTGGCAGCGGTTTCGTCGGCACGGCGGTGGCCGGCCGGCTTGCCCGCGACGGAGTCCGCCTCGTCGTGCCGACCCGCCGCCGCGAGCGGGCCCGCCACCTGCTGCCGCTGCCGACGGCGGACGTGATCGAGGCCGACGTCTTCGACCCGGACACCCTCGACCGCCTGATGGAAGGCGTTGATGCGGTGGTCAGCCTGGTCGGCGTGCTGCACTCCCGTCCCGGCTCGCCGTGGGGGCCCGATTTCGCGCGGGCCCACGTCGATTTGCCGACCCGCCTGGTCGCCGCCGCACGACGGGCCGGGGTGCGCCGCATCGTGCATGTGAGCGCGCTGGGGGCCGCCGCCGACGGTCCGTCGGAGTACCAGCGTTCCAAGGCTGCCGGCGAGACGGCGATCCGCGCCGCCTCGCCGCAGGTCGAATGGACGC
>Ga0213919_1000474_pt1 | contig 17709 bp, 20 predicted proteins | sample McNCre317MG_FD_161056 | JGI IMG/M metagenome (GOLD analysis project Ga0213919, IMG submission 161056) | Freshwater microbial communities from McNutts Creek, Athens, Georgia, United States - 3-17 MG | ecosystem: Environmental > Aquatic > Freshwater > Creek | place: USA: Georgia | collected... | reverse complement strand
GAGGTCCCTGTGGCCCTGTTTCTCCTGCAACACCCTGAATACCACGTTCACCCTGGTCACCCTTTGCACCTGGTTGTCCAACCTCACCCTGAATACCACGTTCTCCTTGTGGCCCCACCTCTCCTCTAACCGTCGCTGTGGGCAGTCGTTGAGGCATGATAAATGGCTGTGCCGGTGGCATAGCAATTGTAGGTCCCTGGACAGTCGGTCCAGATACCACAATGCTCTGCGGTGGTTGTAAAGCACGCCGCTGCTGGGCTTCCGAGGGCCTTTTGGGAGTTACCCATTTGGGGCTACGTAATCCAGTTCGACCATGCTCCAACTTGTTGATAATTTTGATCAATGTGCTACGATTGACAGCAGTGCGCGGTGGACGTTGTCGCGTAGCCTTCTTCTTCGTCCGTTTCCGCTTTCGGCTTGCACCGCCGTCCATTTTTTATTTAGAGCAAATAAAAAAATTGTTAGGACCTAAGAGCCTAACATTCTGCTGGTACTTTTTTTGTTAGGGTCAGCCGGCCGCCCACGACCCCCAAGGTGATAGTAGTGGAACCAGTACCGCGGCCAAGTAAACCAGTACCGGCGCCCCTTTCAACATGGACATGGAGCAGTATGACTCAGACGGTGTTGGCCCACACACCTGGATTGTGGACAAAGTCGTTGACAACTTCCCGGGCGACATCGATCGGGAAACCCGCAAAATCAAATGGCATTACATCTGCATCTGCCGTGAAGACGGTCAAAAACGTCGCTTGAGCAAGGAACAAATCGCCAATTGGGAGGAAACCGATGCTGACCGTCGCCGATGCTCGCGACTGCGTGTTGCCAAACGTGGGAAGGTACCCCAGCGCACTCTGGTTTTTTGATAAATTAGAAATGCAGGACCCTAAAAGAAAGAAGCTGAAACATGTCGAATCCGTCGAGTCCACCGATACCGATGCCGTTGGCGAAGGCGGCATTACTGGCAATTTTGTGGACGGGTTTGACGACCCCGACCATCCTGATCTGCAAGATGTCTCAGAACCCAAGACCCCACCAACCTCACCACTTCGTGGTCCTGACCCCATGCTTGCCGTCTCACCACCCCCGCCAAATGCCAACCCGACTGAGATGAAGCGACCAGCACCAGTGCCACTCGGACCTCCTGATCCGTTTGAGCTTCCGGTACGCGAATCGCCAATTGACCGTTGGAAGCAACTCACTCGCTCTTATCCGAGTTTTTGTTTTATGACGCAGGAATCGGGACTGGTGAATCGTGCCCCTCCTCCTCCTCCTCCGCCGCCGCCGCCGCCTCAACGCTCACCCCCCCCTTTGGTCACGGCCCAACGTGCACCTGAAATCAGCCTTGCTACGGAAATCATCATGTCCGTCCACCGTGATCAGGAGGCTTTAGAGCGCATCATTCGTGAAATCCAACCCGATCTCTACATGACCCCGATGGAAATCGTCTTGGAGTACTTCTGGCGGTACCATTCCATGCGCTACGTCATCTTACCCGTACCGTGTCCTACGATCCTGACGTGTTGGCAACTTGTCACCACCGGCTCCCATCTCGGCGTTACCACTTTCAACTACCTATTCTACTACGATTTCACCAACAGGACCTTTTACATCAATCATCTCAAGTTGGACCGGATCCCGGGAACTCAATATGGTCGTCCTCGCATGCTTTGGACTGTCCGCTCCATATAAAACAAATAAATGGTGTGTCAAACACTTTTTTTGTTAGGGTCAAACAGCCGCCCTGGACCCCCAAAGTGGTAGTAGTGGAAGTTAGGGCGCACCAAAAAACCAAATTTTGTAACTTTCGTGAAAAGAAATGGACTACTACTCGGGCAGGTTTGATGTCGGTCGTGAAGATGAAGATCATGAAGACACTTCTTCGGGACGACTAGTGCCCTATGAACCACCCTCTCCACCACCTCGGTCCCCACCACCTTCTCCAAAACGGCGACGAACTGAACACGTAACCCCAGTGATTCTCCCGTCCTCCGATTCTGATGTACCCAAACGAAAGCGACCGTTGTACCGCGACGAAGATTTTAAGTCTAAAGCCACCATGGAGACGCGCGAGCTGTGGGACAATTGGTATCTTGAACTGCTAAACCGAACGCCTGGATTGTTCGCCAAAGCCACTGATTGTCCGCTCGTGACTGATTTAACGCGTGCACCCTGTGGCAAAGAAACCGATCTTTCGACGCCAATCCGGTACCTGACTGTGATGAACAGCATGGTTCGTCCTGAGCAACCACATCCCGACAACCCGAAGCAGAAATTTAGACCTCCGTTTGATGGTCGGTATCGATCACTGACGTCTGGTTATCAAACAGTAAGCAAACTGGTTCGTCGTCTGGCAATGTCTACTTGGAATCATGAAGTACATCTCCCTAACCTACAGTATATCATCATCGACCATTTGTGTGCCGACATTCAGCCCAAACTGCAGCTTATTCCTGAGTACGTTCGTACATTTCAAATCAATCCAGACCGCGTTGAACTGGACCATTACCGAACTCTCTTATTGGATTTTAACAAGGAAACATCCATTCGACCTGAAGACAAGCCGTTTCGTGAGGAACTCAACCGTGCTCGTGACTATCTGGTGGCACAACCACAGTACGTGAAACACAAAACCGAACAAGTCAATTTTGAAGAGGCCTTCCGAGCCATTGTTTTCCACGAGGAGCTACGCATCATGAGGCTGGCGCATCAGTTCTGCAAGGTTGCAGACCGAGTAATTACTGCCGTTGGTTATGATTCATTTCAACTGGCCCGCGAAACCCCCTTCAATCATAGACCTTGGATGTCAGACCTAAAAGCTCCAACGCCGCTATCAGACGCGTTTCTTGACAGCTTGGCAGAGCATCTGCAGTATACGACCGGTATTAAGTTCTTGGATGTGGAGGAAATTGACTTGTGCCCAACCATCGAAGATTTCCATACCCTACTTTGGCAGCCACGTATCTTACGCAAGTTTAACGGCTTGACTGACGCCGCCTCCGAAATTTTTCTCTGGCAACAACAGCTACCACGCAACCAACGTACCATCGTGGTCACCGACGTGGGCGTCATGTTTTACATCGAGAAGTACAACACTTGGGTGTTTGATCCAGAAGTCATCAAGGATCATCTTTTGGAAATTCTGGCTCCAATCCGGCAGTTACTGGGCAAAAGCATTGAACCAAACTATGTGGACAACCTGTTGGATGCGATGCGAGCTACTCTTGACAAAGAAGTGTACCCTGGCCACGACTCTTATCTCGACTACAGTCAACTCACTACTTCTGGCAAATTGGCGTTTACCAACGGCTACGTTGATTTCGAGACATATACCTTCAAACCCAGGGACCGGTCGATACCATTTACCATGTCAACCATGTCCGAGTTTGTACCCCGTTCTGAAATCAGTGCTGCTGATCTTGCCGAAGTCGACCGGTTGGGTGCGCCATTTAAGGATCCAGCCGTGTGGGAGGTTGTTTTGCAACACATCGCTATGTGTGTTTCTGGTCCAACGACAGTCAAAAAGGACGCTCTGCTTAATTATTTCGGCGGAACCAACTCTGGCAAAAGTCTTTTGATTGATTTAATCCGCAAGACCTTTGGTACATACATAGGTGATTTCACACCAGAACGTCTGCTCCGTCCGATTGGTACCGGTGATGACGCGGCTAAGGAGAACGGCTGGGTTGGCTCAGTTTGTTATAAGCGCCTACTCGTCGCCTCCGAACCAGCCACCACCGGCAAGCTTCGTCATCGCGGTGACTCGGAACTGGGACGTCTGGTGTTGAACCCAGAGACTGTGAAAGTCTTTTTCGGTGGTACCGATCGGATTTGTACCCGTCTGCTATACAAGCACGTCCACTACATGAAGTGTAAGTTCGGACTTATTCTGGTCAGCAACGATCCTGTGGAATTGGAAAGCGGCAAAGTTTCAGACGCCATCCTTACTCGTATCCTCTACGTGGAGAACCAGAAAACTGCAGTTACCAGACATGAGAAGCCGGATATTGATCCACATGAGGAATTCCATATCGATCCAGAATTACTGACAAAAGCCAGTACTGTGAAATTTCAACAGGCCTTTTTATACCGCGTCCATGAAGCCTACGCCCGGTTCTGCAAGAATGGCCATCAGATTATCCGTCCAGAAAGTGTGAATACTGTCAACCGTGAGATTTTCGTCCTGGACGATTTCGAAACAGTCCTTAACCGTGATTTTGAAATCTGGACTGACGTTCAGCGCGAAGAGGTCTGCAAAGGTGTCACATCAGATCGGGACCGTGCCTCCGCTGCTTTTACCTGGGGTTGGTGTTACGGTCGTCCGAAACTCCACGAGAAATTCAGAAGCTGCGGTGTTACACTTGGACTTTCGGTCATTGCTCAACGTCTCGCTCAACACGGTGTATTTGCATACCGTATCCAAGCCTCAGGCTATGATTACTTCGGAATTCGTCCTCGCCGCAGATAAATTCATGTGGTAAATATAGAAAATGGCATTGACATTTCGCTTTGATGAGTATTCATATAATCCCATGCAGAAACTTCGCTTGAAACGGGTTGAACCTGAGGCAGACGTAATTCCAGAACCTGCATTACCAGATGATCCTGTGGGAGCATTACCAGAGATGCGCCGCGTTCGACAGCGTCGTCGTGTAATAGCTGAAGAAGAGGATGAGCCACGCGCTCCACGCCACGTATTGCCTGGTTTTGACCATCGCAGGGGGCAACCAGATAGACTTGACCCACGCTTTTACCGTAACGACGCAGCACTTTTAGAACACATGGCTCACGTACTCGACGATGCTGCTGCCGTTGTCATGGATGATCTTCCAGTCGAAGATAATTTCGAGTATCCTCCCGCACCCCCCAGTCCAGTTCCACTACCCATACCTGATGTTCCCGCTGTGGTGAATGCACCTGTTGGCGCCGTACCCGGTCCCGACAATCAAGCCTATCAAGTAGGGCCAGCAGCAGAACCGGTCGTAGTTCATCCAGTCCAACCAATGGTTGTCCAACCACGCGAAAGAAAAGTCCAAAATGATGCTGATTTGGAATTACGGTTACCAACTCCGTCTCAGATGAGAAGTATGCCACCCGAACTGGCACGCTGGTACGAATATTATGACCGAGATTTTATACAGTTAAATGAACTTTACGACGAAGAACTGAAACACCCTGGAGCACACCCCACTTGGTCACAATTCGCTGTAGCTACCATTAAGCATCGATTTGGCAATGCAATGCGTGAGTATAACCGAAGGTTGGACGCTGGTTTATTTCCGGCTATTCCTTGGGCAGCACGTCATGTCAATAATGGGCGTTTGGACGGCATGGATGAAAAGGCCCACATACTGGAAGACGTGTATGGTGATGAGATGGATCCCAGACCAATGGGCCCGGCCATGTTAGCACGATTCCATGAATTAACTGAAGATAAATTTCAAGGAAATGATCCGGAACTGGTACATATGTGGGAACGCGACAGAAAAGAGTCTAAACATCCTGACCAATACCCACAGTTACCATTGTATCAAAAGCGTGTGTTGAATATGTGGCTGCGAGATCCTTACACGGGCCCATATGGAGCTGATCGCATTGATGGTCGGGTCAACCCACATCCATCGCAAGCTGTATTACGTCGTGCTGATGAACGTGGTCAAGACGAATATGTACGACTTAAGCGTCAGGATGAACGTGCGGCTATAAATCGCAATACAGTAGAAGAGAATCGCCGTGAAGATCGTGCACCAGTACAACGTGAGAAAAAAAAAGTCGTTTACGGTCCTGAGCGCCGTCCGTTGACTCCTGCTGAAAGGCAAATGGTCTACAATCCCACCTTAATCAAAGTCAGGCCTCGTTTCAAAAATATTGCCAAATGGAAATAATAAACATGGCTATGCATGGTGGGCGTTTAAATTTTCGTCCTCAGGACTGGGAATTTGCCCGTACCCAATCCCTTCGGCTCGTGCGTCGAGCTGATGCTTTGCCTGAACTCCCAGCTGAGGTGGTGGGTGCAGAAGTAGCCCCTGTTGGTGAAATTATCGCTCCTGCTGCAGCTGAAATGGGCGTATTGGGTTTTCCTGGTGGCCCATTTCAAATCCCCCCTGATGGTGGCCCGGGTCGTCCCATCCGAGAAGGACAACAACGGGCTCAAGTTGATTACCCCATGCCTGAAGCCTTAGCTGAAGCTGCACCTGCCCCAGCTCCTGCTCCACGTCGTCGCCGTCGTCGAAGAGAACCAGAACCCGAACCCGAACCGGCAGCCCCAGCTCCTGCTCCACGTCGTCGTCGTAGGAATGAGTTGGCAATGTTACTCGGAAATGGACGTAAACGCAAACATAAGCGCGCACATTAATTTTCATATATATAAAATAAATGGAACTCACTTGTGCACAAATCGTCGATTGTCTTAACCGTGGTGACGTGACTCGAGCACGGGAAATCACAATGGCTATGCCCCTCAGTCAATCCACCATAGTCACACGGTGGTCACTCTTCACCAAAGCCTATGTCGAACAAGCTGTGCAAGAATACGAACGTTTTGCACGTAAATTGGCCAAACTTCAGGAGAAATTCAATCAGAAATCCGATTGGTTATGTTACACCGAACGAGTGGTACCGAACAAGTGGAAACTCTTCACTACGTATAAGCAAATGTTAGCCACATCGTGTCGATCGCTTGATAGTTGGATGTCAACCGAGTTGAAGATTGCATTGTTGCGTTTGGGTCCACCATTCCCCATAGCTACTGAATATGGCAAATTACCTTCCTCGTTAGCCCAAACTGCCTCAACCACGGCACGACAGTCCGAAGAAAAAAAACAATCCAATTTATTCGATGTTCCGTCTGATCAAGCGTCACTTAAGGAAATCACTACTGCTTTCCGATCGTTACTGACATCTTCCGATATTGCTGACATTTATATAGGTCTATTGTTCGTCACTGGTCGACGTCAGCAAGATTTAATTCAAGCTGAATATACTCTTGAAGATCCAGACGCTTCTAAGTACGGATTTGAAGTCCACTGGAAGTGTTTGGCCAAAGATCGTTCAGCTTTGTCCGATCACACTGTGCGAGCTCCAATATTGGCTTCTTACGATGAATTCCAACCCGCCTGGGATCGGTTCGTCGCATATGTAACGACTCACAAAATCGAACGCTCAGCACAACTCCGACATCTCATCCGTGCCAAAATAGCACAGATATTTACGGTGAATGAAGTGTTGGCAAAAATGAGCGAGGGTGAGACCCAAATCAACCCACATCGATTACGAGAACTCTACGTGGGAGTTGCAGTTAAAACAATTCCACATCCACATGAGTGCGACATCAAGTTTGTATCGGCCATATTGGGCGACGGATTAACTTCTTGCATTCGCTATGCGCCAAAAACACACAATATTGTGTCAGTTGACGAATAAAAAATGAGTAATATAACATTTGGCTATCAGGGTTTGTTAAATGGGCTTGGCTTTGATGTGGGTGCTTTGTCCTTTGCTGGTCTGTCTGACGGTGTTGTGGTATCATATCAAGGTCAACTCTATACAATGCCTTCTGCTGCAGTAACAGATCCATTAGAGTATAACTTCACAACACCTGACTACCAGGGACATCTCCGTCTAAACTACGGAACTGGATTAGGATTAGGACAGGGTGGGGAGTCACATTCTCTAGTTAACACTGGAGTGTTATCGATCTCACCTACCACCAACATGGTGACCCCTGTTGATTATCATACCGGCCTACCTGCTTCCGCTGGTATGCTTAAACTAAACCTCCCACAAGAGATTGCAACATCATCATCCGTTGAGTTCAAATCCATGAAGTTGAGTGACCCCACCACATCGAGACTAGCCTATTTCGCTACAGATCATACACTTACACATGCATCAGTTAACACAACAGGTCTCTCTTTCACCACTGGTGAGTTAAAGAACACAGGTGTTACTGAACTGAAAGGTACTACTGATCAAGTGTCGGTCACAGCATCGACTGGCTCTGTGACACTCAGTCTTCCTCAAGATATTGCACTCAGTTCACTTCCAACTTTTGGTGGTTTATATATCGATACTGGGAGTCCACCACTAGTTAATTCACAACGGGTGACATATTTAATCGATTCAGGTATTGGAACGAAAAAACGTCTCCGTGAAGCCTATATAGGATATGGTTTAGAGTTTACTCATAGTACCATATCTAATAGCGGTTTGATAACAAATACTGGGGTGGTTTCATTGGAAGGTACATCACATCAGGTGACGGTAAGTGCTACCCACGGTGATGTGAAAATCAATTTACCACAAGATATCGACACTACATCATCGCCAACATTTTCTGGCCTTACTGTAAATGCCGCTGCATCAGGCATGTTAAAACGTGTATCCGGAGTCCTAACAACAGCAACTGGCAATACTGACTATCAAGAACCTATCTCTGTCACAAATGAGACTAACATTCAACTATCACTGGGTTCTAATTTAATTACTCCAGGCTGGAGTGGCCAATTGTCAGCAATTCGTGGTGGAACGGGTTGGGGAACTTATGTGGTTGGGGACGTTCTTTATGCTGACTCTACCTCAACGTTGGCAAGACGAGCCGCCGTTGCAGCTGGTTATGTTTTTATGTCTAACGGTGTCGGGGTTGCTCCCGTGTGGAGTTCAGGAAAAGCGTTAACCGCTGTTAGTTCCACTTACGTAAATGTGTTAGTATCAGGTGCTTCAAATGCACTTTTGCAGGCTGCAAGTGTTAGCGCCAATTTAAACACATTAAATTGGGACATTGGTGGAACAGGTTTAACCTCATACGGTGTTGGTGATCTACTTTCCTATAATGGCGACCTAGCGTCTCTGCATAGAATAAGTCCGGTTGCTACTGGATCTATTCTTTACTCACAAGGTACCTCAAGTCTCCCTATATGGTCCTCAAATCCCACGATCGGAGGAGGATTAAGAATCGGGAGCACAACAACTCCCGTAAACGCTTTAGACGTTAATGGAAGTGCCACTATATCATCAAAATTAACCGTAGGGTCTTCCACGCTTGGAACTCACACACTAGATGTTAATGGAAGCAGCACTGTTCTGACGTCGATGACAATAGGTTCTTCTACCCTTGGTGCCAACGCGCTTGACGTTGCAGGAAGTGGTACCGTTTCTACAAAATTAACCGTAGGTTCCTCTACACTTGGCTCCCATGCACTAGACGTAAATGGTAGCGGAACTATATCAACCTCGATGACAATAGGTTCGTCAACATTAGGAGCAAACGCCTTGGATGTAACAGGCATTGCTACAATATCATCGAAACTGCGGGTTGGAATGACAACAACTACTAGTCCATTCATTCTTGAAGCCACTGGTGATGCTTACATTTCAGGGACTCTTGCATCCAACTCTCGTGATTTGACACCATACAAAGCAACCGCGTCTCGTACACTAACATATGGTGGTGGAACTACCTCTATCACAATCGATCAATATTGTATTGGTATTATGAAGTGGCTAGTTATAGCAAACACCTCTATCACCACATCGTCTATTAGTAATATGTCGTTTACACTGTCTGATTCACGTTACTACCCACTAGCTGCGGTCAGTGCACCAATCATGGTGTGTAATGTTGGCTATGATTGTTCTGGAAACATCACAATTGGTACGAACGGAGCAGTTACCTTCGGACCAATGGTTTTAACATTAAGTACCATTCTCGTCCCAGGAAGTTTTGGGATTGGGTCTCAATGTGGAACTCCACAGTGGAGCAACACGGCTACAATTACTGTGTGTTACATCTAAGGAATATTAAATAAACTCTATTTAATTAAACCACAACGGTTTGCCGAGGCATGCTAATAGCTGATCCACCGTGTCGACGACGCCGACGCTTTCCAAATCCAATGGTTCGGCCCAATTGATCACCGACAATACCAATACCACCACCCAAACCAATCGGCACCGCACCGATAACTTCGCCTAGTTTTCCAAAGAAACTACCTCCATGGCGACGCTTTCGACGATGCACACGTTTTCGTTTAGCCATTTTTCCACGTCGCTTCCCCTTGCCGCGCAATGCATCGATAATTGCACCCGCGAATGGATTAACGACACCAATCACACGGGCGCCGCGATCCAAAATAGTACCCGCGTTATCAGCGGTCCAGTCTTTTGCAGTATTGAATTGGTTCATCTTTCTTATATAAGCATATATTTTTTATTTAACGCCTCAAATAAGGTTTTCGACCATGACGTCGTTTCCGATGCCGCCGTTTTTTGCCAGACCCTGTAATGGAACCATACTCATCAAGGACATCAGCCATTTTCTGATTAAGCTTGCCCATTAAAGCTGCTTTTTCCTGATCTGTCAGACCAAACATACGCTTACCTCCCAAGACACGAATCTTCATTGTTTTATCTTCTCATCGATTAATTTTTATATCCAGACCAACCTGGGACTGACAAAAACGTGTATATTCCTGCGGGTGTTACATGGCTGAGTGAATACCCACGACGATCAGGTAACCCACATCCCTTCATACTTCGCTTTCGTTTCCTCTTATGCATACCACCGCTCAGGAAAGACCAACCACCGTGACGACGTTTCATTCGGTTTCTTCTTCATGATCTGGAGCAAAAAGTTGTTTTAGGTTAATTGGTTCCGGATACAAATTTTGTCGTACTGCATTATCACGCATGTTGACGTTCATAAAAGAATATTTTTCACGTGTTAGTTCGCAGTACAATAACCAAAACTGCTTTTTGTCAATACCAAGGTTTAGACGTGACCATGCTTCCTCGATATAATGACGACTAAACCCACCCCAAAGATAACAGGCCTGTAGGTTGGTAAATGTCTGTGGCGAGGCATGTAGTAGATGTTGTGAACTAATATAGACTTTCGCCTGATAATGGCGGCTTTTTTTCACAAGGTTGGTGATCGTGCGATGGCGTAGTTCTTCCGTGTTGAGGTCATCCAACACAATAACATGTTTGGGAACTCGGTCTTTTGGTCTCGGTTTTCGTTCACCATTCGGCTTTAAATTATCCAATACCAACATTCCACCCGAAGGCACTCCATCTTCTTCTTGTTCACCCGCAATTGAAGCTGCTAGTTCCTTAAGTACTATTTCTAATCGATTCACACCATTCTCGATCATTCCGTCAAAACATAGGACTTTGATTTTTCGATCACGGAGTTCTTCAATCGTTTTCATCCAAACCGCATCCAATTCATATGTGCTGCAGAACAAAAATACCGTCGAACGCTTATCCAACGTGTTCAATAAAATATGGTGTAACACAGTGCTCTTCCCACTGTTGGTTTTCGCAGCTAAAAATGTATTATGGTATAATGGAAGAGTATTACTCAATTCACCGTGTTTAATGGGCAAGTCATCATCAGGGTCTTTGTCAACCTGAACTGGTTTAATCTCATAACAGGTCTTTCGCTTCTTTGACATTTTTATTATATTCTTACGCTTCAAATGTAAACATGATGCCGACATCCTGAAATTGGTTTGAGGTTGCGGTGAACTCACAGACTTGATATGGCACAAGTGGGGCATAACCACGATTTGCGGCTGCGACTGTGGTTGTATCAGATGCATACAATTGTAGATTGTGAGGTTCAGTAAACCACTTTGGTACATCGAATTTCCAAACCATTTTGCTGTTTTGTGTTGGCATTGCCATTATTAGTGGCTTGGGTAATTTGTCTGACATTAAGTACATTATTAAACCATATGACACTGGGACTGCTGTTGACGCCGACCCAGTTTTTCCATTACAGGTTGCCATCGTTATCGTTAATTTACGCACTGGAAATGGGCATATGAGAGGTACATTATTAAACACACAGTATGGTCGTACTTCACTCCCAATTGTACCTCTTGATACAAAACTTCCAGATACCACTACAACATACGTGTCCTTTGACACCTGCATTTATTTATATGGTTATGCTTCAAATGTAAACGTAAATCCAATATCTTGGAAATACGACTGACTACTACTGTAAACCACAGAATATGGAACCAAACTCGAATACCCACGCCCGCCTGTGGTTTCAGCCGCAAGAGCAAACCAATCTGAATCCGATGCGCATATAGTTATATTGCATAATTCATTAAATATCCGCGGTGTGACAAAATCCCATTCCATAGTACTCGTTGTGTTGTTAGCTCCCATAACTAACGGGGCTGCAAATTTATTACAAACCGCGTATAGAATGAGACCAGCTCCTTGTGTTAGATACGTACTACCAACACCCAGTTTACCAAACGATGCTGACATAGTGACAGTCAGCTTCCTAACTGGAAATGGACAAACCAGTGGTACATTTTGAAAAACGCACGGTACAGAAGTGGTTGTAGATGAAGATGTGAATGACCCAGAGGCATACTGAACGAAATGTTCTTTGTTCTGTTGCATATTTATTTGTTATCGACTCATGTATTAATTATGCATGAAACTCAAACATTATACCAACGTCCAAGAAGTATTTATCAGAAGAATTGGTATACGTAACGGAATACGGTACAAGTGGAGCGTATTGTCTTCCACCCGACGTATTGACTAACGCCGCGCTCCAACCCGAAATTGTGCTATATATGGATAAATTGTGTAGAGTAGTGAACATTGTAGGTGTATCAAAAACCCATTCGTAACTATTTTGCGAATTGGCGTTACACATAACGAGTGGTTGTCTAAATCGATCAGACACAACAAACACCGATGGTCCTGTGCGTAATCCATAATAAACAGCGGCTCCTAGGTTATTGTTCCTACCCGTCACATTCGCAACCGTAACCGTTAGCTTCCGAACGGGAAATGGACAAACGAGTGGTACATTATTAAACACACAGGGTACTGATGTTGCTGTAATCGATGCGTGAAAGGATCCACTGACCATCACTACATATGAATCTTTTTCTGTCTGCATTTCTATATAACACACTGGAGAGTTTATCGTTACTTAATTTTTTATTTTCACTCACAGAGGATCCAGCGTCGTCGTATTAGCTGAGATTTTCAGAGTCCGCGTGCAAATGGCAGTCAACATAACAGTTGAAGTAGCGGCCGCAGATGATGTTCCAACAAGATCTACCTGATAGTCCAATGGTGCTGTCAGAGGAAGTCCACTGGCAGGAACACGCTGAATATCAGCCAACCCAGTCCAATCCCGAACAATACACCCTGAGGCGGCTTTCCATACCTGACATGTCCCAACAGCAGCTGATTTTTCCCATAGAGGTTTAACAAGTTCCTTATGCACCTGATATGGAACCATTAGACTGTCCACTAGAGGAATTGCGTTAGCGTAATCGCGGAACTGAGCCCATTGTGCATCAGCATACGTGTTCAGCGAGTTGCAGGTGTTGTAATGTTTGGCATCAGCAGCCGCAGGCCACATTGAAACGTAAGTTCTAAGCAGGCGTGATCCAAAGTTCAGGTTAAGTTTGTATACACGACTAAACGTTGAACTCGCACCAGTGTGCTGTGCTACGTCGAACCGTGGTACAGCTACAAGTAACTGCATTCCTTGTGCGCACTCAGCCTTCACTGAAGCTATAATAGCGGGATCATCTTCAGTACATAGGAGAAGTTGTGGAGCAGCAGAACAACCAATGGAAGCCGCAGCCGTAAACGTAGGTACTGATGTTAACGCACTGATGGTTCCAGCAGCATCATCTTTATGATCGTTTTTGAAGCCACAATATGTAGCTTGTTGAAAGTCCACACGTAATACTACGTCTGCAAAAAACGCGAGATCTCGATCAACTTCGCCTGGAGTATGTGGGAGTAAATCTGCCAACGGAATATCGTACGTAATGAGCATAGCGGTGTTCGCTGCAGAGCGTACAAAGGTCTGTGTGGTATTCGGATCCTGAAATGTGGACAATGTTACACCAAGCGCGCCGACGCTGACTGGATCAATGGCTGCACCCAACGTACCAGCATCGACAGAACCATAAGCGTTAGCGGACGCAAGTGAAGAATGGCCTTCAGCTTGTGTTGCCGCTGCATTTGAATTTAAGACTGTTGCATATTTCTGAAGATCCTCAACCTTAACGGGTCGAAACGGCATAACCGTTCGCATGTATGCTTGGTAGTTCTGAATATCACATAGAACCGTTCCATTCGAGAGTGACAAATTCACAGCAGCAATAGGAGGCGCGTTGACATACCATTGCGTATACGTGTTAGCACCTGCAGATTGGACTGTGAATTGCCACTGCAGCCGACTTTTCGCCAAATTCACCACAAATCCAGCACCACCACGAAATTGGGCCGGAGCGGTGGAAGTCAGCTGAATGGTGGGTACACCGATTTCAGATGAAATCGCACGGTACTTATACCGAGGCGCCTGCTGAACCTGCTGAGGGATCCGATAATCGAGTTCTTTGCGAATAATGTCCATGACTGTTTCTTTCTATAACGCATAAAAATTATTTCATGTCAGTTTCATTTGGTCTTCGCGGGCTCGTCGTTCCTTCTCTAACATAACCCATGCATCACCCAATCGTTGTAGTAAATCATATAGAGGTTCGTCTTTCCAAGTGCGTACAATCAGTTCGATACCCGGTCCATTAAAATTTATAAGAGTTTCCAACACATCACATACAACGAATGTCACCATAGTTGGTATGAGTTGTGGTGTGCTCAACGGAACGTACGTGACCAATTGTTTGCCACATAGCATAGTATTGGGATTATCGTATGAAAAAAATGACATATCATTGTTATCGTTCATGTAGAATGTGTGTAGACAGTTTCCAAATACATTTGACGAATCCGATACGATATCACAGTTGACGTAAATTTGATTACTGCGAGTCACGTTACATACGTGTGGTGCTTCGTATGATGTGGTATAGGCAGTGGTACCAACAGGAAATCCAGTTAATCGTGCCATGTGAGCCGCACAAGTAATAGATGTAGATCCAGTTGATGTTACGGTAAATTTCGCTGTAGTCGTATTGAATGTGAATACATGCGGTGTGCATGCACGGTTCAATTCAGTCTTTAAGGTTGCGGCTGAGTAGTTTCCAGGATTCAATGGATATGTGGTAGCACCAATCTGTATGTATGCAGAAGTAGAATCGAGTACATAAAATGATTTTGGAATACACGCTGCCATGAGTCCCATTCGATTGTGATTTGTTGGTATATTCATTGTACTTCGCCAACGCGAGCTGCTGCCTGAGCTGTCATCATCACTCGAAATATAATGAATCATTTCTTTATTTAATTACCGCAACAATTGTACACGATTAAGTGCCATTTCCGTACCTGCACTAGATACCGTACCGCGAACTTCACGCTTGACACCCTCCATATGCTTGCTCAATTCACTACGAATCATTTCACCAAACTCTTCACTGCGGTGTTTCCGTTTCAAAGATCGATCTACCTTCTTGGAGCCCGTCTGGGGAGCTTCACCTTTGCGGCTTTTCTTAGCGACTGGCTTAGCCTCTTCGTCTGATCCTGAATCACTTCCCGAACCACTCCCAGACTCTTCCTCATCATCCGAAGGTGGGGGCTGGGCAGCGGCGGCCTTATTGGATTTGGAGTTACCTGACCTTCCTTTAGGTTTGGTTTCGGGTTCGTCTTGGGCATCATCAGCATGATAAACGTCATCAGATCCATCTTTATCTCCTTTGTGTTCAGCCAAAATCTCTCGTAGGCGAGCACGTGCCTTTTCAAGGTTCTGTCGCGACGTCTCGGCTCGTGGCATGTTCTTTTCTTTCTGTAGTGTCAATAAAATTTTCAATACGTCGCTCGTCCAGAGGTTGACTTTCGGGTACGATGGAGATGCTGATCGTACACGAATCACACTTACAACAATCAGAGTTGATAGCCTCTAGGCAACGACATGTCCAAGCTTGATCGTTAACCTGTAATCGCACCGCACTCTTTCCTCTAGCCGACGAGGGGCTACGTGGTGTCATTCTCTGTAAAGGCGGTGTAGACATTTTTTATACACCATAGAAGTAAAATGCCAAAGGTTGTGAAGTTTCGAACAAAACGTGGCTTGGTAAGCTTTAGTACAAGTGGTAAACGTAAACGGCATTCACGAAAAGGACGTGGTCTATGGGAATCAGCCATGCAGAAATTAGATGAACAAACACCAGCTGGTAAAGCACGTAAAAAAGCAGATGATGAGTTACACCGACAATGGCGCGCTTTGCGAGATACTGAAGTGCGCAATGGAACGGCTAAACCCAGCAGTGTTCGTGATATGATGGCAGCTGCATCTTCTAAAGTCTCTGGGATTGGTAAAACGCGCAAACATAGCAAAGGAAAGGGTGGATTTATTAGTGAATACGTAGACCGATTCAATCGACATAATCAGTAAATATAATTTTAACGTGGTAATTTGCTTAGCACACCTATGTTACCCACATTTGCACCCAATCCCAAACCAGCCGCACCACCATGTTTTCGTCTCCGCTTACGTCCCAGACCGATTGCCGACAGACCTGAATTGCCCCACTTCCCAATAGTGCCAAACACATCTAAAAACCCACGCCCACGGCGTCGATGTTTTCGACCTCCAAGTGCAACAGGAAGTGTGGCTCCAGAATTCTGTAGCTCTCTCATCCGACGTTCCAATTTTGAACCAAACCCATCCGGTATATACGCCTGACCCATGTCAGCAAACTTTAAACCACCTCGACGCCTATGTTTCCGACTGCGTTTAACCTTTGGCATTTTTATTTAATAATCGTAGGAATAATTTATGGGAGAAGGGCCTCCGATTGAACGTCGGGTACGGTTTGTGACGTGTCTGTGACTTTTTCCGTATCGGTTGCGGCATCCAGTGGTTTCTTACCATCGTCGGAATCAGTTTCGCGCCCCAGTGTGGTGTTTTCAGCATCGTCGATACAGTTTGGACAATCGCATGGAGAGACAATTCTCACGCACCATTCCTTGCGCGTAATTTTCAACCAATCATTTTCGTTCAAAATCGCGGTGAGTTCTTGTTTGCAATCAGCATAACACTTTCTAAGGTCACTTAGCAATCGAGCAGCCTCTTCAACCTGAGCTTTGAGTTCGAGTTCCCGTTGACGACTCTCGAATAAGTCCCTCGCCAGAAGTCCATACGCCATATCATGCATAGGAGAAGAATGTGGGCATGTGGGGCGATGACCAAACGCACCGCAAGATTCATGGTCAGGTTTGACTCCAAATACCTCTTGACCAAAACGGACCTGAGTACCGAACGCGGCTGGTTGTCTATGGTATTCCCTACAAACAGGGTGTGGGACCTGTCCAACAAGCATTGACGCACGTTTAGCTTCGATCGCGTCTCTTATTTTTTGTGAATAAAGTGAGAATGAATCTGCCATCTTTCTTTATTAGGTGAAACGCGCGTTTTTGAAAAGTGCGCTAGGTATAAAAAGAAATATGGCCGATCTTGAGAGCAAATCCACACAAGAAATCAACGATGAATACTTCACATTACGTCGGAGGTTGGACCACATGGCATATATACTATGGCTTCGTTCCAGAAACACCAATGACGCATTGCCCACGTGGCGTGAGACCCTTCGGTACCCACGTGGGGCGGTTACCATCCATGACTGTACGTGGATTCGAAGTACAAACAGCATTGACGCAACGACGTTTTTGGAACGTGAAACTGCAGAGTCAAGCGAAGAATCCGAGCCTGAAAATGAATAAATAAAAAACGCATAAAAGGCCCGTTCTCCACGC